>PVMN01002007.1_pt1 | contig 23705 bp, 16 predicted proteins | sample 1853401 | NCBI WGS metagenome assembly PVMN01 (sample SAMN08533510, study PRJNA380276) | Human gut metagenome, whole genome shotgun sequencing project.
CTCCTGCTCCATCCAGTCCATGGTAGCAGTACCTTCATGAGTATCACCGATTTTGTAGTTTACACCAGTGTAATACAGGATACGCTCTGTCAGTGTGGTCTTACCAGCATCGATATGAGCCATAATACCAATATTTCTGGTTCTCTCCAAAGGATATTCTCTTCCAGCCAATTTGGTTCCTCCTATTAGAATCTGTAATGAGCAAATGCCTTGTTAGCCTCTGCCATCTTGTGCATGTCTTCTTTCTTCTTTACGGAAGCGCCAGTGTTATTAGCGGCATCCATAATCTCATTAGCAAGTCTGTCTTCCTGAGTCTTCTCGCCTCTCTTACGAGAATAAGCGGTGATCCAGCGAAGTGCTAATGCCTGTCTTCTCTCTGGCTTAACCTCGATCGGCACCTGATAGGTAGCACCACCGATACGTTTTGCCTTAACTTCCAGTACAGGCATGATGTTGTTCATAGCTTCCTCGAATACTTCTACTGCTTCCTTACCGGTCTTCTCTGCAACCTGCTCAAAAGCACCGTATACGATCTTCTGGGCAACACCCTTCTTACCATCTAACATAATGTTGTTGATCAGTTTGGTAACAACCTTATTGTTGTAGATTGGGTCTGCCAATACGTCTCTTTTCTGAGTATGTCCTTTACGTGGCACGTTACTTCCCTCCTTAATTATGGTTTGCAATTCTCCCAAGAGTCCGCAGCGACCATTCGTAACCCCTTGCAGGGCTTGCTCATGTGGGGCATTCGCCCCATAGCCGCTTTGCTTCGTCAATGCTTTTGCAAGCGAGCTTGCACGCATTTCCGAATCAAATCGTCTGCGCTGCTCATTGCAATAATCAAATCTTCGGTACTCACATGTTTCCATAAAATGTGTTCGCGCTCGGTCATTCTATTTCCTGCAACCTACAGGCAATATCACAAATCCGGCACTAACTAATACACTTTACTGCTGTTAGTGATTCCAATTTACTTTGTGTTTCTAATTACTTTTTCGCTTTTGGTCTCTTAGCGCCGTATTTGGAACGGGCCTGCATTCTGTTTGCAACACCAGCGGTATCCAGGGTACCTCTAACGATATGATATCTGGTACCTGGTAAGTCTTTTACTCTACCGCCACGGATCAGAACAACGCTATGCTCCTGAAGGTTGTGTCCCTCTCCTGGGATATAGCTTGTTACTTCGATGCCGTTGGAAAGACGAACTCTGGCAATCTTTCTAAGAGCAGAGTTTGGCTTTTTAGGTGTAGCAGTCTTAACAGCGGTACAAACACCTCTCTTCTGTGGAGAAGAAGTGTCGGTAGCGCGTTTCTGTAAGGAGTTGTAACCTTTCTGCAGAGCTGGTGCAGTAGATTTCTTTACAGATGTCTGTCTTCCTTTTCTAACTAACTGGTTAAATGTTGGCATTCTTTTCACCTCCTGTGATATTGTCTGTGGTTGCTGTAATTCAGCTTTTTTGCACACAAAAACTACATGTTTTCGCACGCTTTCTCATTATATACAGATTCTCCAAAGATGTCAAGCCGAAAGTTTTGAATTTTTTTGAATTTCCTGTGATACACAAAACGCAGCTAAGCTTTCGCCTAGCTGCGCCTTTCTGTTCACCTGACGGTGTCATTCTTATTCCTCATCAGAGCCTTCATCCAGATCCAGAACCTCTTCTGCTACGGAATCCTCTGCACCCTCGGAAAGAGTGATCTCTGCATTCTCATCCTCTGCCTCGGTTGGCTCCTCGATCATATGAGCATCTGTGTTCAGTTTTACGGAACGATAACGCTTCATACCGGTACCAGCCGGGATCAGCTTACCGATGATAACGTTCTCTTTCAGGCCGATCAGATGGTCAACCTTACCGTTGATCGCTGCTTCTGTCAGAACCTTGGTGGTCTCCTGGAAGGAAGCGGCTGACAGGAAGGAATCGGTTGCCAGGGATGCCTTGGTGATACCAAGCATAACCTGCTTGCCCTCTGCCGGACGTTTGCCCTCTGCGATCAGAGCCTCGTTCATATCGTTGAAGTCCAGAACATCCATGGAAACTCCTGGAAGCACATCGCCATCTCCACTCTCCTCGACACGGATCTTCTTTAACATCTGACGAACGATAACCTCAACGTGCTTATCGTTGATCTCTACACCCTGCAGACGGTATACACGCTGAACCTCCTGGATCATGTAATCCTGTACCGCGCGAACGCCCTTGATCTTCAGGATATCGTGTGGATTTACACTACCTTCAGTCAGCTCATCACCAGCCTCGATCACCTGTCCCTCAGTTACCTTGATACGGGAACCGTAAGGGATCAGATACGTCTTGGAGTTGCCAGTTTCGAAATCGGTAACGATGATCTCACGTTTTCTCTTGGTATCTTTGATATTGACTACGCCGCCGAACTCAGAGATGATCGCAAGACCCTTAGGTTTACGGGCCTCAAACAGCTCCTCGACACGAGGAAGACCCTGTGTGATATCGCCGCCGGCAACGCCGCCGCTATGGAAGGTACGCATGGTCAGCTGGGTACCTGGCTCACCGATGGACTGAGCTGCGATGATACCAACAGCCTCGCCAACCTGTACTGCCTGGCCAGTCGCCATGTTCGCGCCATAACATTTTGCGCAGACACCGATGTGGGATTTACAGCTTAATACGGTACGGATCTTAACAGAATCTCTGCCAAGCTTCTTTAATACCTTCATAACAGCCGCCGCACGTTTTGGTGTACACATATGGTTTGCTTTGACAACTACTTCACCAGTATCCGGATCGGTAATGGTCTCTGCGATAAATCTGCCTGTCAGACGCTCCTCCAGACCCTCGATGGTCTCATTGCCATCGGTAAATGCCTTGATCTCCATGTATGGGATATCCTTGCCTTCGCAACAATCTACCTCACGGATGATCAGATCCTGGGAAACGTCAACCAGACGTCTGGTCAGGTAACCAGAGTCTGCGGTACGAAGAGCGGTATCGGACATACCTTTTCGAGCACCATGAGCGGAGATGAAGTACTCCAGTACATCAAGACCTTCACGGAAGTTGGACTTAATAGGAAGTTCGATGGTGTGACCAGTTGTATCTGCCATCAAACCACGCATACCAGCCAGCTGTTTGATCTGCTTATCAGATCCTCGCGCACCAGAGTCAGCCATCATAAAGATGTTGTTGTACTTATCAAGACCTGTTAACAGATCATGAGTCAGCTGATCATCGGCTTTCTTCCAGGTCTCAATAACCTCTTTGTAACGCTCTTCTTCTGTGATCAGACCGTGGCGGAAGTTCTTCGCGATCTTATCTACGGTTGCCTGTGCATCTGCGATCAGCTGTGGCTTGCTTGCAGGCACAGTCATATCGGAAATGGATACGGTCATAGCTGCTCTTGTGGAGTACTTGTAACCGATCGCCTTAATATCATCCAGAGTTTCTGCAGTCTTGCTTGCACCATGAACATTGATGACTTTCTCAAGGATCTGCTTACACTGCTTCTTGCCTACGTGGAAATCAACTTCCAGCTTCAGCTCATTGCCTGGAACGGAACGGTCTACGAAGCCTAAATCCTGAGGAATGATCTCATTGAAAATGAAACGTCCTACCGTAGACTCAACGATACCGCTCTTTACGGTTCCATCTGGCATGGTCTTCTCAACTCTTACTTTTACGCGGGAATGAAGAGTAACTGCCTTATTCTCATAAGCCAGGATCGCTTCATTCTTGCTCTTGAAGCACATACCTTCGCCGGTTGCGCCAGGTCTCTCCTGGGTCAGATAGTAAATACCAAGTACCATATCCTGAGAAGGAACGGCTACCGGACCACCATCAGACGGTTTCAGTAAGTTGTTCGGAGATAACAGTAAGAAACGGCACTCTGCCTGAGCTTCTACGGAAAGTGGCAGATGGACAGCCATCTGGTCGCCATCGAAGTCGGCGTTGAATGCGGTACATACCAATGGATGCAGCTTAATTGCCTTACCTTCAACCAGGATCGGCTCGAATGCCTGGATACCCAGTCTATGCAGTGTAGGAGCACGGTTTAACATAACCGGATGCTCTTTGATCACGTCTTCCAGCACATCCCAAACCTCTGGCTGTAAGCGCTCTACCATCTTCTTCGCATTCTTGATGTTGTGTGCAGTACCATTAGAAACCAGTTCTTTCATAACGAAAGGCTTGAACAGCTCGATCGCCATCTCCTTTGGCAGACCACACTGGTAGATCTTTAATTCCGGTCCAACGACGATTACGGAACGTCCGGAATAGTCAACTCGCTTACCTAACAGGTTCTGACGGAAACGGCCCTGTTTACCTTTCAGCATGTCGGAAAGGGACTTCAATGCACGGTTTCCTGGTCCGGTAACAGGACGTCCTCTTCTGCCATTATCGATCAGGGCATCAACTGCCTCCTGAAGCATACGTTTCTCATTGCGGACAATGATATCCGGTGCGCCCAGCTCCAGCAGTCTTGCCAGACGGTTGTTACGGTTGATGATTCTTCTATATAAATCATTTAAGTCGGAAGTAGCGAAACGGCCACCATCCAGCTGAACCATAGGACGGATATCCGGTGGGATAACCGGAATAACAGTCATGATCATCCACTCCGGACGGTTGCCGGAATTTAAGAATGCATCAACAACCTCCAGCCTCTTGATGATCCTTGCACGTTTCTGGCCAGTTGCATCCTTCATAGCTGCGCGAAGCTCATCAGAATCCTTCTGAAGATCGATCGCTTTTAACAGCTCCTGGATCGCCTCAGCACCCATACCTACACGGAAGGAGCCGTAGCCATATTTTTCTACTTCTTCTCTGTACTCTTTCTCGGAGAGGACCTGCTTATACTGCAGGCCAGTCTCCTTAGGATCCAGAACGATATAGGAAGCAAAGTACAGCACTTTCTCCAGGATTCTTGGAGAAATGTCCAGCAGCAGACCCATACGGCTTGGAATGCCCTTAAAATACCAGATATGGGATACTGGAGCTGCAAGTGCAATATGTCCGATACGCTCTCTACGAACGCTGGACTTGGTTACCTCTACGCCGCATCGGTCGCAGATGACACCTTTATATCTGATTTTCTTATATTTACCGCAGTGACATTCCCAGTCTTTGGTTGGTCCGAAAATTCTTTCGCAGTAAAGACCGTCGCGCTCCGGTTTTAATGTACGGTAGTTAATTGTCTCCGGTTTTTTTACTTCACCGTGGGACCACTCCAGAATCTTTTCAGGAGAAGCCAGACCAATCTTAATCGCATCAAATGTCAATGGCTGATAAGTTTCTTTCGTCTCCGGCATCAGTGTACTCCCTCCTATTCGTTATCATCGGAAGTGTAATCGTCGTAGGAATCATCCTCTTCCAGATTAACGTTGTCTTCCTCATTCTCTACGCCAACCAGCTCACCATCTTTGAATTCCTGGTACTGATAGCCCTGGTCAGCCAATCCGTCTTCCCGGTTTCCGTAATGTCTGTCGCCTTCGATGATGGAACGCAGATCGGTATCGCCATAGTCGATGTTCTCGGCCATCTCTACCTCTGTTCCATCGTCTTTCAGAACACGGACATCCAGACCCAGGGACTGAAGTTCTTTTAATAATACCTTGAAGGATTCCGGTACGCCCGGCTCCGGAATGTTCTCGCCCTTGATGATGGCTTCGTAGGTCTTTACACGTCCTACTACATCATCGGACTTCACAGTCAGGATCTCCTGTAAGGTGTAGGAAGCACCATATGCCTCCAGTGCCCATACCTCCATCTCACCGAAACGCTGTCCGCCGAACTGTGCTTTACCACCCAGAGGCTGCTGGGTAACCAGTGCGTAAGGACCAGTGGAACGTGCATGGATCTTATCATCAACCAGATGATGGAGTTTCAGGTAGTGCATGTGTCCGATGGTTACTGGGCTGTCAAAATACTCACCGGTACGGCCATCACGCAGGCGTACTTTACCATCACGGCTTAACGGAACGCCCTTCCACAGCTCTCTGTGCTCCAGATGGCTGCCTAAGTAGTCCATAACCTCTGGTTTTAAGGTATCTTTATATTTTTCCTGGAACTCTTCCCAGGAAGTGTTTACATAATCATTCGCGATATCAAGGGTATCCATGATATCATTCTCGTCTGCACCATCGAAGATCGGAGTAGATACATCAAATCCTAATGCTCTTGCAGCAAGACTTAAATGAATCTCCAGCACCTGTCCGATGTTCATACGGGAAGGTACGCCCAGTGGGTTCAATACGATATCCAGCGGACGGCCATTTGGAAGGAATGGCATATCTTCTACAGGAAGCACGCGGGAAACAACACCCTTGTTACCATGACGTCCAGCCATCTTATCACCAACAGAGATCTTTCTCTTCTGGGCAATGTAGATGCGGACACTCTGGTTTACTCCCGGAGCCAGCTCATCGCCATTCTCTCTTGTAAATACTTTTGCGTCTACAATGATACCGTAAGCGCCGTGAGGCACTTTCAGGGAAGTATCACGTACTTCTCTTGCTTTCTCACCAAAGATCGCACGGAGCAGTCTCTCCTCAGCAGTCAGCTCTGTCTCTCCCTTAGGGGTTACTTTACCAACCAGGATGTCTCCGGCACGTACCTCTGCACCGATACGGATGATACCTCTCTCATCCAGATCCTTCAGAGCATCCTCGCCGACACCCGGAACGTCACGGGTGATCTCTTCCGGTCCTAACTTAGTATCACGGGCTTCCGCCTCGTACTCTTCAATATGAACGGATGTGTAAACGTCATCCATAACCAGTCTTTCACTTAACAGAACCGCATCCTCGTAGTTATAACCTTCCCAGGTCATGAATCCGATCAGCGGGTTCTTACCAAGTGCGATCTCACCATTCTTGGTGGATGGACCATCTGCGATCACCTCACCTTTTTCTACATGGTCACCCTTGTATACGATCGGCTTCTGGTTGTAGCAGTTGGACTGGTTGCTTCTCTTGAATTTGGTTAAATGATATACATCTTTATTGCCGTCAGAATCTCTGCGGATGATGATCTCGTTGGAAGCGGAGCGCTCAACGACACCGGCATTCTTAGCCAGTACACACACACCGGAGTCAACGGCTGCTTTGCCTGCGATACCGGTATCAACAACCGGAGCCTCTGTAGACAGAAGCGGCACTGCCTGACGCTGCATGTTAGATCCCATCAGCGCACGGTTCGCATCATCGTTCTGCAGGAACGGAATCATGGAAGTTGCCACGGAGAATACCATCTTCGGGGATACGTCCATCAGGTCAATATTCTTCTTCTGGAAAGAAGTTGTCTCTTCTCTGTAACGGCCAGAAACGTTATCATGAATGAAATAGCCATTTTCATCCAGTGGCTCATTCGCCTGTGCAACAACGAAGTTGTCCTCTTCATCAGCGGTCAGATAAACAACATCATCCGTAACACGCGGGTTCTTAGGATCTGTCTTATCAACCACACGATATGGCGCCTCGATAAATCCATAGGTGTTTACTCTTGCATAAGATGCCAAAGAGTTGATCAGACCGATGTTAGGACCCTCAGGGGTCTCAACCGGGCACATACGTCCATAATGGGTGTAGTGAACATCTCGAACCTCGAATCCGGCACGATCTCTGGACAGACCGCCAGGTCCTAATGCGGACAGACGTCTCTTGTGAGTCAGCTCAGACAACGGGTTGTTCTGATCCATGAACTGGGACAGCTGGGAGCTTCCGAAGAACTCTTTCACTGCAGCAGTTACCGGTTTAATATTGATCAGGGACTGTGGTGTGATGCCATCCATATCCTGGGTGGTCATACGCTCACGAACCACTCGCTCCATACGGGACAGACCGATACGATACTGGTTCTGTAACAGCTCACCTACCGCACGGATACGACGGTTGCCCAGATGATCGATATCATCTGCAGTACCGATCTCCTCTTCCAGATGCATATTGTAGTTGATGGAAGCAATGATATCTTCCTTGGTGATATGCTTCGGAATCAGTTCGTTGATATTTCTGTGGATCGCTTCTTTCAGCGCTTCCTCATCATCTCCGCATTCAGCCAGAATGTTCTTTAATACCGGGTAATAAACATGCTCGGTCACTCCGACACTCTCCGGGTCAAAGCTTACATAAGCTGCCAGATCTACCATTAAGTTGGAAAGGACTTTCTCGTTGCGCTCAATGCCCTGGATCCATACAAATGGCACACCTGCGTTCTGGATCGTCTCTGCCAGTTCTTTGTCTACTGCAGCACCTGCCTCTGCCAGAATCTCTCCTGTCTCAGCGTCTACTACATCCTCAGCCAGAGTATGTCCAGTGATACGGTTCTTCAGAGCCAGCTTCTTATTAAACTTATAACGGCCAACCTTTGCCAGGTCGTATCTTCTTGGATCAAAGAACATGCTGTTTAACAGGCTCTCCGCACTGTCTACAGACAGCGGCTCGCCCGGACGGATCTTCTTGTAAAGCTCTAACAGACCGTCCTGATAGTTCTCAGACACATCCTTGCCAAAGCTTGCTAACAGCTTTGGCTCCTCACCGAATAAATCGATGATCTCTGCATTGGTTCCGTAACCAAGTGCACGGATCAGCACAGTAACCGGAACCTTTCTTGTACGGTCCACACGGACATAGAAAATGTCGTTGGAATCCGTCTCATACTCCAGCCATGCTCCACGGTTAGGAATTACCGTACATGTGTACAGTTCCTTTCCGACTTTATCATGACCAATACCATAATATATACCCGGGGAACGTACTAACTGGCTGACAATAACACGCTCTGCTCCATTAATCACGAAGGAGCCTGTATCTGTCATAAGCGGAAGATCGCCCATAAAGATTTCGTGCTCATTAATTTCATCTTTATCTTTATTGCAAAGTCTTACCTTCACTTTTAAAGGTGCCGCATATGTTGCGTCGCGTTCTTTGCACTCTTCGATGGTATACTTGATATCGTCCTTGCATAACGCAAAGTCAACAAATTCCAGACTCAAGTGACCAGCGAAATCAGCGATTGGAGAGATGTCTTTAAAGACTTCTTTCAAACCTTCATCAAGGAACCACTGATATGAGCTTTTCTGAATCTCAATCAGGTTTGGCATCTCAAGAACTTCATTTCGTCTTGAGAAGCTCATTCTTACGTTTTTCCCTGCTTTTACAGGACGCATTCTGCTTTTCTCCATTGACGTTTCACCCCTGTTTTTCTAATCTTTCTTTACTGTTTTTGGGCACACGAATACCATATACGCACACGATGCCACAATAGTGCACATTCCATCTTATCATAGGTTTGTCAAGGTGTCAAGTATTTTTTTCTTGCCTTTTTTTCGTAAAAATGTTATACTGTATATTAAGTAGGTATATAACTGTTTAGGAGGTCTACGCACCCGCCGCGCTGACCGTAAAAGCACATAAGCCTGCACAAACACTAATGGAGGTATTCCCCGTGAGCACAGTTTTAAACGTAATACTGGTTATTCTTATCATTATTGTTGCGGCTCTGGCTATTCTGTATTTCCTTGGAAGAAAGCTGGAGAAGCGTCAGGTAGAGCAGCAGGCTCTGATGGAGGCGGCTGCACAGACCGTATCCATGCTGGTCATTGATAAGAAGAAGATGAAGATCAAAGAAGCAAATCTTCCAAAGATCGTGTATGAGCAGACACCAAAGTACATGCGCTGGGCAAAGGTTCCTGTCGTAAAAGCCAAGATTGGTCCGAAGGTGATGACCCTGATGGCAGATGAACGTGTATTCCAGGCACTTCCGGTGAAAACTGAGGCCAAGGTTGTGATCAGCGGTATCTACATAACCGAGATCAAAAGTGTAAGAGGTGGAGCAGTTCCTGCAGCACCTAAGAAAAAAGGATTTTTCGCCCGTTTTAAAAAGAACGCGAAATAATCTTCGACTCCAGTTCAGAACGCAAAATGAGCCAGGTGAGAGATTTTCTCACCTGGCTCGTTTTTTATCATCAGATTTCTTTCACTGCCTGTTCTAACTCCTCTGCCGCTCTGGCTCTGGATTTGGCACAGAGGATGATGCTGCAGTCTGCAATGTGATCGTAGTTGATCTCCAGGGCATATTCCACATCGACTTTCAAAAAGTCTTCTGTTTCGGTAATTTCAATATCCCTGGTTTCAATTCCCACCGTCAGTTCTCCGACCGGTGTCAGATAACAGGACACATTCTTTTGGCCTTTCTGAAACACCATATGGGTATTGATACTGCCCTTTTTCAGGATATCCATGGAATCCGGGGTGATCTTCACCGTGTTTTTCACCACTTCCCCGCTCTCTTCCATGACCTCTTCATACAGGACATAATGTTTTCCATTTTTCCAGAAATAATCACCGCCGATGATCATTTCCACATCTTCTTTATCGTGTTCGGAGAACCTGGCTCCGGTGATACTGACCAGCACATCACGGGTCATATTGGGTACTCACTTTCTAACTTGCTTATGGTTTAATATTTCTCAATATCTACTTTTCTGGTTTCTTTTACATCATTTGGAAGAATGGAGGTGGCAAATGCCGTAAATTTCTCTGTCTGATCACTGACAAAGAACTGGTATTTTTCTCCCCCGGTATTCTCTTCATCACAGGATAATCCATATTTCTGCAGGAGATCTCTCAGTTCTATCGCCGTTTCATAAGCCGGATTTACCAGCGTCACATCATTTCCCATAAGTCGTCCTAAGGTGGAACGGATCAACGGGTAATGGGTACAGCCGAGAACCAGGGTATCCACAAACCGGGATTTTAAACTGCTTAAATAGCGGGAGGCGATCTCATCTGTGACAGAATCATGAAGCAGCCCCTCTTCTACCAGCGGCACAAACAGGGGACAGGGCTTTCCCGTAACCTCGATATCCGGCCGCAGCTTCTTGATCTCCTGGGTGTAAATACCGCTTCCGATGGTGCCTTCCGTGGCAATGACGCCGATCTTGCCATTCCTCGTTACCTGCACCGCAGTTCTGGCTCCTGCGCGGATCACGCCAATGATGGGAACGTCAAATTCCTTTTCTACCGTTGCCAGGGCATAAGCGCTTGCCGTATTGCAGGCAATCACAATCGCTTTGACATGCTTCGTCATCAGAAAGCGGATAATCTGTCTGGAGTAGCGGATGATGGTGTCCTGGGATTTGCTTCCATAAGGAACCCGCGCCGTATCTCCAAAATAGACGATCCGTTCTTCTGGCATCTGCCGCATGATCTCTCTGGCTACGGTCAGGCCGCCGACGCCGGAATCGAAAACGCCGATAGGGGCATTCTTATCCGGCTTCTGGTTAAGCTCCGGCTTCTGATTACACATCATAACGCTCCTTTGCGTGGTTGATCAGGTCATCTACCAGTCTGGACTTGGAGATTCCTCTTGCCTCCCACAGCATCGGATACATGCTGATGGCGGTAAAGCCCGGCAGTGTATTGATCTCGTTGAAGACCACCTCTCCGGCATCTGTCACGAAGAAATCCACTCTGGATAAGCCGTAGCCGTCCACTGCCTTGAAGATCTCCACTGCTGCTTTGCGGACATCTTCTGCCGCATGCCCCGGAAGCTCCGGATCAACAACCGTCTTGGACTCTGCATTATAGTATTTTGCATCAAAATCATAGAATTCAGCCGCAGCCATGATCTCGCCGACGCCGGAAGCCTTCACTTCCTGTAAGCCGCCACCAAAGACCGCGCACTCTACCTCATGGCCGATGATGGTCTCTTCTACCAGGATCTTACGGTCATGCTTTGCCGCTTCATTCAGGGCAAAGACCAGTTCTTCCCGGTTATCCGCCTTATTAACACCTCTGGAGGAACCGGCGTTGGATGGTTTTACAAAAACCGGATAAGACAGCTTGTTCTCAACAGACGCGATGACGCTGTCCATATCCTGTAACTGGCTCCGTCTCACAGGAACATAGTCTGCCTGGCGGATGCCCAGGCTGTCTACGATCAGTTTTGTATACAGCTTATCCATAGAAACCGCGCTTGCCAGCACGCCGCAGCCCACATATGGAATCCGCGCCAGTTCTAACAGGCCCTGGACCGTTCCATCCTCTCCGCGCAGTCCGTGAAGCACCGGGAATACCACATCAACCCTGACTTCTTTTATGGCGTCCCCTTCGGAAATAATGACGCATTTCCTGGTCGCATCCGGGGATAATACGGCATGAGTCCTGCCGTCTCTCCAGGTGTCATTGCGGATCTCCTCCACAGATGGAGTCAGAATCCACTCGCCCTCCTCGGTAATACCGATGAGAAGCAGGTCATACTTATCTTTATCGATCTGGTCAATTACGTTGGCTGCCGACATGCAGGATACCACATGCTCGGAAGACTGTCCGCCAAATAATACCGCTATCGTTTCTTTCATCATACAAATCTCCTTATAGATCTCACGTTTTCACATCAAACAAACATCCAGTCTGCGTGATTAATTATAGCACACCTGGTAACAATTACAAATAGAAATTCGTAAAAGGAGGCTGCATAACGATGAAACACAAAAAAGAACTGTCTCTCTCCATTGCCTGCTTTCTCCTCTCTTTCCTCTGTTTTATGGCATGGAATCAGGAACGGGATGAAAACCTGGCAGCAAAAATCTGCCCGGCAGTGCTCCGGCTTCACGTGATCGGAGCCAGTAACTCCGATCAGGACCAGCAGGTAAAATTGCAGGTAAAAAGCTTTGTGGTAAAACAGATCTCCAGTTGGAATGCCAGCTCCAAGGACGAGCTGGTGCTCGAGGTCCAGAACCGTCAGACCAGTCTGGCAGACGCCATCCGCTCCTACGCCGCGTCGGAGCTTGGTATTCCCCTGGATGTAAAGCTGTCGGTAAGCCGGACCTTTTTCCCCACCAAATCCTATGGAGACCTGACTTTTCCACAGGGAATGTATGATGCAGTGGAAATCCGCCTGGGAGCGGGGCGTGGGCGGAACTGGTGGTGTGTCCTGTATCCAGAGCTCTGCTTTCCGGATCTGACCCACGCAGTCGTGCCAGAAGAATCAAAGGAGAAATTAACAGAGCTTCTGGGAAAAGAAACCTACGCCCAGCTCTTAGAAAGCCAAAATGCCCGGCTGAATATCCAGCCAGGCATCTTAAAACTGCTTAAATCTCTTTTGTAAAGTCCTGCAAACCGCTCGGATGACAGTCTAATCCAATGTGACCACACCATACAGTGCCCAATTATAATCATTGATCGCCTGCTTCAGGCTGAGAACTGCGGAATCATACGCCTGTTTCTGCTGGAGATATACCATCTTCAGCTGAAGATACTGGAGATTGCCTAACATTCCCATGGCATACTTTCTCTCATTGCCTTCCATAGTCAGACGGGCGCTCTCATAAGCACTTGCAGCGCCATCACAGGTGATCTTGCTCTGCAGCACCGCTGTATACAGATCATGCACCTTGGTATTGATCTTATTTTCCGTGTCCTCCAGGGAACGTTCCTTGATGCCGCGGTTCACATCACCATGGCCATTGGTCCCGCGAAGGGAAATGATCGTCGGATGATAGCTGATGGCCTTCCTGGTATCCTCATCCGGGTTCATGGTATCGATAGAGGCCAGTTCCGGAGCCGGAACTGCAGCGATCTCCATGTCTGCATTGTAGTCCCATCCGGTCATAACGCAGATATTTCTTTTTAAGGTCGTCAAACCGTCATTTAAGGATTTCTGTCCATTCTGCGCGCTGGTTAATGACTTCAGCGCACTCTGCACATCTGCCTCTGTAGCCATACCGATGCCCTGCTGGGCAATCGCAGAATCATAGGCCGCCTGGGCTAACGCCACAGAAGTATCCACCAGTTCCTTCGAAGCCAGGGTCTGATGATACGTGATCACCAGACCCTCGATCGCAGAAGTCATGGTTCTGCGGATCTGGTCTTTGGTAGTCTTTGTTGCGCCCTGGGCGGTTCTCAGTCCGGTTTCCAGTCCCTTTACCGCCTGTTTTTCGATGGCAGAGGCAGTTGCCATGCCAATCTTGTATGACATCATATCCCCGTCATCTTTCGCTCTTCTGGCGTCATCCCTCTGTTCCTGGACATAATCCTTTAGATCTGCCACCGCGGTCTTTAACGGGTCAAGCTGCACTTCGATGGTATCCACCACCTGCCGGTAAGTAGGATTATAATAAAGCACCAGGTTCTCAATCTCATCATATTCCAGTGTATTATCCTGAAGTCTTGCCCAGGTGGCATCATCCATGTCTGCCGGTTTCTCCACTGCCAGGGCAGGAAATGCGGCAGACACTGTCAAAAGGACCGACAGCGTCAGGGCTGCCGCCTGTTTCCATGTTCTCATGATCTCACTCCCTTAACGATCCAGCTGTAATTTTCCATAGCCTGCAGCAAAGCCAGTCTCTTCACTTCCAGTCCGGTCTGCGCTGATACAAAGCCGCTCTCCGCCTGCAGATATTCCAGACGGCTGATACTTCCCACCTGATACTGGACAGACGCTTTGTTCATGCTCCTCTGGCTGACTTCCAGATTTAAAGCCGCCTCATCATAGGCAGCCTTTGCCTGCTGCACGCTCTGGTATGCCGTATTTAAAGCAACTCCGATCTGCTGTGTATCATTTGCCACGTTCTGGGCGTAGATCTTCTGATTGGAGCCATTGGTCACATTCGCTGCCTGTCTGGTATCAATTTTCAGGGTATAATCATTTTCCTGTGCTTTTGCCAGATCGGCTGCAGGGTTAAAGGAGGCTAACCGTTCAAGATCCACCTCTGGCATTGCCTTGATCTCAGGCACCGCATCCTGCTTCCAACCCGTCATGGTGATCAGCTTCTTTCTGGTTGTTTCAATCTGGTTCGTCAGTGATAAAATCTGTGCATCTGCATCCTCTAAGCTCTGCTGAGCCGCCAGTACATCTGCCTGTGTTGCCATCTGGACAGCCTGGCGGTTCTTTGTCGCATTGACATTGGCTTCTGTCAGTTCCCGGCTTTTCTCAGCCGCCTTCAGCTGCTGCTGCAGTTGGTAATAGCTGTTCATGGTGCTCTGCGCCTGCTGGACCAGCTTCTTCTCCGCTAATTCATTTTCCCAGGAAACGGTAATACCGTCTTTCTCATCAATGGCCGCTTTGTTTCTCGCCTGGGCTGCACTCAGCTCCGCAGTGATCGTAGACACATCATCCGTGGCATCACCAGCTTCCCGGTCATACTCCTCTGCCTGAAGCAGATACTGACGGGAATAGTCATCATAATCGACACCCTTCATGGTCTTATTATAGGTTTCGATATTATTCTGAACAGTCGGGTTGTACTCATGGATCAAGTCTTCCAGTTCATCATACTCCAGCACATTGTCGCGGAGCTTTGCCCACGCCTCTGTGGTGCGGGCAAATTCCGGACTTGCAGCCAGAGCAGTGACCGGAACCTGCAGACAGAGGCTTAAACCCATGCACATAGTGATTACTTTTGCTCCATAGTTTCTGCTCATTTTCAACTCTCCTTAATCATCTAAGTCCACCAGCTCTTTTTTCGGTTTCCGGCTCATAACTGAATAATACACCGGAAGCATCAGCATTGCAAGAATGGTAGAAGCAACCATGCCGCCAACATCTACTAATGCCAGACCCTGCATGGTCTTACCGGATTTGCCGTAAGCCAGACACATCGGGATCATGGCTACAATGGTGGTTAATGTGGTCATCAGGATCGGACGGAGACGGGTAGCGCCTGCTTCGATCAGGGCTGTCTCCAGATCCATTTCCTGACGGTACTGGTTGACCGTATCCACATAAAGGATACCGCTGTTTACTACTGTACCAACTAACATCAGGAAACCAAGCATGGAGGTCATGCTGATCTTACAATTTGCCAGGAACAGGAACCCAAAGGAACCGATCAGGGCAAATGGGATCGTGGTCATGACCATGACGGAAAACTTCACGGATTCAAACTGCGCCGCCATCACTACGAATACCAGGAAGATCGCGATCATAACCGCCTGGAATAAAGCGCTTAACTCCTCTCCCATACGTTCATCCATGGCATTCTGGGCACGCTCAACGGTAGAAGAAAGATTCGGATTCACGATCTCCCGGTTGATCTTATTCTCCAGTGCAGTGACCGCCTTGTCATCATCGGTGTTGACTACACCGGTATAATCGCCGGTGATCGTTACCTGATACTGCTTATCCGAACGGGTGATGCTTAATGGGCTGTCTTTATAGGAAATATCCGCAATATCAACCAGAGCCACAGAAGCGCCCGTTGTTGTCGGGATCACGATTCCCTTGACCTGGTCCAGAGTGTCATACTCTCCGTCCGGATACTCTACATTCACGTCAATATCATTGCCATTGACCTTTAACGTCGTGGCAGTGCTTCCGCTTAACATGGTGTTGACCATACCGGCAACCTGAACCGGTGATAATCCCTCCGCTGCTGCTTTCACAGGATCAACATCGATCTTGATCAGCGGGGCGGCATTTTCCAGTGTAGAATGAACTCTGGTGACCTCAGAGCTGGCGGTCAGCTCATTTACAATCTTATCAGAAGCTGCTTTTAAGTCATCATACTGGGTACTCTGTAAAATCACTTCGTAACCGTCAGAAGTCGTCATCATGGAACTGCCCATGTTGCTTACTTCCTCCATGGTGATATCGCAGTCTGCGAATTCTGCCATGACCGGCTTCCATTTTTTGATCAATGCCTTGGGTTTTACGGATTTATCCTTTAAGTATGCAGTCAGTGTAGCGCCGGAGCCGCCGGACATGCTCAGTCCTGAAGAACCGTAGGATAACATATAGGAATCCACATTCTCATCGGAAGAAACCACTGCTTCCACACCCTGTAAGATTTTATCAACCTCTTCGATCTTTAAGCCAGGTCTTGTTTCTACCGATACACTGATGGAATCACCCTCTGAGGAAGCCATCAGCTCAAAGCCCAGCTGACCGGCCAGCACAAAGGACAGGATCAGCAGGACAACAGAGGTCATGATAACGGTTTTCTTCTTCGGAAGAAGCACCTTCATCAATCTGCGGTATCCATTCTGAAGCATTTCTACCGGTCTGGATAACGGCGCCGCATCTTTTTCTTTTGGCCGGTATACCGTATAACATAACGGCACGATGGTCATAGCGGAGATCAGGGACGCCAGCATACAGAATACGATCGTAAATCCCAAAGGCTTAAACATCTGTCCGGACATACCTTCCAGAAGTGCCAGAGGAATAAATACAACACAGGTGGTAATGGTACCACCAATGATCGATTCCAGGACAATTCCGCTTCCCTCTAAGGCTGCCTTGGAATATTCACGGAAGCCAACGCCTTTCGTGGAACGGAAGCAGCTCTCCAATACTACGATGGAGTTATCTACCATCATACCAACACCAAGCACCAGGGAGCTTAAGGTGATCACGTTCAGAGAAAATCCCGCTGCGCTCATGGCAACCAGTGCTGCCAGAATGGAGATCGGGATGGAAGTACCAACGATCAGGGAAGCCTTCAGGTCACCGAAGAACAGCCAGATAATGATCATGGAAACCGCAACCGCCATAACCATGGTCTGCATAACGGAGGTTAAGGAGGACTTGATCATATCACTATTATCATCAACAACCACGATCTCCAGGTTCTCGTCATTTGCCATCAGACGGTCCACAACCTTGCGGACTGCTTTGGATGCTTCCACATCACTGCTGCTCTGCTGCTTCTTGATGGCTACAGAGATCGTATCACGGCCATTATAACGTCCGATACTGCTGGCATCTTCTTTGGCATTATAAATATTGGCAACATCCTCTAAATAAATGATATTGCTGCCTCCCACAGTGATCGGGATCTTTTTCAGGCTTTCCATGGTGCTGTAATCCACACCGGTAGAAACTGACAGCTCCTGCTTTCCCACCTGGGTGCTTCCCACCGGATAGGAAAAATCCGCTGATTTTACTGCTGCAGTGATGGCGTTCATGGACAAATGATACTGATTTAACTTTTCCGGAAGAAGCTCGATCTTTACATACTCCTTCTGACCACCGGAAATATCCACGCTTGCCACGGAAGACAGCTTCTCAAATTCAGGAACAACCTCATCATTGACATAGTTATAAAGATCATTCTGGGCATCATTATTGACAGCCAGCGTGATACTTGCCACATCATTGATATTCATCTCCATGATGGTAGGGGTCTTCACATCATCCGGCAGCTCAATGGCGTCCATCTTTTTCTTTAAATCATCATAAGCACTGTCAATATCGGTTCCGTAGTCATACTCCAGAAGCACGATACCATAATTTTCATTGGAAACACTGGTCACACCCTTAATACCGGTCAACGTACCTGTCTCATCTTCAATAGGCTGTACGACCAGCTGGTCCACATCATCCGGACTTGCACCCGGATAAGTAGCCATAACGATCAGCATGGGCATATCCATGGATGGGATCAGTTCCAGTTTAGATGAAAATACTGAAGTTAAACCAAATACGATCAGGCACAGGATCACCATTACCGTGGTGACTGGCCGTTTGAGGACAGTTTTTGTCAAATTCATTCCGTTTTCCCCCTCTAGTTAGCGGCCGTTGTCTGGGCTTCTGCTGCTTCTGTTGTTTCTACTGCTTCTATTGTTTCTACCGTTGTTCCGGTCTCTCCAGCCAGCACCGCAGGAGCTCCCTCGTATAACTCCGGATCCCAGGTGGTGATTACTTCGTTATCTGCACTTAAACCGGATAAAATCTGCATTTTTTCATCATCGCTGATACCGGTTTCCACCGTTACTTTATGTACCGTACCATTATCGTAAGTATATACATACGGTTCGCCATTGCTATAGTATACGGCATCTACCGGAACGGTCATGACATTTTCTGCCTTATCGGAAGTGATGTACAGCTTCACAGAAGAACCACTGATCAGACTTCCGTTATCTTCCACAGTTGCTTTCACCTTAAATAATCCGGTTGCGGCGTCCACCATGGTATTGACTTCCGTTACCGTACCAACGTAATCGCTGCCATTTTTCTCGATCTTGATCTGCTCCCCTACATGGACCTGGTCTAACACAGCCTCCGTCACAGAAAAGCTGACCGATTTTGCGCCCTCTCCTGCGATCACGCATAAAGGAGAAGCAGAACTTGCCATGCCATGCACTTCCATACTGCTAGACTCTATCTTGCCTGCGATCGTAGCGGTGATGCTGCTGAATTCTACCTGGTTATCGTATGCCAGCTTCGCACTGTCATAAGCGATCTGCGCACCCTTTGCCGCACTCTCCACCTGTTCATAAGACTGGGAGGAAATGTCTCCGCTGGCATACAGTACCTTCATACGCTCCAGATTGGTCTGTGCATCCTTTAACTGAATCTCTGCCGATTCTAACTGCAGCTTTGCGCCATCTACCTGCTTCGTATCGATCTCGCATAATAGCTGCCCTTCTTCTACATAGTCACCAGGGTTTACATAAACTGCAGTGATCTCGCCTGCTGCCTTCGGGATCACATACACCTGGTCTGCCGGCTCTACGGTTCCGATCAGGCTGCGGAACAGTTCAATGGTTCCATTAGACGGGTTCTCTACCCGTACTGCCGGCGGGGCAACTGCCTCATTTTCTGTATTCTTTGGCTTCAAACCGGATACGGCAGCTGCGCCTGCTACCACGACCACAACAGCTCCAATGGCAATTTTTACTGATTTTTTCATCCTTATCCTCCTACTTTTTCTCAGAAACCTCACACGCGCCATAACGAAGCATGGTCAGCTGATTTTTAAACTCTTTTACGATCTCATCTTCCGTCTGTTCTTTCCTATAAAAAGCAGCCACTGCAAATATGATCAGCAGCATCACCTGGTTCATGACCATTTTAAAATATGGCTTTGTCTTTTCACGAAAATCTGTCAGATCTACACATCCATACAACAATTCCTGCTCTTTTTTTTCATCATCTGGTGATCCCATGGTAAAATCCGGATACATCATCAAATTCTGATGAAGCTGCACCAGATTATTGTTCTGGCAGAATTCCAGTGTCATACGCAGAAGATATTCTGCGGAATCCCAGATATTCCCATGATTATCCTCCAGGCACTCGATGCATTTTCCGATCCACTGTTTTCTGGTCGTTTTCAATACCCAGACCAGAAGCTCCCGCTTATCCTCAAAATACGTGTAAAAGCTTCCTCTGGAAATGCCTGCTTTCTGGATGATCCGGTTAATCGAAACCTTCTCAAGCGGTACATGGACAAATTCATCCATGGCAATCTGGTAGATCAGCTCTCTCTTTTCTTCCGGAAGACGTAAGAAACGTTCACTTGGCATCTTCATATCCCCCTCTTGTCATCTTTCGTTTTCTCTGTGCGATTCCTCAAAAATAAAAAAGAATCCTGCTCGCAGGATTCTCCGCCTGCGGCGGGTCGCTTTAGCGACACTCTTCCACTCCGCCGCAGTGCGATCCCGCGGAGTGTTTTTTGTGTCATAGGACGAAGTTTCTTATGACACAAAAAGGTGACAACCTGTCACTCATTATAGTGACAGGTTGTCACCTTGTCAAGAATTCCTCTTCAGTTTATAAATGTTTAACATTTTTACAGTCAGCGCAGCAAATGCGCAGACCTGCTGAACCATTACTCTCTCTCTTTAATATTCTTAGAAACCGTGATCTCCTGGTTATCAATGTGGGCACGGACAGCTTCCTTTGCCTCTGCCACATGGCGGCTGCGGATAGCTCTTAAAATACTTTCATGCTCGACCAATAATATCTGTCGCTTCTCTGCATCTTTGATATACTCCAGACGGTAACGGTACATCTGCTCCCGCAGGTTATTTAAGATCTGCACCAGTCTGGTATTGCCGGTCCCCATATAGATCACATCATGAAAATGTTCATCTGCTTCCGCCATGGTCATGGTCTCTCCGGATTCTACCGCCTGGATAAATGCCTTCTGAGCGTCCTCCAGATCCTTTAACGCCTCTGCATCCATGCGCTGGCAGGCCAGCTCTGCAGCCAGCTCCTCCAGAGAACGGCGCACCTCCAGAACATCCCGCAGACTCTTCTCAGAGATTTTCGCTACCTCTGCGCCTTTCCTCGGAATCATCAGAACCAGTCCCTCCAGCTCCAGCTTCCGGATCGCCTCACGGATCGGGGTACGGCTGACGCCAAGCCGCTCCGCTAACTGGATCTCCATCAACCGCTCACCAGGCTCCAGCTCTCCTTTTAAAATGGCATCTCTTAAGGTATTGAAAACAACATCTCGAAGCGGCAGATATTCATTCATATTTACTTTTAAATTGTACTCCATGATTTTCCTCCTGTGTTCGATTCTCATATTCGATTCTCATGTTCTATTCTGCCCGGCAGCCCATATCTTTTACGGTCTGTTGAAATCCTGGATTTCTTTGTCCCCAGCTGCCTGCGGCGTTAACCTCTCGGATTATAAAAATTCGTCAGATATACCTGTTTGGCCAGTTCCGCACCTGCGCCGAAGCGCATCTCCTCATGGGCTTTCGCTGCCGCCTTCGGATTCGTAAATAAGCCAAAAACGGTCGGACCGCTTCCACTCATCAATGCGCCGATAGCCCCCTGCTCCAGCATCAGATCCTTGATCTCCTGGATCACCGGATAAGCCGGAATGGTCACATTCTCTAATACATTGCCGAAACGGTCTGCAATGCCATACAGATCCTTCTGTTTTATCGCTTCCATCATACCATCAATATCCGGGTGCTGCTCCGGTCTTAGTTCATTGACATGAAGGTTCTCATAGACAAATTTCGTGGACACACTGATCCCAGGCTTGGCGATCAGTACCTGACACTGCGGCGGCACAGGAAGAGGTGTTAAAATCTCTCCGATCCCCTCAGAAAGAGCGGTTCCCCTCATCACGCAATAAGGAACATCCGCACCAATCTTCACGCCCCTGTCCATCAGCTGCTCTGTGGTCAGTCCCAGGGAAAACATCTTATTGATGCCAAACAGCACTGCTGCCGCATCGCTGCTTCCTCCTGCCATACCGGCTGCAACAGGAATATATTTTCTTAATCGGATATGGACGCCCTTCTGTACATGAAACTCATCCATCAGAAGTTTGGCTGCCTTGTAAACCAGGTTATTCTCATTATCCGGCAGATAATAGAGATTGGTCTCAACTGTAATCCCCGGAGTTTCTTTATAGATCAGATCGATCCGGTCATAAATACCTACCGTCTGCATGATCATGCGGACCTCATGATACCCATCGTCCCGCCTTCGCAGGACATCTAATCCCAGATTGATTTTTCCATAAGCCTTCAGACTCAGGTGTTTTATCATATCATGTTCTCCTAAATTGTTTTTCCGAATTATTTTGTATACAGTATATTATATAAGTTCTATCGGAAAATGCAAGGGCAAAATACACGAAAGAACAAGGAAAAGCAAGGCGGCGCGGGATATTTTCCATATCCACCACGCCGCCTTGCTGGCTACGCTGCTATCTGATTGTCTGCAACAGTTCTCTGTCTTCTAAAATCCAATGGTTTATGGCTTCCACACACCATTTTCATCGACGAAATATCCGTCCGGTGTCTTCTGGTTTCTCAGCATGATTCCCCTGGTTCCATCAGAAACATCCTTAAAATAATACCATTTGCCGTTTATCTGGAACCAGCCAGTCTGTATTCCGGCATTTTCGTCCACATAAAACCAGCCGTCGTAACCTGCGTCATAGAAGAATCCGGTCTTTAGATAGCCTTGTTCGTCAAAGGCATACCATCTGCCGTTTACCTGTTCCCACTGATGCCGTACCTTCATGCCATCTATGAAGCTCTGGCTTACGATACTGCCTCTCGCATAAGAACCGTTTGGACGGCGAAGACGCCATTTGCGTCCTGTGAAGATCCAGGTGGTACGGTCGCTGTTGGTGATACGTTTCTCATCATGATCGTGGCTGTGACCTCTGCTGCCGGTGTTTCCGCTTCCGCCGCCGGTGTTTCCACTGCCACTTCCGGTATTTCCACTGCCGCCTGTGTCAGGTGCCGGTTCCGAGTCTGGTTTCTGGTTCGGATCGTCCTGTAATTCCACACACAGCGAAATTTCCGCTGATTTATAATTTTCCATGGCCAAATCATAAATCATGATCTGAGCCTGATTACCTGCCTGCTCCCTGCTATTCTTATTGAAACGGATGACCAGCTGCCCTCCATCCAGTCTGACGGTCTGTTCCAGGATTCCGCCCTCATCACTCTGGATTACTGCCCGTCCTCCGCTGATCTCTCCACAGTCAGCCGGAAGTCCGGTCAGGGTGATCTTCTGCTCTCCTCTTGCCGAGGTAAGATAAATCGCTTTCTGTGTCTCAAGAACTGGCGCTTCCGCTTTCTGGATCTGCTTTCCATGCAAGGTTACCTGGGTTTCCTTCAGGACATAGTTGGCCATGGATGGTGTCTCATTCAGCTTCACCTGAAGCACGGCTGTTTTTCCAGCTCCGGCCTTTGCATCCGCAAATACAGCCTCCGCTGTGTAATCGGTCTTCCGAACCGTATCTCCATCTGCCATTCCCGCAAATGTCACAGAAAGAACTTCCGCACTGGTTGTTCCGTCATAAATCTTTTCCTTCAGCTCTGCGTTCGTTACTGTCAAAGTTCTCGGAACAATCTGGATTGTTTTGGTAACTTCACCAACTTGAGACTCATCCTCATAGACTCCCTTGATCTCATAGGTTCCCACCTTCTTTGGAATGTCATCGCTCCATTCCTGGCTTGCATCGATCCGGTACTGGTAGGTCCAGTTTGCGGTACCGTCAGAAGAACCGTTCCGGATA
>PVMN01002024.1_pt1 | contig 23412 bp, 17 predicted proteins | sample 1853401 | NCBI WGS metagenome assembly PVMN01 (sample SAMN08533510, study PRJNA380276) | Human gut metagenome, whole genome shotgun sequencing project.
CATACCATGTTCTTCAAGATCTTCCATGGTAATCATGATTTTTAGAGTTGTCTCGCTTATTTGTTTCATTTCCATATGTAAAAAACCTCGCACGAGTAGTTATTTCATTATACTAGAAAAGCCAAGAGATAGCAATTTCTGAACAAGTTTGAGTCTCATTTAGGAAAGGTTTTCTAAAAACTTCTTAATGCTATCAAGACCTTGTATTTCACCATTTATACCTGTCATCTATCCTAGATTGGAGTATAATAAAAGTGAAGATATACATGGAGGTGATGACCATGACTGCCTATAAAAAAGGGTGGCTGCGAGCTAGCATTGCTGGAGGAATAACGAGTTTATTAACACTCTTTCTCTACTTGTCGGGGCAACCTCATCAAGTAAACAAATCTACCTTTCTTACGGGGCTAATCGTAGCCATCATACTAGCAACTGCTCCCATTTACGACGATAACCGTTTATCGCTCAAACAGCAATCACTTCTGCACTTCTCTATCATGTGTGTTACCATCCTTCCAATTCTCTGTTTATCCGGATGGTATCCCTTGCATAATGTCGTGGACTTCTTGAAAATCCTAGCTAGTTTCTTAACTTGTGGACTGGTCCTATGGTTGCTAGCTTACCTTATCTTTGGAAAACTTATCCACAAATGATCTCTAAACCAGCTAAAAAGGACTTCAATTGAAGTCCTTTTCAGTTTACTTAAAAGTAATTATCCGAAAATAAGTTTGACAGCTCCATAGAGAAGCACAATAATACCAAGCACGATACGGTATTTTCCGAAAACTGTGAAATCATGTTTCTTAATATAATTCATCAAGAAGCGAATCACGAACAAGCTGACAACAAAGGCTGTCACACTAGCTACCAAGAGAATAGCCACTTGTCCACCTGTCAAGGTATTCCCGTCAATGAAATACTTAACCGCCTTAAGGCCACTATAACCAAACATGGTTGGAATACCAAGGAAGAAGGTAAAGTCAGCAGCTACGCTACGACTAGTACCAACGATGATACCCCCAAGAATAGTAGCACCTGAACGGCTTGTCCCTGGAATGATACTCAAGACTTGGAAAAGACCAATATAGAAAGCTGTCTTGTAAGACATACGTGCCAAATCCGTTACCTTAGGTTCTACACGTCGATTGCGGTCCTCAATCCAAATAAAGGCAATCCCGTAGACTACCAACATGATAGCTACTACAAAGAAATTACTGAGATGGGCCTCCATCCAGTCATCTAAAAGAAGACCAAAGAAGGCTGAAGGAATACAGGCAATGACCACCTTGAGCCAAAGTTGCCAAGTCAATTGCACTTCACGTGCTGTCTTACCAGGTTGGAAGGGATTCAAACGTTTAAAGTAAATGACCATAACCGCAAGAATAGCACCAAGTTGGATAACGATATTAAACATATCGATGAAATCTTTACTTTGTCTCAAGTTCAAGAATTCATTCACCAAAATCAAGTGACCTGTAGATGAAATCGGTAGCCACTCAGTGATACCTTCGACAATCCCAAGAAAGACTGCTTTTAGTAATTCAATAATAAATTGTGCCGTTTGCATAATTATCTCCGTTTTAAAATGCTAGCCTCATCACACCAAAAATGATCAAGGCTCCAAATCGTCCTTCCTATTATATCAAATTACAACTTGTATTTGAAGACAATCTTGGTATAGAGATTGTTTTTCTAATCCCAACTTATTGTCATTAATCCTAATTTCCTGTAAAATAGTAAGGTATGACATTTTTATAGGAGACATTGTTTCAATGAAAAAAATTATTGTAGCCTGCTTTGCAGCGCTCCTCCTCGTTTTTGGTGGGGTATCAAGCGCTCAAGCAGACGAGTATCTCCGTGTCGGTATGGAGGCTGCCTATGCACCTTTCAACTGGACGCAGGACGATAACTCAAACGGAGCCGTTCCAATCGAAGGTACCAAACAGTATGCCAACGGTTATGACGTGCAAATCGCTAAAAAAATCGCTGAAGCTCAAGGCAAGAAACCCTTGGTAGTCAAAACAGCTTGGACAGGTTTGATTCCTGCCCTCACTTCCGGCAAAATCGATATGATCATCGCAGGTATGAGCCCAACAGCTGAACGTCGTCAAGAAATCGACTTTTCAGACAGCTACTACCGAAGCGAACCTGTCATGGTTGTCAGCTCAGACGGTGATTATGCCAACGCTAAGAGTCTCAAAGACTTCAAGGATGCTAAAATCACAGCTCAACAAGGGGTTTACCTCTACAACTTGATTGACCAAATCCCAGGTGTCAGCAAACAAACCGCTATGGGTGACTTCGGTGCTATGCGCCAAGCCCTTGCATCTGGTATCATCGATGGTTATGTTTCAGAGCGTCCTGAAGCAAAAACTGCCGAAGAAGCTAGCTCAAAATATAAGATGATTACGCTTAAAGATGGCGGTTTCCAGGTTTCAGACGATGACGTTTCCTTGGCCGTTGGTCTTCGCAAAGGAGACAGCCAGCAGATGGAACAGGTCAATCAGGTCCTTGCTGGAATCAGTCAAGAGGAACGTGTCAAACTAATGGATCACATCATTGACATCCAACCTGCAGATAAGACTGATGATGCTAAAAAAGGAAACTTCTTTAGTCAGATGAGCACTATCATCGCTAAAAACTGGCCACAATTCTTACGTGGTACAGGAATTACCCTTCTTATCTCAATTATCGGTACAGTTGTCGGTACTTTCATCGGTCTCATGATTGGTGTTTATCGCACAGCTCCTAAGGCTGCTAATAAATTTGTAGCCTTGCTCCAAAAACTCTTCGGTTGGGTGCTTAATGTCTATATCGAAGTTTTCCGTGGTACGCCAATGATTGTACAATCTATGGTTATCTACTACGGTACTGCCCAAGCCTTTGGTATCAATATTGACCGTACCCTAGCAGCTGTCTTCATCGTTTCTATCAACACCGGTGCCTATATGAGTGAAATCGTTCGTGGTGGTATCTTCGCTGTTGATAAAGGGCAATTCGAAGCTGCAACTGCTCTTGGATTTACCCATGGTCAAACCATGCGTAAGATTGTTCTTCCACAGGTTATCCGTAACATCTTGCCAGCTACTGGTAATGAGTTCGTTATCAATATCAAGGATACCTCTGTTTTGAACGTTATCTCTGTTGTGGAACTTTACTTCGCAGGTAACACTGTCGCAAGCCAAACTTACCAATACTTCCAAACATTCTTTGTTATCGCAGCAATCTACTTTGTCCTTACCTTCACAGTGACACGCATCTTGCGTTATGTAGAACGCCGTTTGGATCAAGATACTTACACACAAGGAGGGGTTCACTAATGACTGATACGATTTTAGAAATCAAAAACCTCAAAAAATCATACGGAAAAAATGAAGTCCTCAAAGATATCTCCCTCAGCGTCAAAAAAGGTGAGGTTATCTCAATTATCGGTTCTTCAGGTTCAGGGAAATCAACCTTCCTTCGCTCTATTAACCTTCTTGAGTCACCTTCAGGTGGTGAAATCCTCTATCATGGAGACAACGTCCTTGAAAAAGGTTACGACCTCACTACCTATCGTGAAAGACTCGGTATGGTTTTCCAATCCTTCAACCTCTTTGAAAACCTTAATGTTTTAGAAAATGCTATCGTAGCTCAAACAACCGTTCTCAAACGTGACCGTAAAGAAGCTGAAAGCATCGCCAAAGCTAACTTGGAGAAAGTTGGTATGGGGGAACAATACTGGAAAGCTAAACCAAAACAACTTTCAGGGGGACAAAAACAACGTGTAGCAATTGCTCGTGCCCTCTCTGTTGACCCAGAAGCCATCCTCTTTGACGAGCCAACTTCAGCCCTTGACCCAGAAATGGTAGGGGAAGTACTCAAGACCATGCAGGAGCTATCTGGAACCGGGTTGACCATGATTATCGTTACCCATGAAATGGAGTTCGCACGCGATGTTTCAGACCGTGTCATCTTCATGGATAAAGGGGTAATCGCTGAACAAGGTAGCCCAGAACAAATCTTTGAAAATCCTAAAGAAGAACGTACTAAGGAATTCCTTAAACGTTTCTTGGGTTAAAAACGAAAAAGTTAAGGTTTCGACCTTAACTTTTTTAGATTCTCAGACATACAAAAAACGGCAGTCGCCGTTTTTTTGTCTATAATTAGTTACGACGTGTACGTCTGTCAACAAATCCAAGGAAGGCCAATAGGGTCATAAAGAGACCTACAAGGCTGAATCCTGCTGCAGTTGACTCACCTGTTTCTGGCAAGCTATCTGCTTCTTGTACAGGAACTTGTTTCTCGGCTTTGGTTTGACCATAATTTACAGGAATTTGAGTTGCAGGTTGAGCTGCTTTTTCTTGTGTTGTGAAAGCAACAACTTTACCATCGACATCGTAAACAGGTACTGGTGTAAGACCTTTAGATGTAATGTTAGCGAACTCTTTAGCCAATTGTGTTTGAAGCTCTTTGTCTGCCTTAGCTTTCATGTAGTTATCGAAGGCTGTTTGAACAGTCGTGTATTCGCTCGTTAATTTATCACGCTTAGCTGACAATTCAACAAGTTTCGCACGTTCAGTTGAAAGAGCACCTTTGGCTGCAGTAAGTTTAGCAAAGGCTGTTGCACGTTCTGCTTTAGCCTTAGCTAGGTTACCTGAAGCATTTGTAAGGGCTGCTAGACGGTTCTTAGCAGCAGTCAAAGCTTGGTTAGCTTGTGTCAATGCTACTTGTTTCTTAGCAGTATCTTGCTTAGCAGCGTTGTATGCATTTGTCAAACGTTGCAAGGTTGCAGAACTTGTCGCAAGTTTATCTTTAGCTGTTTGAAGCTCTGCTTGTTTTTCATCAAGAGTTGCTTGAGCTTTGCTAAGGGCTACTGCTTTTTCCTGTGCGTTAGCATTAAGGTTTTCAACTGCAGCGTTAGCTTTTTCCAATTCTGATTTAGCAGTTGCAAGGGCTGCTTGTTTTTCAGAAAGGTTATTCTGAGCAGCTGCCAACTTGCTTGCAGTCGCTTTAAGAGCTGCAAGTTCTGACTGAGTATTCTTAAGCTTAAGAGTTGCTGACTCAGAAGCAGCTTTCTTGCTAGCCAAGTCACTTTGAGCTTGATCGTTAGCTTGCTTAGCAGCTTCATAAGCTGTTTTTGCAGCTGCTAGATTTGTATTTGAAGATGATTGAGATTGGTTACCTTCATATGGGTTAGCAATCTTAGTTGTGTCAAAGCTACTATCAGAAGCGATAGAATTTTTATTGACATTGTTTACGTGAACGTTAAAGGCACCTGCAACAACACTGATATCAGTACCAATGTAAGACTCGCCACCATCTGCTGTAAGTCCAGAGATAGAACGAGCATGGTTCCACTCATTACCGTTAAACATGAAGTCAAGCATAGCTTCATAGACATATTTCTTAATGTCGTTAAGAGTAAATGGTCCTGTCAAACCTTGCCATGTATTAAGATTTTCACCAATACTTACACTATTAAATGACTTACCAGCACGGTCAAGGGCGGCACTATCATGTCGTTTATGGGTAATAGCTTCCCAACCCCAGTTATCTGCTACATAACCGTCTGAAACACGGTCAGCCGCAAGAACACTACCTTTTGAAACAGATGTTTGAGTTGTACCAAAGGCTGTACGAATTTGGTTAATCAAACTTGAAGCATACAATGACAAATCTGTAATTTGAGCTTCACTAAGGTTATTCAAATCACTAATTTTAACATTTTTATCCGCTTCATTATCTTGATAACTATTGTTACCACGATCACGTTTGTTAACGTTCTTCAAGACTTGTTCAGCTTGAGCTTTTTCCGCTGCTGTCGCTGTTTTAGACTCATGAATCTTAAGAGCATTGACATACTCTTGTGACACTGAGAATTTTTGACGAACATTAGCTGTTGAAGTTGTTGAAGATTCTGCTTTTTTCTTAGCTGCTTCAGCGGCTGCAAGAGCAGCTGCCTTTTCATTAGCTACTGTTTGAGCAGTCTCATAAGCTGCTTTAGCTTGGTTTGCTGCATTTTGATCTGCAGTCAATTGCCCTTCTTTAGCTGCAATAGCAGTAGCTTTTTCTTTATCAGCTGCCTGAGCGGCTGCCAATTCTTCTTGAGCTTTTTTCTCAGCTACTGTTGCAGCATCAAAAGCTGATTGTGCTTTAGCTTGGTTTGAAGCTGCCTCAGAAGCACTAGAACCATTAAGAGCTGCTTTAGCGGCATCTACTGATTTTTGAGCATTAGCCACTTCAGTAGCTTTAGCATTGACATTAGCTTGATCTGTATTAACGACAGCTTGCTGTTTGTCTGCTGCATCTTTAGCAGTTTTTTCTGCTGATTGAGCTGTTTCGACTGCTGACTTAGCTTCCTTAGCTGCATTTTCAGCAGTAGTTACTTGACCTTGAGCGGCAGCAATAGTTTCTGGACTTGCTTCATCGGCTGCTGTTTGTGCCTTTTGCAAGTTAGCATCTGCTGTCGCTAGGTTTGCTTGAGCCTGGTTTGCAGCTGCTTCATGATTAGCAACAACTGACTCTTGTTGCGATACTGCTTGATTTGCAGCGCTGGCTTGTTCTCTAGCCGCTTCGACTTGGGCTTGAGTTGGGACAGCTTGTGTAGCTGTCGATGATACTGATGCTGTTGTTGAGGCTTGATCGTTTGTCGTTACCTCATCAGCTTTAGCAACTGTAGCAGAAACTGCAAGTGCTGCAATTCCAGCTGTCGCCAAAACCTTTTTATTCATAAGACGAACTCCTTTTTATGTTAAAAATTCACTACTATATAATAACATTTTAATAATCCTGAAACAAGATGCTGACTCCTAATTTTTAAAATTTAATTATTTTATAAGCTTTCATAGCCTGTTTACAAAAATCATTAAATTGTTAGTCAAAAGTAGAGTTGCTGTTTCAAAGTCCTTTTTTAGTCTTTGATTCTGCCTTATCCTTTTATTCTATCAAAACTTCGTTACAGTTTCTTAACTTTCTTTAAACGTTTTTTTGATATAATGTGTACTCATCATATGCAAATGGAGGAGCAAAGTGGCAAAAACATTAAAAACATTGAGTAACATCTTACTAGGAATGCTCTCACTGGCCTTGTCTTATTGGTTTTATAGGGGACATCTCGAACAGTACGTTCATTACATCGCCCATTATGGCTCCTACTTTCAAGTCTTACTCAACCTAGTCATTATTGTCCTACTGAGTTACTTTGTCTACGCTTTTTTGAAACTCCTTCTAACTAGAAAACTGAAAAAACAGACGTTGCTCCTACTCTACTTCATTTACTTTCTTGCTCTCTTCTACCTACTTTTCTTGAAAAACATTGGTACCCAAGGTCTCTCACTTAACCCCCTTTCCTTCGCTCGGGAATTATACTGGGGCAGCCACTTCGTTCCCATCATGAACCTGTTAATGTTCATCCCTCTGGGACTCCTCTTTTCTTCACGATTGAGTAATCTCCTACTCTGTCTCCTTACCCTTTTCTCCGTCGAATCCATTCAGTACTTCGGACATTTAGGAGTCTTTGATTTGGGAGATATCACCTTAAATATGTTAGGTATCCTTATCGGAACTGCTATCCATCAACTCCCTCAATTTCAAACAATTATCAAAAAGATTTTAAGTTAAAAAACTTCCAGAATTAATTTTGGAGTTTTTTTGTTCTATTGATTAATCATCGTCAGAAAGTTTTATATGAATACAGAAAAACAGCCCTCTACATCTAGAGAGCTGTTTTGAACTCGGGCTAAAATCCTAGTAAATAAAAAAACTGCCCCATCATAGAGCAGTTCCATTTTCGTGTATTCAATTGAACAAGGCCTAGGCACTTGTATCTTGAATTAACGACGAAGTCCGAGTGAGCTGATCAACTCACGGTAACGGTTAACGTCTGTGCGGCGAAGGTATGCCAACAAGTTACGACGGTGACCGATTTTTTTCATCAAACCACGGTAAGTAGCGTGGTCTTTTTTGTGTTGTTTGATATGGTCGTTAAGGTGGTTGATTTCCCAAGTAAGGACAGCAACTTGAACCTCTACTGAACCAGTGTCACCTTCGTGACGTGCGTATTGTGCAATGATTTCATTTTTTTTCTCTTTTGAGATTGCCATGTTTTTTCTCCTTTTTTTGCTCCATCCGAGTCTTAGGATTGGCTCTCCTAAAACCAAGAAAGAGTTGGTTTGTCTTTACGACCTCTCTATTTTAGCTCATCTACTAATCTTTGTCAATCGCAAGATTTCACTGATTAAGTTTTTGAAGCTTAGACTTTTTTGGCCATTTTTGCATTTAGAAAGAATCCAAGGAAAAGTAGGAAACTTACGATAGCATAAGCTAGAAAAATCCAACTAAAACTTGGAGATATGAGTGCCAATAATTTCAAAACATAAGGGGAAATGGCTGACCCTAGGTTACACCCTAAGAGGACATAGGCTGTCGCCTTGTTCAACAGATTTCTAGCAATAGACTCAGAAAGTCGGTTAAAGATAATTGTCAAAATAATACTATAAAAGAAACCAACACCAACTGAAGATAAAATCAAAGTCGGTAAGTTACCAGCCACTGACATCCCAAAGAGACAAACCGCTAACAAGAACATCACTATAGTCAAAAGACGATTTTTAAAATGTCCTATAAGCGAGGCGAAACTCAGTCCAGCTACAATTCCAATTCCCTGCTCTAAACTCAGTACTAAGGCTGATTGACCACTTTCAATAGTCTTACCAGCAACTTGAAACAGAGGTACGCGCAAACTAATCGAAGAATTGATACAGATGACAAAACCTGCTAAAAGAGCCATGCCAAGAATCATACCCAGGTCTTTTTTGTTCAGAACTTGTTTTCTTTTTGTAATCTGCTTCTTCTCCACTTGCTCCATCGTTGGCACAAAAAGGAGATACATAATCAAAATCACAAAACCAAAACCATAGATAAGAAAGGCAAAGGTCCAATGAATTTTCAGTAATTGTCCAACTAAAAGAGAACAAGAAGCTCCACCAATCAACTCCATGGAGCCACGAATACCTAACATCTGAACCCGTTCTTTACCTTGATAACGTTGGCTGATGATGGCAATCGCCTTAGCATTGATAAGACCAATCCCCATTCCAAAAGCAATACGTGACAGTAAGACAAGAGGATAGGCTTGTACAAAAAAAGGAAAAATCCCAGCACTACTAAGTAAGAGCAATCCAGTCACAATTAGCTGTCTATCACTTAGCCATTTGTCAATAAATGAATTAAGTAAGAGCATCGCGACTACGGAAAATGAAGGGACAGATACTAAAAGCTCCACTTGCGCGGCAGAAAAGATTGGGCTATAGTAGTCCAACATAGGTGGTAACGCTGTTGAAATCGAAAAGGCCGAAATCAAGAGCAAGGATAGCCCAAGCAGGCTCATTTTTTCTAAAATTCGTGTCATAATATAGGGATTAGAACATCCTTTCCTTACTTGTCTAATAGTTATTTTTTCATTATAATCTAAGGAGACTTTAAAAAATAGGACCTAGGTCCTAAAAAAGGAGATGTATGCGTAATCATACCATAAGACCTCAACTTGACCAGGTCTTTCCACCCCCCTACCTCAACCAATTACAGAAAGTCACCTTTCAAAAGAACGATTATATTTGTACCCAAGGGCAAGCTATCACTGAGCTGACCTACATTTTATCAGGAAAGGTAAAAATTGTTCGTTCTCTCTTCAATGGTAAAGAACATATCCTAGAAACGCTCAATCAGCCTCAGATATTGGGAGATGTAGAACTTATGACCAACCAACCAGCAGGATCATCAGTCATTGCTTTAGAAGAGGTTCAAGCAGTTCAGCTCCCATTAAATAATAAAGAAGAACTCCTCAAAGACCCTGTTTTTCTCTACCAAATTGGACGTAACCTAGCTATGGCACTGCATAAGCAAGGTATCACTGCCTCAACGAATGCTAGCTACTCTGTCAAAGAGCGTCTGGCCACCCATATTTTGAATAGTGAAGAAGAGAATATCTTTCAATTATCGCCATCCATTTTAGCTTCCCGTTTTGGGACTAGCTATCGTCATGTACAGCGAGTTATCAAACAATTTATCGATCAGGGAATTATCGAAAAAGAGGCCTTTAAAACCTATCGTATTTTAGAGAGACAAACCTTGGAAAACCTGGCTTTTATCGATTAGAAAAAGCCTCACTTTAACCCTTGATGGTTTAATTTTCAACCCTTTTGTGCTATAGTTATAAACAAGTAAATCAAAGAAAATAGAGGTAAACAAATGGACGCTCAAACCAAAATTATCCGCGCCAGCCATATGATTGATATGAATGATATCATTCGCGAAGGAAATCCAACCTTGCGTGCTGTCGCTGAAGATGTAACCTTCCCACTATCAGACGAAGACATTATCCTAGGCGAAAAAATGATGCAGTTTCTTCGTAACTCACAAGATCCTGTCATTGCCGAAAAAATGGGGCTTCGTGGGGGAGTCGGTCTTGCAGCCCCACAATTAGATATTTCAAAACGTATTATCGCTGTTCTCGTTCCAAACCCTGAAGACGCTGAAGGTAATCCACCAAAAGAAGCATATAGCCTTCAAGAAATCATGTACAACCCTAAAGTAGTTGCCCATTCTGTTCAGGATGCTGCTTTGGGCGATGGAGAAGGATGCCTCTCAGTTGACCGCGACGTTCCTGGTTACGTGGTTCGTCATGCTCGTGTAACTGTTGAATACTTCAACAAAGAGGGCGAAAAGCAACGTGTTAAACTCCGTGGTTACAACTCAATCGTTGTTCAACATGAAATCGACCATACTAACGGTATCATGTTCTACGACCGCATCAATAAAGACAATCCATTCGCCATCAAAGATGGACTCTTAATTATCGAATAAAGAAAACCTCAGTAGAAATACTGGGGTTTTAGTTTGAAGATAAGGCATTAGTGCCACTTTATAGCTAAGTCAAAGTAGAAAAGAACCGACTTTCGTCGATTCTTTTTTCATTATCTGAACCTGTCCTCAGACAAGCATATTGTAAAGTGTTTCGTTACCGTGAAGGTTGATATAACTTGGGTCAAAGGCCGAAAGACGCTCGAGAAGTCCATCATAGTCATTCTTGTCACTAAGAGCTATACCAATGAGAACTGGGCCTTTTCCTTTATTAGCACGTTTGATGTACTCAAAACGAGTGATATCATCATTTGGTCCCAAGATATCATTTACAAATTCACGAAGGGCACCAGGACGTTGTGGGAAGTTAACCACGAAGTAATGCTTGATACCATCGTAGATAAGCGCACGTTCTTCCATCTCTGGCATACGGTTGATGTCATTGTTACCACCTGAAATGATGCAGACGATGGTTTTTCCTTTAATCTCATCTTTAATCACTTCCAAAGCCGCTACTGATGCTGCACCTGCGGGTTCTGCAATGGTACCAACCTTAGAGTACATATCAATTAGGGTTTCTGAAATCAATCCTTCATCAACTCCCAAGAGGCGGTCAACATATTTACGTGCGACTTCATAGGTCTTGACACCTACCTTTTGAACAGCAATCCCGTCCGCAAACTTATCAATTTCTTCAAGTTTTACAGGATAACCACGGTCAAAGGCAGCACGCATACTACGAGCACCACTAGCCTCAACACCAATAACCTCCATAGACGGTGCTACATCTTTGATATAAGTAGCTACACCAGAGATAAGGCCACCGCCTCCGACTGGAACCAAGATACTATCAAAGGAAACACCTTCCTCTTGAGCCTGCTCATAAATTTCATAAGCAACAGTTCCTTGCCCTGCTTGGACATTATAATCGTCGAATGGATCAATGAAAGTCATCCCTTCAGACTTGGTATATTCCTGCGCTGCTTGGGCAGAAGCATCAAAGGTATCTCCCACCAATTTGATTGTTACAAACTTGCCACCAAAGAAACGGACTTGACCAATTTTTTGGAGAGGCGTTGTTACTGGCATAAATATGGTTGCCGGAATCCTCATCTCATTACAAGTGTAGGCAACCCCCTGAGCATGGTTTCCGGCTGATGCACAAACCACACCACGCGCCTTATCCTCATCACTCAATTGATGGATAGCATAGTAGGCTCCACGCAATTTGAAAGAGCGTACCTTTTGCATATTTTCTTTTTTAATATAAATAGTCGCCCCGTATTTTTCAGATAAGTAGCGATCAAAATCTAGTGGTGTGCGTTCCACCACGTTTTTTAAGACTTCATTAGCCTTTACGATATCATTTGCAGTAATCATTGGCTCTCCTTTGACACAATATTCAAACTATTTCTATTGTATCACAATTTTCAGAAAAAATAGCAGCCAGTATAAAGAAAACTCCTTGTTTACACAAAGAGTTCTACTTATTATTTATCAACTTTTTTTGACATCAAGAAGTTACGAAGAGCTGCAAGGGTTGCCGCACCTGCAAGGACAATAGCTGTAAGGATAGCTACAGCATGTTCTCCCCACTTGTGAGATTTTGCTGTTTTAGCAATTGTAGCCTTAAGATCTTCAGTTGTTCCTTTTTCACCTGCTTGCGTCGTTGTCTTACTTGCAAGGTTAAGATCTTGACTACCATTGTAAGTGTTATCTGACGAAGCTGTATTGACAAGGTCTTGACGGCTACTACGAGTATAGCTGACATTTGTTGTAATGCTATCAATCATCTCAACAATATTTCTGATTGTTGTTGCATCGTACAAGCCACCCTCAGTATCTTTCAAGATAGATACTGCTAATTTTTCAATAGAAACTTCTGAAGAAGCTGCTACCATAGAGTGAGATTCTGAGCTTGCTGTTTCTGAATATCTTGCATAGTTGCTAAAGAGTGACGCTGCTTCTGTAATCGTTTCAGAAGTACTTGGTAAAGTTTCTGAAACGCGAGGAGCTACAGAGAGTCTATTCCAACTATTGATGTTTTCTGATAGCCCATCAAGGATAACTTCCTCTGATGTGCTCACTGTTTCTGAAATCGCCGAAGTCACTTCTGAAGTGCTCACTTGACTTTCTGATTCTGTCAATGAAACAGCTGGTTCTTCAACTACTTCTGATTCTGAAACGACTGTGCTGATTGAATTCTCTGATTCAGATGCTGAAGTCTCTGAAGTTGATGCTTCTGAGATAATATCAGTTTCTGAGACCTTCGATGATACTGTTGTGCTTTCTGATACTTCTGGCGGAGCAACTGAGACAATTGTGCTTGTAGTTTCTGAAACAAGGCTAGTGCTTGCCTGACTCTCTGATTCTGTCAAAGAAGCCACTGGTTCAACTACTGCATGTGATTCTGAAATTGCTGACTCTGAAGTTGATGCTGCTGAACTATTTTCAGTTTCTGATGCTTCCGATGATACTGTTGCACTTTCTGATACTTCTGATGAGGCTGTTGAGGCAGCTGTGCTTGTAGTCTCTGAAGCTAGTGCAGTGATTGAATCTGACGCTACTGTACCTTGGTCCGTATTAGATACTGAGTTGTCATCTTTCTTATCATGTGCAGTCTCTGACACAGCTATCGCCACTGGAACAGCTGCTGAGTTTACTAACTCGTCAACTGATGGTGCTGGTTTAGTTGTTTCATCGAGTTTAGGAGCTTCAACAGATGGTTTCTTATCAGTTGGAGACTCTGAATCTTTGTTTATTGTTGTATTTTCTGATTTAGCTGTTTCTGAGCTTGCTTCAGATGTTACGGTATTATCTACTTTCTTACCAGCTTGGTTAGTAACTGGTTTCAAGATAACTGGTTCTACCGGTGTTGCTGTTGTGTCTTCCTTGATATAGAGCATGTTCCAAAGAGTTAGTTTAGGAACTGAAATGACAAGCACTGGTTGACCATTTTCATCTGTTTCAAGACTTGCTTGTGCCTTCTTCATGCTTGAAGTTGCCCAATCATCTGGTGACGTCACATAGACTTGATTGGCAATTTTAGCAGCTTCTTGAGCTGCTTTACCTGCTAGGCTAAGACGAACTGTGAGATTTTCTTGTGCGTCCGGTGTTTTATTATCCGCATAACCCTCTTCATTATGCCAGCCCGCATTGATGCCCATCATGTTAATCATTTGAACAGTTGAGAAACCTTTTCCTGATTTAGCAAATGTCCAAACTTGATTTCCTGTTACACCTAGAGCATCCTTAGAAAGGATTTCACCAGCAGCATTCTTGGTAGATACAGACTGAGTGCTGTTAGTCACACCCTCACCACGGAGAAGATTTTCATAAGCAGTGATAAACTGTTGGTAATTGTAAAGCTTACGAATAGTGTCCTTAGCCACACTGAGGTACTGCGTTGGGTAATAAGCACTTTGAAGAACGTTAAGGGCTGCATTAGCATTGGCAAGGGCTGCAATGGACATGTGATAGCCACCGGCTGCAGCTACTGTCGCATCTACGAGAAGAGTCGCGTCAGCTTGCAATGGTTTACCAGCAAGGGCATCTTTACCAGCACCGTTAGTTGCTTTTCCGCCAGGAACAGTATAGTCAATACCTGGTTCTTCCATGTAGGCACCAACGATAAGTGATTTACCAGTTTTATTGCGTACCATATCGATACGTGCTTTCAAATCACCATAGGCAACCTGCATACGTCCTGGAATAACTGAACCACCATTTGTCCAAAGCTCATTATAAACAACATCTTGACGTGCCTTGGCTAGTTTATCATCATTACCACCATTAACATCATTGATTGTGATATAGTACTTTTCACCGATGAGGTCCTTCATGGCATTAATAAATGACGCATATGAATCAGACATCATGTGTGAGTCAGCCTCGTCTGTGCTGTTACGGTGCTCATAATCAGTCACACGGTTGTCACCAATTGTATCACCTTGCCAACCATCGAATCCCATACGATCCATAGCTGATTTCATGACACCTGCAATGTATTTTTGCCAATCTGGATTCGCCGGATCATAGTAAACTTGAGTTGGGTTATTACCGATAGTGTAAGTCATCGGTTCACCCTTCTTACCAAAGCTATCGTAGAAGTTATAAGCCAAAGCAGCAAGTGGAAGGGCTGGATTCTTTGGATTTGAATCTGCTGAAATCATGTTATAAAGCATGGCAACAGCACCTGACTTATGAACTTGGTCAACCAATTCTTTAACAGCCTTAGTGTCAACCTGAGTGTGACTCCAGGTATTCCATTTTTGAACAAAGCTATCGACACCCTCTGGGAAAGGATCTGTAGCTTCATTATAAGCATCATAGAAGAAATATGAGTTGATATTCATAGACTTCATGAGCTCAAGCTCTTTACGGTAGGCTTCAAGATTTTTAACAAGAATACTGTTTTGATCAGTTGGCGAACCTGCTACGATACCGTAACGTGGGAAAACTGTCCAATCATCTTCAACAGACAAGCCAGCGCGCTTGCTTGACAAGACATTGCCTGATTTATCGTTGACACTGATTGTCACCAAGTAACCTGTATTATTTGTCAACCACTCTGACGCTACTGTCAAGTTTGAAACTTTAGCTGAAGCTCCTGCTACTAACGTGAGGTCAACGTTATCTTGACCGATAATTTCTGAAGCATGTTGAAGTGTCAAGTTGACAGTCATCGTCTTCGTTTCTGCTGTCGGGTTAGACACAACAACAGAATAGTTAATATCCCCATCTGTCTTGCTATAAGCTGCTTTCGTGGTTTCTGGATCTGTCAAGTAAGCATCACCATTCAAGTTTTGCTCTGTTACTTCTGTAACTGGTGTTACTCGAGCTGTCGAATGACGTCCTGCTTCAGTAGCATTGTCCAATGATGATGTGATGGTTTCCACAGCAGCTTCCTCAGGAGCTAGTGCTTCACTGGCTACAAGCGTTTCTGAGCTAGCACTCTCTGTTGGCACAGCTTGTGAAAAGATTGTAGAAGCTGTCGCTGTTGTTGCAGTATCTGTCGCAACAGCAGCAGATGATGGACCTACTTCTGTTGTCGCTACTGGAGCAACGGCCCCAGTTGGTACCACCACCAAGTTATCTGCTTCAGTTGTAATAACTGGTTTTGTTGCTTCTGAACTGACCACGTTATCTGCCTTGGCAACCTGATTCATCCCTAGGACACCACCGGCTACAAACAAACCTGATAATAATTTAGTTGACGCTACTTTCTTTGACATATCTCTCTATCCCTCTAAAAAAGTTTAAATCACCTCGGCGTTTCAAATTATCACTATTTTTATTTGCATGCTGTAAACTCGAGTTATTTTTAGTTTCATAAAAATCGCTTGGTGTTTCTTATGAAACTAATGTTAACTTAATCTTTTTTGTAAGACAAGGGAATTTCCGGTAATCCTCGTAAACGGTAATTTTTTCATCATGAATGGTCAGGTTTTTTCAGAAATTTGAGAACAACATTTTCTAATTTCATTAAATATTCACTTGATTCAGTCTACTTAAAATGACAAAAATAAATCCCAAATAATGAAAATCCATCACCTAAATAATTCCTGCGATGAGAATAAAAAACCACCTCTCACACAAGGCGAGAAATGGTTTATTTATCGATTTTTAGTATCTAAAATAATGGTCACAGGTCCGTCATTGACCAGACTAACCTGCATATCTGCACCAAAGCGGCCTCTTTCTACAGGAACATGAGTTGACAAGGATTGGTTGAAATCGTCATAGAGCTGGCTAGCCATGTCGGGCTTTGCAGCACCCGTAAATGCCGGTCGATTCCCTTTTTTCGTATCTGCAAAAAGCGTAAACTGAGAAATCGACAAAATTTGGCCACCAATATCCTTAACAGAAAGATTCATCTTGCCATCTTCATCTGAAAAAATGCGCATATTGACAATCTTACGAACTGCATACTCTAGGTCTTCTTTGGTGTCTTCTGGACCAACTCCAACCAAGAGTAAGAGTCCCTGCTTAATAGCGCCAACCGTAGAATCCTCAATAACTACAGAGGCACTTTGCACGCGCTGAATTACAATCTTCATCGCAGTAACTCCTTACCCATTCGTACGTTTAACACTGTAAACATCAGGAATAATTTTAATCTTATCCACAAGACCAGTCAATTCAATAAGGTTTGCAATTTCAAAGCTAACGTGAATATTGGCAAACTTCATGTCCTTAGTCGGTTGTGCATTAACCGTAGCAATGCTCTTGGTCGTATTTGACAAGATTTGAAGAACATCATTCAACAGACCAGAACGGTTAAGGCCATAGATGTCAATCTCTGCCAAATAAGATTTATTGGCATTACGCTCATCCCACTCCACTTCGATTAGACGTTGCTCATAACCTTCTTGACTCTTGATATTATTACAATCGGAACGGTGAATAGCAATTCCACGTCCCTTGGTGATATAACCTTCAATCTCATCTCCAGGTACTGGGTTACAGCACTTAGCGATACGCATGAGGAGGCCTGAAGCACCTTGAATGATGACGCCATTTTCACTCTTAACCTTAAGAACTTCTTTCTTCTCAGTCTTAACTTCGCCACCGTTCATTAGCTCTTCAGCTTCAGCTTTTGCCTTAGCACGCTCTTCCTCACGGCGTTCTTTTTCCGTCAAACGATTGAAAACAGCAGCAGCACTAATTTCACCAAAACCAACAGCGGCATAGAGAGCTTCTTCACTACGCACACTCATACGAGGGAGAATTTCCTCAATATGTTTCTTGTCTAGGTACTTATTGGCAACATAACCATGCTCTTGGAAGTAGGCAATCAAAAGCTCACGACCCTTGGTGATAGAGGCTTCCTTGTCCTGATTTTTAAAGAATTGACGAATTTTATTTCTGGCCTTGGTGGTCTTAACCATCTTAATCCAGTCACGGCTAGGACCAAAGGAATTGGCATTAGTTACAATCTCAACCACATCACCTGTCTTGAGTTTGGCTGTCAAGGGCACCATACGGCCATTAACCTTAGCACCTGTGGCCTTCTCACCAACTTGTGTATGGATGGCATAGGCAAAGTCAATAGGTCCTGAATCTTTAGGCAGTTCCTGAACAGCACCATTTGGCGTAAAGACATAAATACGCTCTGAGAAGATATCCTCTTTAACAGAGTCAACAAACCCCATAGCATCACCATTTGAGGCGTCTTGAAGTTCAACAAGATCTTTAATCCAGTTCATTCCTAAAGCAGACTCTTTCGAATCTACCTTGCCCTTGATACCTTTCTTGTAAGCCCAGTGAGCTGCAACCCCGTATTCGGCAACTTGGTGCATTTCCTTGGTACGGATTTGGATTTCAATAGGCCCTTTGGGACCATAAACCGTCGTATGGATAGACTGATAACCATTGGATTTAGGATTGGCAATATAGTCTTTGAAACGTCCAGGCATAGGACGCCAGAGCTCGTGGATGTATCCCAACATAGCATAAACGTCACTATGCGTCTCCATGACACAACGAATAGCAATCAAATCATAAATCTGATCAAAGCGTTTCTTCTTGTCACGCATCTTACGAAAGATAGAGTAGATGTGTTTTGGACGGCCATAAACATCACCGACAAGCCCTTGTTCAGCTGTATAGGTCTTAATTTTATCGACAATCTCGTCCACAAGTGCCTCACGCTCGCGGCGTTTTTCCTTCATCATGTGGGAAATCTTATAAAATTCTACCTCGTTAAGGTAACGGAAAGCCGTGTCTTCCAATTCCCATTTGATGCGGCTGATACCCAAACGGTGGGCCAAAGGAGCGTAAATTTCCATCGTTTCACGAGAAATGCGCTCCTGCTTATCCTTACGAAGATGCTTGAGAGTACGCATATTGTGCAAACGGTCTGCCAACTTAACCAAGATTACTCGGATATCCTTAGACATGGCCATAAGCATCTTACGGTGATTTTCAGCCAACTGCTCCTCGTGAGACTTATATTCAACCTTACCAAGCTTGGTAACACCGTCTACAATATTGCGTACATCCGTACCAAAATCCGCTTCTAAATCATCTAGCGTCTTTTCCGTGTCTTCAACGACATCATGCAAGAAACCACAGGCCACTGTTACTGCATCAAGATGGAGATCTGCCAAAATACCTGCCACTTGAATAGGGTGGATTATATAAGGTTCTCCTGACTGACGAAATTGCTCACTATGAGCATCCGTCGCATAATGCCAGGCCTTTTCGACTAATTTCAAATCATCTGCTGACATATAGGACGAGCAAACGTCTAAAATTTCTTCTCCTGTTACATTTTTATCTTTAGCCATGATTTCTTCCTTCGCTTCTTTTAATAACCTTTATTTTATCACTTTTACAAGTAAAGAAAAAGAGCTAGATAGGCAATTCTTAAGTGCAAGGAGCTAACTTGAAAAGCACAATATCTTGTGTTAGAATGATTGAACAAACACAAGATATAGATAGAAAGAGGACGCTTATGTCTCAACTTACCCTCGTTTATATTAGTCTAAGTGGTAATACCCAAAGCTTTGTCAAACGTATGTCTGACTATCTGTCCCTCAACCACGGGATTGAATGTCGCCAAATCAATATTAAAGAGCTTAATCATGAAACCTTCCAAGTAGATGAACCCTTTGTCGCACTCTTGCCAACCTACCTTGAAGGAGGAAATGGCGTTGACAATGGAGATGTTGAAATCCTAACCAATCCACTGGGTGACTTTATCGCAGCCCATGACAATCACAAACGTTGCTTTGGTATCATCGGTTCTGGTAACCGTAACTTCAATAACCAGTACTGCCTAACCGCCAAACAGTACAGTCAACGTTTTGGCTTTCCAATGTTGGGAGACTTCGAGCTACGCGGCACACAGTCCGATATCGAACGTCTGGCACCTATTATCCTAGAAGCACAAAAGAACTTTAACCAACGCTAAAACTATAGCAAAAAAGCCCTGATAGGGGCTTTTTCCTTTGTTTAATTTTTTTCGTGTTTTTTGATTCCAAAGAATCCAGCCAAGGTCATAAGAACCAGACCAGCTAAAGTTGCTGACACAGATTCGTCTGAACCAGTGTTTGGCAAGGCCTTATCTGAACTTGAACCTTGAGTTTCTTGTACTTGAGCTTGAGGCAAGATAACAACTTGAGCGTTTGACAACTGGATAGTTGGAGCAGGTTTAGCCACGCTTGCACCTACAGTAGCTTTTGGTGTCTCACGCTTAGTTTGATCTGTCATCTCAACACCTTTTGGTGACTTCTCAGATTCTTTCTTAGTCGTATCCTCAACTTGATTTGCCTTTTCCTTAACAACCAAACGATACTCTGCAAATCCTGCTTGTGTTGATGGTCCTACATAACTAATGGCATCCTGACCAGAAAGGTGGGCACGCGCATTGTCAGATGAGGCAAAACGGATATCTGCATTCGTAATATTAGGGACGAAACTCCAATTTCCATCGGCAGTTGGGTTAATTGTCTTCTCACTAACAATATAGTCAATGATGGCCTGACGATTTTCAAGATTGAGGAGGCGTTTTTCTGCAGCATCTTTAACACCAGGGAAGTTACCAGTCGCACGATAGTTGTTAGTCACGACAAGGAAAGTCTGATTCAAATCAATAGGTTTCCCTTGATAAGCCAAGTCACGAACACGGCTAGCATCTGGGTTAACCAACTTACCTTCGCGATCGTATTTGTTAGGTTGTGTCAAATCAAACTTATAAGTCAACCCATCAATCACATCGTAATTGTATGAGCGATAGCTACTGTTAATGAGTTGTTGTGGTTCTTTGCTGTTAGGATCAATTTGATTGAACTGTCCTGCAGACATTTCCAACCATTCTTTAATTTGTGCCCCAGTCACTTTGAGTAGAGCAGTAACATTGTCGTAGAGGTAGAGGTCTGCGACGTTCTTAATGGCCAATGGCCCCGCTGGAATATCAGTATAGTAGGTCGCATCCCCACGAGTCCCTGCCTTGAAAGGTGCAGCTGCTGAGAGGAGTGGAAGATTCTCATCTGCTGTTCCCGCTACTTGTTTTTTAGCATACCATAGTTGTGCATTATTAACGATTTGAATAGATGGATCATCCTGAACCTGAGCAAAGTAGCTAGTAATTGGTGCTGTAGTCTCACCAACTTCCTTACGAACATAGTTGATTGTTCCATTATGGTCATGAGCTGCCATGTCAATTAAGTCCTTGTCCGCAACATCTGACTTAGTATCAATCTTTTCAAGCTTAGCCTTACTATTGACGACTTTCCATTTACCATCCGTGTAAGTCAATTTGACATCCATGATACCTAGATGATCTCCGAATTTACCAGCCATAACCACAGGTTTCCCATTGATGAGACCATTAACATCATCTACACCAGGGTATTTCGCATAAAAACTTGTGCCATCACCATTTGGGAAATCCGCATGAGAGTGCCCTGTCGCAACAGCATCAACGCCTTCGATACCAGCAATTTGGTAACCTTCATTTTCCTCATTCTTAGTGTATTCATTGTCACCAATACCAGAGTGAGCAGCAACAAGAATATAGTCAGCTCCTGCAGCCTTCATCTTAGGAACAATAGCCTTAACAGCCTCCATTGGATCATCAACGGTTACCTTACCTTCAAGGTTGGCCTTATCCCAAACCAAAATCTGTGTTGGAAGGACACCAGTAATACCGATTTTTAGCGTCACCTGTTTACCATCTGTATCTGTAAAGGTCTTGTTAACAATCTTATAAGGGTTGTAATAGTAGTCACCTGTCTGAGCATTACGCACATTAGCATTGATAATGTTAATCTTAGCCCCCTTAACCATACGATCCAAAAATTCTAAACCATAGTTAAACTCGTGGTTTCCAAGCGTTTCGGCATCGTAGCCAAGCATCTCAAAAGCCTTATACATAGGGTGAGTCTCACCTTGGGCAACAGGATCAATCAAAGCCTTATAAGTCCCAAAAGGAGTTCCCTGAATCGTATCCCCACTGTCCACCAAGACCGTATTGGGATTGGTTTCACGGGCTTTTTTGATAAGGACAGCAGTTTTAGACAAACCAACTGTTTGAGACGGCTTATCTTGATAATAATCATAGTTAACCAAGTTGGTATGAAGGTCTGTTGTTGACAAAATCTGCATATCAACAGTCTGTCCCTCATGAGCAGGCTCTGTAACAGTTTCGGACTGTACTGGCACTGCTGGTGTCACCTGATTAGCATTGGTCAAAACAGCACTGGCTTCTTGACTTGATTGGGTCGGTGAGGTATTAGCTGATGGCTCTGCAGACACATTTGTCGCTACTGTTGTTGGTGTAGCAGATACAGTCTCTGTTCCTCCTTGAACAGCTGTCCCAGAAGTTCCTTGTCCTGATACTACAGAGGCACTACTATCTGCCACAGTTTCGGTAGAAGTAGTTGGTACCGGTGCCGTTGCTTCATCGGCTTGCCCTACGACTTGTGGCACAGTCAAGAGAGCAAAGAGGCCCAAAACCACAGCGGATTGAGTCACATAACGATTCGTTTTCATTAAAAATCTTCCCCTTTTATAAAGATAATACAATTATATTAAACCTAAATAAGATTATCAACTTTTTTAGAATTATTCAATTTGTCATACAAAACCAATGGCAAGATGCAATCTTAGCTTAAAAGTATCAAATACAAAAAAAGTTGGAACAAGGCCAACTTTCTCTTATTTATTCAATTCTAGGGCATAACTGACACTACTCAAAGCGTAGAGAGGAGCCGTTTCCGTCCGCATAATACGCGGTCCAAGGCCAATTTTAAGGCCACCAGCTTCCTCAAAAGCATCAATCTCAGATGGAGAAATACCACCTTCTGGTCCAAAGATAAAGAGAATTTTCTGACCACTCTCTACCTGAGCCAACTCACGAGCTAGAGTAGCCAACTCGCCTGCTTTGGCTGTTTCCTCATAGGCAATAAAAATCTTATCAAAATTATCTAATTCTGATAGAAATTCTCCCTTCTTCTCGAACAATCTAACTTCTGGAACACGATTACGCTTGGATTGTTCTGCAGCTCCCAGAGCAATCTTGGCAAGCTTATCTTCCTTCTTGGCAAGTTTCTTACCATCCCACTTGACCACAGACCAGTCGGCAGGGAAGGCCCAGATAGCCTGAGCTCCAAGCTCTGTTGCCTTTTGTGTCACCAGATCCAGCTTATCTCCCTTGGGAAAGCCAGAGGCAATGGTTACAGATACAGGCATCTCAACATTATCATTTAAGTCTTCAATCACTTCAAAGACATGATTCTCACGGTCAGTCACACGTGCAAGACGCTTGATACCGTCTTCAAAAACCAAAACAACCTGATCATCCTCTGTTAAACGCATAACATTAAACATATGCTTTACAGTATCCTTGTCTTTAATGATTACTGGATTTTCAACTTGCTCCTTTATAAAATACTGTTGCATTTAGCCTCCGATCACACCTGAAATATCATCTGTCTTCTTGAAGACACAGGCATTCCACTCTCCCTGAACCATGTGAGTTTCTAGGAAGAAACCTGCTTTCTCAGCCGATTCACGCACCATATCCCATTTTTCAGAGATAATCCCTGACATAATCAAATAACC
>PVMN01002069.1_pt1 | contig 22923 bp, 19 predicted proteins | sample 1853401 | NCBI WGS metagenome assembly PVMN01 (sample SAMN08533510, study PRJNA380276) | Human gut metagenome, whole genome shotgun sequencing project.
TCCCATTCTCCCTTGTTCCAGTTTCAAAATCAAATATGTTTCATTCTAACGCAGGATTTTCCATCCCGCAACCAGAAATCCTGATCCCATGAAAAGAATCATCACAGCATTTTCATTAGCCCAAAAAAAGAACTGTCATTTCTACCTTTTGAAATGACAGTTCCAACACCTGTTGAACAGACTATTTTGCCAGCATCATCCGGTCATTGGCAAATTCTTCACCACTGGCCTCCGCAAATTTACGAAGCAGATCCTCTACCGTCAGTTTCTTCTTTTCCTCTCCTGCCACATCGTAGATGATCTGACCATTGTTCATCATGATCAGGCGGTTGCCGATCTGAATGGCATCCCTCATGTTATGAGTGATCATCAGCGTGGTCAGATGATTTTCATTGACGATTGCTTCTGTCGTATCCAGGACTTTTGCCGCAGTTTTCGGATCCAGAGCTGCGGTATGCTCATCCAAAAGCAATACCTTTGGTTTCTTTAAGGTAGCCATCAGAAGGGTCAGTGCCTGTCTCTGTCCACCCGAAAGCAGTCCTACCTTGGAGGTCATACGGTTTTCCAGACCAAGCCCCAGTCTTGCAAGGACTTCCCGGTACATCTTCCGCTCTGCCTGGGTGATTCCGATCCTCAAGGTACGCTTGTCGCCTCTACGGAATGCCAGCGCCAGGTTCTCTTCAATCTCCATGGTGGCAGCCGTTCCATTCATTGGGTCCTGGAACACACGGCCCAGGAATTTGGCACGCTTATATTCCGGAAGTCCGGTAACATCTTTATCATCCAGAAGGATCTTTCCCTCATCCACAAACCAGGTTCCTGCAATGGCATTTAAAAGTGTTGACTTGCCAGCTCCATTTCCACCGATCACGGTTACAAAATCCCCATCTGCCAGCGTCAGGCTCAGGGAACGAAGCGCTTTTTTCTCATTCACCGTTCCTGGATTAAAGGTCTTGGATATTTCTTTGATCTGCAGCATTAGTTTTTTCCTCCTTTTTTCACAGGTTTTGTAAAATATCTTGCTTTCCATACCGGAATTGCTAAGAAAATGGCAACTACCACTGCGGAAAGGAGTTTTAATAAATCGGTATCGATACCCATCCAGATCACTACCTGTAAAACCAGATAGTAAACGATGGAACCAAGGCTGACACTGAATAACAGAAGTGCAAAGTTATGGAAGATCTTGCCGAAGATCGCCTCTCCGATGATTACTGCAGCCAGACCAATGACGATGGCGCCGCGGCCCATGTTGATATCGGCAAAGCCCTGGTACTGGGCAAGCAGTGCACCAGAAAGTCCTACAAGACCATTGGATACCATCAGACCAAGAACACGGCTGAAATCGGTGTTGATTCCCTGTGCTCTTGCCATTTTGTCATTGCATCCGGTAGCACGCAGGGAGCATCCCATCTCAGTTCCAAAGAACCAGTACAGAACTGCGATCAGCACTACGATGATCACTGCCACAAGAAGGATCGTATTTTTATAGAAAGGGACGTTCTTAATAAAACGCAGGGACACCAAAAGCTTGTATTTGTCTACATTGATGGCCTGATTCGCCTTTCCCATAATTTTCAAGTTCACGGACCACAGACCAAGCTGTGTTAAAATACCAGATAAAATTGCCGGAATTCCCATGAATGTATGGAAAAATCCAGTCACAAAACCAGCTAACATACCCGCAACCAGGGCGCCGGCCATAGCTGCCCAGACGTTGCACCCCTTCAACATCAGCATAATGCAGACTGCGCCGCCGGTACATAAAGAACCGTCCACAGTCAGATCCGCAAAATCCAGGATCCGGTAAGTAATGTAAACTCCGATTGCCATGATTCCCCAGATCAGACCCTGCGCCGCCGCTCCCGGCAAAGCATTCACCAAACTCATAATATTCATCTTTTTCACCTCATCCTTTTGTGGTAATGCCGCCAAGCAGCACTCTTTTTAGCGAAAAGGCAGCGAAAGGCTTTTTCTCTTCCGCTGCTTCTATTCACGCTGTCTTGTATTACTTTTGTATGATGATTATTCACCGATTGCTACATAATCGGATGGAACCTCGATTCCTAATGCTTCACAGATCGTTGGGTTATATTTCTTTGTGAACTGTGGTGCATACTCGATCGGCATCTCAGAGATGTCAGACTCACCATTTAAGATCTTTACTGCCATCTTACCAGTTGCCACACCTAAATCGTAGTAGCTGATGGAAAGAGTTGCTACACCGCATCCGGAGCAGATACCCTCTTCTCCTGTGATCACCGGAATGCCTGCCGGCTGGCAGATGTTGTTGATGATCTCTGTGTTGGAAGCTGCTGTGTTATCGGTCGGAACATAAAGTACATCGCTCTCAGAAGCTGCCTTGGTTGCGATGGTGGACAGATCGTTGGAGTCAGAGAACGCATAGTACTCACAGCTATATCCAAGCTCTTCCAGAGCTGCCTTCACGGTATCTACCTGATACTGGGAGTTTGCCTCTGCGGAGCAATATAACAATCCTACGTTCTTTGCATCCGGGAACAGCTCATGTAACATCGCTGCCTGCTCATCCAGTGGAGCCAGATCGGAAGTACCGGAAATGTTGCCGCCTACGGTACCATCAAATCCATCGATTCCTAATGCCACGCCATACTCGGTAACGGAAGTACCCAGGATCGGGATCTCATTGGTTCCGGCCTGTGCTGCCTGTAATGCCGGTGTTGCATTGGCAAGGATCAGGTCTACGTTATCGGATACAAAGCTGTTAATAATGGTAGAACAGGTATTGGAATCACCCTGGGCATTCTGCTCATCAAACGTGACCGCATCACCAAATGCTTCTGTCAGGGCATCCTTAAAGCCCTTTGTTGCTGCGTCTAACGCATCATGCTGTACCAGCTGGCAGATGCCTATCTTGTAGGTTTTGTCACTCGCTGCACCTGCTGCCTCTGCAGTGGTCTCTGCTGCGGACTCAGAAGCTGCTTCTGTTTTTGCCGCTTCTGTTGCTGCCGCAGTAGTCTCTGCCGTGTTGCTGCCACATCCAGCCATGGACAGTGCCATGGTTCCTGCAAGAATCATTGATAAAAGTTTTCCTGTTTTCTTCATAATTGCTCTCCCCGTTCTTTCTTCAAGATTTTGTAACTGTTCAGTCCCTTCACAGCTACGATCTTTCTATATTCTACTACAAATCTTTTGATACGTCAACGTTATATGGCTTTAAATTTCAATGATTTTAAAGTGTTAAAGTGCCGGAAATTTGTTGTAAGCGTTTTCAATAAGATTTTTCTTATAGATTATATAATATTTTTTGTATTTGAATTTTTCTTGCATTCCATTTACAATATGGACTGTACCAAAACCCCAATAAAGAAAATAAAACAATAAAACAGCCGTATATAATCCGCATGTTAAATCTGATTACTGCCAATCAATGATTCATTATTTCCCCTTACTCGGATTATCACAGCTGTTTTATTGTCGCTAAAGCGACCCGCCGCAGGCGGAGAATCCTGCTTGCAGGATTCTTTTTCATAACGATTTCGTACTATTTTCTATTATAACACTTCTTTATAAACTCTCAGCACATTTCCATAAAATACCGCCTCGATCTCACTTTCCGTAAATCCTTCTTTCCGCATAGCCCATTCCAGTTTTGGAAGCTCAGAACCGTCTTTCATCTCCAGATCTCCGTGTATCCCATCAAAATCAGATCCCAGACCGATGCACTGGATGCCGCCTACTTGTTTCATATGCTTCATATGACGGATCATATCTGAGATTCGGCTCTGATATGCACTTCTGTCTGCTTTCGGATCCTGAGCGCTTAAAAATGGCGGAAAATAGTTGATTCCGGCAACACCACCACGCTCCGATAACGCACGGATCATGTCATCAGTCAGATCCCTTGGACAATCCGGAACCAGGGCGCGGGCATTGGAATGGCTGGCAACAAATGGTTTTTTCGTATACCGGATCACATCCCAGAAACCGGCATCATTCAGATGGGAAACATCCACGATCATGCCCAGATGCTCCATCTCCTCCACGAACTGGATTCCTTTTTCTGTCAGTCCATGTACGGTGTCATCCCATCCATCGGATGGGAAATAGCTGCTGTTCGATGCCAGGCGGTTCGGATACCCCAGCTCATTGGGATAATTCCAGGTCAGCGTCATCATACGGACACCCAGATGATAAAAGAAACGCAAAAGCATCAGATCACCCTGACAGACACCGCCTTCCTCGATAGTAAGCAGGGCGGACATTTTCCCCTTCTTCCAGTTTTCCTCAATATCTTCATAAGTTTTTACCATGCCGATCAGGTCCTTGTTGGCCTCCATTTCTTCATAGAAGGTCTCTGCCAGACGACAGGTGTGTTCAAAAGGACGTTCAACATTCTTAAGAGCCGTAAACAGGGCAAAATTCTGTAAAAAATAATCCCCTTTCTTCATTTTCTCCAGATCCAGATGCAGTCCATTCTTTCTTAAATCAATGCTTTCACCCTTTTTTCTTCTTTCATAGATCTCTGCGATCGTATCGCAATGCATATCCACAACTTTCATAATCAAAAAATCCTCCAGATGGTCCTCTTTTTTCCAGAGTATACCACCTGAAGGATGATAATGCAAATTTACTCGCTCCGCAGCGCATCGATTGGATTCAGGCTTGCCGCCCGTCTTGCCGGCATATAGCCGAAGAACAGGCCAATGGCAACAGAAACACTGAAGGACACGATCACTGCCATCGGGGTTGGCGTAGCATTCAAGCCAGCCAGTTTTCCAACGGTTGTAGTCGCGATGCTTCCAATGATGATGCCGATGATACCGCCCATGGCGCTCTGCACTGCCGCCTCGATCACAAACTGCTGTAAGATCACGCTTTTTCTGGCTCCTAAGGCTTTCCGGATACCGATCTCACGGGTACGCTCCGTGACAGACACTAACATAATATTCATAACGCCCACACCGGCTACCAGAAGGGAGATTCCTGCAATACCGCCAAGTCCGGCAGATACCATAGCGATCATGGAATTTAAGGAGTCCAGCATCTCGCTCATGGCGGTCACATTGTAAAGATCATCATCTTTAAAGGTTTCATAAAGGAAATTCTCGATCAGAGCCGTAGCCTCCGATGCTGTAGTCAGATCCATGATCGTAAAGGTATAGTTGTTGATGTTGGCATTTCTGGCCATTTTAACGGCACAGCTATATGGCAGCCATACAAAATCATCGGTTCCGCCATCTTCTAAATCATCCTGACGTTCCACCACACCGACCACCCGGTAAGCATATCCGCCAATCTTGATGGTCTCGTCAATGGCCTTCTCCGGACTTCCGTACAGCTCGCTGGCCACATAATAGCCGATCACACAGACCTTCTGTCTGGAGGTAATATCTGAATACTGGATGTTCCGTCCCTGGACCAGATCATAGTCCTTGATCGCCAGATAGTCTTCACTCACTCCGCTGACACTGGTGGAGGACATGGTATCACTGCTATGCTTTACGGTGGTACTTACCGATACCATAGGAGTCATATGGTCAAACAGATCCGTATGCTCCTCATAAAACTCATACATCTCATCCACTGATACGGAACGGGATGACAGATTGATCATGTTGACAGAGATCTGATTGGTTCCCAGACTGGCAAAGCTCTCTGTCATATAGGACATATAGGCATTGACCAGACTTACTAAGATAATGACCGAAGCAACACCGATGATGATACCAAGCATGGTCAGAAACGACCGCATTTTGTTGCTCCGTATACTTTTAATTGCCAGCTTGAATGATTGCAGCATAGTCTTTCACATCTCCGTCAAAATTGATCTTACCATCCTTGATCCGTACCACCCGTTTTGCCTCTAAGGCAATGGAATTATCATGGGTGATCATGATGATGGTATTTCCTTCTTCGTTTAACTGTCTCAAAAAATTTAATACTTCCCGGCTGGTTCTGGAATCCAGCGCGCCGGTGGGCTCATCCGCCAGGATCAGGGACGGGTCTCCCGCCAGTGCCCTGGCAATGGAAACCCTCTGCTGCTGGCCGCCGGATAACTGGTTGGGCAGATTTTTCCATTTTTCCTCCAGTCCAACCTTTGCTAACGATTTTAAGGCCCGCTCCTTGCGCTCCTGGACAGACACTCCGGCATATAACAATGGCAGCTCCACATTCTCCAGCAGATTCAGCTTAGGAAGCAGGTTGTACTGCTGGAAAATAAATCCGATCATCTTATTCCGGATCTGTGCAAGCTGGTCGTCGCTCATCTCGCTGACATCCTCGCCGCCTAAGATATATTCGCCCTCTGTCGGCACATCCAGGGCGCCGATGATATTCATCAGGGTTGATTTACCACTTCCGGATTTACCGACAATGGCCACAAACTCTCCCCGGTCAATGGAGAGGCTGACGCCATCGCTGGCCCGGACCTCCTCATCGCCCATATGATAAATTTTATAGATATTCTTCAATTCGATCAATGGCTCTGCCATGTTCTACCTCCATCTTTCATGATCCGGCCGGAGGTTCCTATGGACGGCCACCGCCTGGGCCTCCCTGACCGCTGCCACCGCCGCCAGGACCTCCCTGACCGCCACTGCCAGGACCTCCGCCCATGCCGCCCATATTGCCGCCAGGCATCATCATCTGATTGCTGGAAACCGTGGATTCTGCCACATAGACCTCATCGCCTTCCGATAAACCACTTACGATCTCTACATAATCATCATTGGTAAGCCCGGTCTCCACATCCACTGACTTAAATCCAGCCGGTACATTGCCCTGCTGCTCTGTAGCAGAAGCATCCTTCACATAGACCTTGTTTCCACGCATCAGGGCATCCACCGGAATCACTAAAGCATCCTCTGCCTGATCGAGAATAATATTGCCATCCACATTCATGCCCGGAAGCAGGCCTCCCACCTCATCCATGGTAACTGTTACCGGATAGTTGGTCACACCGTTGGAATAGGAGCTTGCAAGGCTGACATTGGTCACTTTACCGCTGAAGGTCTGATCCCCAAAAGCATCCGCCGTCACTTCTACCGTCTGGCCTACCTGGACATTCTGCACATCCAGCTCATCCACAGACATCTCAAAGGTCAGCTCTGACAGATCATAGATGGTCGCCAGCGTTACCGTGCTGTTGCCGCCTGCGTTGATCTTATCTCCTGCTTTCACGGTCTTGGTGATCACAGTTCCGGAAATGGGGGCCGTGATGGTATAATTATCATAATTATCCTGTGTACTCTCCAGCTTGCTCTGTGCAGACTCTAAGCTTTCCTTAGCCTTATCCATGGCATCTTTGTAGCTGCGAATCAGATTATCACCTGTTTTCTGTGTCATTTTGAAAATGGCACTTCCCTTGCTGACATAATCCCCTTCATTGACCAGGAGACTCTCTACCTCCGCACTGGAAGCCAGATCTGCAACCATGATCTTGTCTAAGGTTGCACTGAAGGTTCCCTCCTGGGCACACAGGAAATCGCCTACCTGCGCCGAAGCAGACATATTCTCTGTCAGTCCTCCCGGATTCTCCACCTGGAATGTGACATAGCGGACTACCTGGCCACCGGACAATGTTTCTTCCATATTTGCCACCGCGATCACAGTTCCGGAAAGCTGTTCTCCCGTGTCAGAAAGCGTGATCACGCCCTGATTTCCTACACCGATATTACCTGCGTCCATGCTTAAAAATGGCACCCGCAGCTTCATGAGTTTGTCATTGTAGATATCCGCGATCTGGGTGTTGGCTCCTACTTTATCACCTGCTTTTATGTAAAGAGTCTTGATATAGCCGCTTTCTGTGGATTTGTAGGTATTTCCACTGTATTTCTCCACTGCCTCATTGTAATCCTCCGCTGCCAGATCATAGGATTCCTGATTCCGCTCCAGAGAATTCTGGACAGAGCTTAACTCCGATTCCATGGAAGAAGAGTCGATCACATAAAGCACCTGCCCCTTCTCCACCTGGTCGCCTTCCTCAAAATCTGCAGAAATGACTTCACCGGAAACCAGAGAAGTGATGCTGTAAGTATCCTTTGGAGATAACGTACCGGAGGAAGAAAGAGAGGATGTGATATCCATGCGCTGAACCGTAGCTGTCCGCTGCCCGGAAGCCTCTGTGCTGGCTTTCTTGCCTTTTCCCATCGTAAAAATGATCATGCAGCCGACCAGAATCACAGCGATCCCGGCTCCGATACGGATTCCTTTCTGTTTTCTGGTCAGTTTTTTCCAGTTTTTCTTTCCACCATTTTTTGGGAATTTTTCCCGGATGCTATCTGGAAGATGTATGGGGAACTTGAATTTAGCCATGTTTTCGTACCTCTTAATATTCTACATAATCAACAACCGTATAGGACACATCGCCATCTGCATTGGTGGTGGCGTCACAGATCAGGACAATTTTATCGCCGACCTGATAATCGCCGTAAATAGAAAATGCAAATTGAACGTCAGAGCTGGACAGCTTAAACTGAACATTCTCATCATTGTCAAGCTGGAGGCTGCTTGGTGTCATCACATCGGTAGAATTATAATATATTCCGGTAATCTCACCTTCGATTGCCACTTTACCGGTCTGATTGGTACCGCCGATCTCCTCGGAGCTGTATGCCCAGACAGTCTTACTGTTGGTGTTGTAATATAGAACTACAAATCCGTTATCCTTTGCCTGTTTTACAGCGCTTAACGTGGAGATCTTACCATCCAGATAGAGGGTAGCGTCCGATAAGTCAAATGGCACTGCATCGTCCATCCGATGGCTTCTCTTCACTAACTTTGGTCCTTTCATGGTGTTATCCATCAAGGACAGGGCGTTGACCTCACCATCAGAGCTCATCTCATAGCCTAAGGTCTTCGCATACGCCGTTCCATTCTTTGTATCGGCGCAGAGTGTGTTATAGAACAGGTTAACCGCATCCGTCCAGGTCAGAACCTCGTCAGACTGTTTGCTGATCTCATTTCCAAGATCCAGGGCTGTATATTTATTCCAGCGGGCTCCATTCTGGTCTCCTGCAAAATCATCGTTGGTGTAGCCAAGAAGGGCCAACACGCCTCTTGCCGCCTCCTGAAGGGTGATCTGCTGATCCGGCTTAAACTGACCGCCCAGATAGGCTTTCATCCAGCCGTTATTGGTCGCGATGCGAATATAAGAGGCATACTCGTTGGATGCCGGAACATCGTTAAAAACTGCCATGGAAGTGGTCGCTGAAGCAGACTCTTTATACGAAGAAGCGTTGACCAGCATTCTGGCAAATTCCCCTCTGGTTATGTACTGGTTCGTGTCTTTGCTGGTCACGATACCGCTTAAAGTAACCACTTTTTTTCTCATCTCAAAGTTACTGGACGCCTCCGCAGAAAATGGAATTGCCGCAGTAGCTACGGCAACTGCGGCAACGGAAGTCATGAATCTCACTGTCTTTTTCATCTACAAACTCCTTTTCAACCGTTCGTTGCTAGTTATCTGCCGATAACTTTAACAGGCGTTTGTGTTCATTCTGTGTTCATTCTGTGATGAAATTTTATTTTTATTACTTTTTGACCCCAATATCTTTTTTGAGTTTTCTACTGTGGCAGTTCCAGATAGTTCTTTAAAGCCGGAAGCTGCTCCAGGGCGATCCGGCGTCCCTCATCGTAGAGTGCCTGGATCTTATGAACATCCTGCTCCAGTCTGGACACCTCTACCGGACGGTCCGGGCGGATGATAAAGATCCTTCCCTCTGCTTCCAGGCGGTCTAACTCCTCCTGGATCCGGTTATAGCGTTCCGGAATGTCACGCAGGGATTGGCGCAGACTCGGAAGAGGTGCAAAATAACGGTCATAAGCCCGCTTCATCCATCTGCCCTCCTGATGCTTGCGGTATCCCTGTTCCCGTGTCAGCACCAGCACGATCTTATCATATCCAAGCTCCATGGGGCGCTCATAGGCGATCGGCATGGAAATACCGCCATCCAGATATTTTTTGCCATCCAGAGTCACCATGCGGGATAACAGGGGCATACTGGAAGAAGCCTCCACTGCCTTATAGATATCGCTGCATTTACCTTTGGTAAAATATTCAGGCTTTCCGGTCTTACAGCGGGTAGCAACCGCCTCGAAGATCTGTTGGGAATTTTCAAATGTCTCATAATCAAATGGCACCAGTTCGTGGCTTAACTCGCCAAACAAAAAATCAAAATTGAAGATCAGCCGTTTCTTCAGCATATTCTTCATACTGATATAACGGCGGTCATGGAGATAGTGGGTATTGATCTCCAGATTCCTGCCTACATGCCTGGCGATATAATTCAGCCCACACATGGAACCTGCAGAAACACCGTTCACATAGGACATTTCGATGCCCTGCTCCACAAAAACGTCTAACACTCCGGATGTAAACATACAGCGAAGGGAGCCGCCCTCCAGAACTAAAGCTGCGTTGATCATCGTTGTCATTTCCTCTCTTTCTTACTCTGGTTAGCGCCATATAACGATGTTGTCAGCCATGGCGTAAAGACTCACGGGCACGCGCTTTACGCGCTCGATTGTCTGCTGGCGCAGACGACCCGTTCGTTAGCGCCCCAGAAAAAACAAATGCCACCGGACGGTGGCGCTTGTTTTTTCTGGGCGCTACATCATTGGCGCGATCAGCTTCAATATCGTGCCTGCCAATTTTTTCCATAACGGTGCATGGAAAATCTCTTCCGGTCCGATCCTGCGGCATTTCTCCAGTGTACTCTGAAAATCATTCTCTATATCACCTACTACCTGATTCTTATACATGAAGGCTGCACACTCAAAATGATGGTACAGGCTTCTGAAATCCAGATTAATACTGCCCACCACGGCCTTCGTATCATCACTGGTAAATACCTTGGCATGTACAAATCCGGGCCGGAACTGGTAGATCTGCACTCCTGCATCCATCAGTTCCAGATAATACGTGTGTGCCAGAAGGAATGCATATTTCTTATCCGGGATATCCGGCATGATGATCTTCACATCCACTCCCCGTTTTGCAGCATAGCGCAGGGCATTGATCGTCTCATCATCCAGGATCAGATATGGAGTCATGATATGGACATATTTCTTAGCTGTATTTAGAATGTCCAAATAGACCATCTTCCCGACCGGCTCATGATCCAGCGGAGAATCACCATAAGGAAGCACAAAGCCCTCAGATCTGCGCCCCTCGATCTGCTGCGGCAGATCATGGCTTAAGTATTTTTCATAATCAAGCGGCGTTTTCTCCCAGATATTCCACATCTGCAAAAACATGATCGTGAAATTCTTTACTGCTTCGCCCTTGATCATCACGGCAACATCCTTCCAATAGCCGAAACGTTCCTTCACATTGATATACTCGTCTGCAAGATTAACTCCGCCGGTAAATGCCGTGTGACCGTCAATGACCACGATTTTTCTATGGTCACGATTGTTTTGATACGTGGACAATGCCGGTTTAATGGGCGCAAAGGCGTGGCAATGAATGCCTTTGGCCTCCAAAATCTTCGGATAGTGGTATGGCAGAAGGGCGATGGAGCACATGCCGTCATACATAAACCGGACTTCTACCCCTTCTTTTGCCTTTCTTTCCAGTATTTCCAGAATCGTATCCCACATAACACCGTGTTCTACAATAAAATACTCCATAAAAATGAACTTCCGGGCTTTTTCCAGCTCTTCCTTCAGACGTTCAAACTTCTGCTCTCCACTTGGAAAATACTCTGCCGTATAGTTTTCATAAACAGGGAATCCACCAAACTCTCCCACATAATTAGCCAGACCACTTAGACGATCATCCTCGTCTTCCAGATGGGAAAGCACCTTCTGATCCTGCTGCAGATAGATCCGTGATTCTTTCACCAGCCGGTTCGCCCGTTTGGAAATGATCCGTCCACTGATCTCCAGTTCCACATAAAGATACAGTAACGTTCCAAAAACCGGAAATGCCAGCACCGGAATGATCCAGGAAAGCTTAAAGCTTGGATTTTCCGGCTTATTATAGATATAAATACAGGTCAGCGTACCTAACAGATGAAGTCCTGCGTATGAGATCAGAGAATATTCACTGCTGATCCAGTGAACGATCCCAAAAAAGAATGCCAGCTGTAACATGATAAATAACAGCATAAAGGCTGTCCGGCCAAACACGATCCGAAGCAGACTTCTCAGTTTCTTCTTCATGGAATCCCTCCTTTATCGTTATAATCCAAACAATCTGTTCACTCCAATGGATTGCTCTACCTTCCTGCAATTCGGTATCAGATGGGTCAAAAGCTTTTGACCCCAACGTCATATTATCATTATAGTTTGAATTTCAAAAAATAAAAATACTTGATTTTTCATTTCGTATGTACTATAATTGCCTACGTCAAATTTCATAAGTTCTTCGGGGCGGGGTGTGATTCCCCACCGGCGGTATAGTCCGCGACCTGCCATAGCTTTTTATGACAGTTGATCTGGTGTAATTCCAGAACCGACAGTATAGTCTGGATGAGAGAAGGAACTGCTGTATTTTCGCATACTATAATGCCCCGGGTCTATTTTCCCGGGGCTTTTTTTATGTCATAGGAAACTTCGCCCTATGACATAAAAAACGCTCCGCTAAGGATCGCACTGCGGCGGAGTGGAAGAATATCGCTAAAGCGACCCGCCGCAGGCGCGAGAATGTGCCAAGGCACATTCTTTCTTACAGCATCCTCACGACGAACTTAACTACCTTGTAACGATTCCGTATCGTTGCATCATATTTCATTTAGGAGGATCATCTTATGAAACAACACAATCTGTTATCAATCAAAAACGTCGTCTTAATGGGCATGTTCGGTGCTTTGAGCGCTGTCCTGATGCTTTTCGACTTCCCGATTCCATTCATCGCTCCATCCTTTTACACTCTGGATCTCAGCGAGATCCCGGTTCTGATCGGTACTTTCTCTTTAGGACCTGTGGCTGGCGCGGTGATCGAGCTTGTAAAAATCTTAGTCAAATTAGTCTTAAAACCGACTTCCACCGGATTTGTAGGTGAATTTGCCAATGTCTGCATCGGTTGTTCCCTGATTCTGCCAGCCGGACTGATCTATCAATTCAAGAAAACCAAAAAAGGCGCCATCGTCGGCATGGTCGCAGGAACCATGATCATGGCTGTCGTGGGCGCTGTTTTAAATGCGTTGGTCATGCTGCCGTTCTACTCCAACTTTATGCCATTAGACACCATCATCGCTGCCGGTGCAGCCATTAACCCGGCGATCTGCAACGTATGGACCTTCGTGTTCCTGGCAGTTGCTCCATTTAACCTGGTGAAAGGATTTATCGTTTCCCTGATCACCGCTCTGATCTATAAACGGGTCAGTATAATCATTCACGCTGTACGCTGATTTTTTTAGGGACTGGTTCACGAAAAACCAGTCCCTTTTTTCATTCCCATCCTCAATTTCAAACGGTCCGATGCTCTTCTGCTGCGATCTCGACCTGTCTCCGATGGATCTTGCTGATAGACAGCCATCGATTTTTCTCCGGAAGATACATACAATCCCTATGGATCTCCCCCACATGATCCAGGTTAACGATATAAGATTTGTGGATACACAGAAAATTAGACGGAAGCCCCTGGTCCATGATCTGGGACAATTTTCCAAAATATTCATAGATCCCGTCATTTGTATGCACCAGTACTTTCCTGCCACAGCTCTCATAATACAGGATCTCCCGATATGGAACCTGCCTGGAGATCCTTCCGCTCCGGTAACAAAAGCTGTTTTCCTCCATCTGCCGCAGAATCCGGTCCATGCCGGAGTTCACTTTCTCCCTTGTCAATGGCTTTTCCAAAAATCCAACCGGCTGGCTGTCAAACAATTCCAGCAGATGCTCCTTACTGCCGGACATATAAAGAATCCGGGTATGAAAGTCTTCCATTCGATTGCGGACAAACTCTCCCACCCGGATTCCATCTACATGTTTCATAATAATATCCAGAAATAACAGATCATACTGCTTTCCTGTCTCTAATTGCTGCAAAAGAATTTCCCCGTCCGAAAATACCTCCACATCCACGGAAATTCCCCTGCTCTCTCCATACTCCTCCAAAAATATCTGAAGTATCCTGCAAAGCTTTTCATCATCATCGCATATGACTGTGCGCACGCTTCTCCCTCATGGCAGCCGGATCTGTGCCTCCCCCAGCGGAACCTTGTCTTTCCCCACCTGTTTTACAGACAGTGTATCTTTTTCTTTCCGATAGGTATCCCTGGCAACATCCCGCACCAGGATCAGTTCCGGCCATACATAGGTGGTTTCTAACTGTTTGTCCCCCAGGAACACCTTCGAATATTCGTTAAAATTTTCACCAAATATCAGAAGGTCCGGTTCCTCGTAAACCACTTTCGTCACTTCAATGGGATCAATACCCATATGGAGGTTCGTTGCCTGAAATGGACTATTGCCCTCATAAATATCATGCTTGCCATATAAAATATCATATTCCAAAAGCTTCATATCATCCAGATACTGCTGCTTATCTCCTATCTGTCCGGTCAGATATCCCTGATGATAGCGTACCATGGTTCCCTCATGGATATCCAGCATTTCCAACACATAAGAAGCTAACTGATAGGCTTCCACGGTTCTGTGTACGATCGGAAGTCCCAGATTGTTCCAGACTACATACTGGGTCTGGAACAGAGAATTGTTCTTCATATCTGCCGCTTCCCATGAAAAGCCAGGGAGATGATCCCCATACATGATCAAAACTGTAGGTTCTTTTCTTCTATTTAAAGCAAACACCAGATTCTGTATAAACTGGTCCATCTCACTGACCTGACTGCAATAATACTCAAAATCCGGATATGCCCCGTGTCCCTGTACGGAAATGGTATAAATAAAATCCGGTCCATCTGTGGAATTCAGATTTTTTTCGATTTCCCCGATCAGAATCTTGTCCTTACACCATCCGGTAGGATTTCGCTCCACGTTGTACATATATTCAATTGGCGTAAAGGTATCGAATCCTAATTGGGAAAATACTTTATGCCGGTCATAAAAGGTTCCTTCATTATTATGGATCGCATGAGCTCCATATCCCAGTTCCTTTAAATCAAAAGCCACACTCTCGCACGATGTTTTCTGAAGCACCGTCTTATATGGATACTCTCCCGGTCCGAAAAAGTCCAGATTCATGGCAGTAATACACTCAAACTCTGTATTGGCAGTACCTGCCCCCACTGACGGAACCGACAGATAGCCTGACGGATATTTGTCTTTCAGATAACGGAAAAATGGCACCGGATCATTCTGAAATTCATAATTTCGGTATTGGAGCGGATCAAAAAAAGACTCCAGCTGGAGCATGATCACATTCGGCTTCTGCCCCTGGGTCGAAGTGTATGCCTGTTCCCCGGACAGTTCCTTTTCAATCTGGGTCATGGTTTCCACATCATAGGTTTTTGGTTTTGAAATTCCTGTGTGAAACAATGAAACAGAAAAACAGTATGGAAATCCGTAACTGCGGAACGCCTGTCCAATATTGCCAAAATGGATCGCCAGAACTCCTGTTCCCATCGCAAGACTGACCGTTCCGATCACGACCACCAGACTGGCAGCTGCCACCGCCACCTTTACCGGCAAATTTAAACCTTTCTCTATCACCGGTGCTTTCCGGTAACACCAGACGCAGGCCAGAACAGCACTGATGATCCCTGCTGCAGCCAGAATGATCTGCCACCATGTCATGTACATGGTCAGCATATTCAGGGCATACTTGATCAACCTTAAATCAGCCGCTGTAAATGGCGTTGTCCGGAAGGTCAGAAGGAATCCATTCACAACACCTGCACAACACCAGACCATGGAAACCGCTGCCATGACAAAATACCGTCTTCTGGTCAGAAAAACAAGCATATAAGGAAGCAGAACGATCAGACCGTTAAGCAAAAAAATGACAGGATGCAGCACCAGATAGCCTACAGCTGCGAATATGGACTTCCTGCTGGCTGACTCTATGAACAGATTCACCAACAGCGACATCATCACGCTTCTGCCTAACCAATAAGCCTCTCTTTTCAATGCTTTCATCATCCTGCCTCTGCTTTCCTGACATTTCTGTGAAAATTTTACGGGTCAATTCTATCATAGAAGCTTTGAAAATGCTAGGTAGCAAATAAGATTTTTGCGCATCCTCGCGGAGCGTTTATCTCAGTCGGAGACCCACCTCCGACTGAGATAAAACAAAAGACGAAAAACCATAATGGATTACCATCATGATTTTTCATCTTCTCTTAATGTTTCATCTTCTCTTAATGTTTCATCTTCTTTTGATTATTCATCCCAGTTATGATATACAGCCTGTACATCATCATCATCGTCCAACAGATCCAGGATACGGTTCATCTTCTTGATGGACTCCTCGTCCGTTAACTCTGTCCAGGTTTGTGGGATCATGGTAACGTCTGCCTCCAGCATCGGAACGCCTTCCTTCTCCAGAGTTTCACGAACTGCACTGAAATCTTCTGGTGCTGTGTATACTTCGTAGCTGTCCTCTTCCTCAGAGAAATCCTCAGCGCCTGCATCCAGAGCCAGCATCATCAGCTCATCAGCATCCATCTCGCACTCTTCTTTGTCGATGATGATCTGACCTTTCTTATCAAACATGTAAGATACACTTCCCGGAGTTCCTACGTTTCCGCCACCCTTAGTAAATGCGCTTCTTACATTCGCTGCGGTACGGTTCTTATTATCAGTCAGTGTATCAACGATGATCGCAACACCGCCAGGACCATATCCTTCATAAGTAAGTACTTCGTAGTTAACGGAGTTTGCGTCACCAGCTGCTTTCTTAATACCACGGTCGATGGTATCGTTTGGCATGTTGTTCGCTTTTGCTTTTGCGATCACATCACGGAGCTTGCTGTTGTTTGCCGGATCTGGACCGCCCTCTTTTACTGCTACTGCGATCTCACGTCCGATTACGGTAAAGATTTTGCCCTTTGCGGCATCGTTTCTCTCTTTTTTATGTTTAATATTGGCAAATTTCGAATGTCCTGACATCTTTAACTCTCCTTCTTTTCTTCTGCTTTCGTCCTTTGGGTTTAGCACATCTGTAATATTTTAACACCAAACCATATGGATGGCAAGTATTTTCCCGGACATTCCTTGAAGTTTTATCCCATTTTAAAATCATAAAACGCAGCCTGAGCTTTCATTTCCTTTCCATTTCCACTGGCATACAGCCCCACAAAGGTTCCTGTAAATGATCTTCCAGCCACCTCACAGGATAAAAACCTGGTTGATGCGATTCCTGCTTCTCTGGTATGGTCTTCATCATATCCCCATGAAAAATGATAATTCAACGCATCCGCCAAACAAGACAAATGCAACCGCTGTTTTTCTTCCACTGGAATTTTAAACGCTTGCTGCCACATATCTTCCGCCCGTTTTTCCAGAAACAGAAAACTTTGTCCCAACTCCCGCCTCTTCACCAATTTATAATAGAACTCATTTGAAAGAAATATTACCAGCCCAGCTTCTTCTCCATCCTGTTCAGGCTCAAAATCCAAAGAACAAGTAATCTGACATTGAAAATCTTTCTGTCTCTGGCAAAGAAGAGTTGGCGAAGCTAATTCATCAATCGTAACCGCAGAACCAAGTATCGTAATTGCCCCTGGATTTTTCTTTAAATCATACCTCCAAAGTTCTGGGTTTCTCAAATAATTCCAGCAAAAATCTAAATTATCCTCTTGAAAATGTTCCTTCCTCGCTTCTTCAGATTTCCACTCCGGAAGAAGTGGCCCACTTGACTGTTGTTCCACCCATTTTTTTTGATTAATCAATGGCCAACCATCTTCCGTCCAGGTGACCGGACTCAAAAATGTCTCTCGTCCCAGATGACTCATATATTTTCTGGAAATCCGAATTCCCAAATGAACCGCCCACCAATTTCCATAGATGTCCTCTACCAAATCACTATGTCCAGTACATTGAACTTCCGGGTTCTGGGTATGCAAATTCGTCAAAATCGGATTATACGGACATGCTTCATACGGTCCCCAGATATCCTTGCTTCTTGCCACAGTCTCCATATGCCCAAATTGGGTTCCACCTTCCGCAATCGTCAGATAATACCAACCATCTTTTTTGTAAATATGCGGTGCTTCTGGTGAACGCCCGCCACTACCAGCCCATAAAAAACGAATATCCGACCTTGGTTTTCCTGTCTTAATATCAATTTCCATCATACTGATTCCCGGCGTTCCATCTTTGCTTTCACAAGCCCCGTAATAGTAAACCTTATCTCCCTCAAATGTAAATGATGGATCTATTCCACCAAGACAGACAAATATTGGGTCTGACCAATCTCCCTCTGGATCATCCGTCCACACAAAGAAATTCCCACCCATAGTCCGATTCGTGGTAGTCATATAATACCTGCCTTTATGGCAACGAATCGTGGGAGCCCAGATTCCCCCAGATGGAGGAACCTGATGTAAATTCACCTGTGATTCTCGCTTTAACACATAATTCACTAATTTCCAATGAACCAGATCTTCACTATAATACAACGGAACTGCTGGAAAATATTCAAAAGAACTGGTCACCAGATAAAACCCTTTTCCATCTGCAGACCGACAAATACTTGGATCTGGATTCATTCCTGTTATCACCGGATTCTGATAAGATCTCATACAGAGATTTTTCATTCGCCTTCCCTTTCTTTTCAACAAACAGTTCCTTCTATCATGTAACTTCCCGCTCCATAAATCTGATTCATTTCCATTCCGCTGACTGATTGACCATTGACCTTGATCTCTTTCATTGGAATCTTAATTCCAACTTCTGCCCGGCAATCAAATGGAACCTGGAAGTAAAAACGAATCTGATCTTTGTTCCACTCCCATCCAGCCTCGTAAGCTCCTGCCACTGACTCATAGGTCGCATGAACATAGCTAAAACGTTTATCTGGTTGTGGCTCAAATTTCAATAATTTGGGGCCGGCGCCATTTTCGCCAATTTTCAGGCCACAGACACGCTCATAAATCCATTCTACAATAATACCATACGCGTAGTGATTCAGACTGTTCATGCCAGTGCTACTGATTTTTCCGTCTGGCATCAGAGAATTCCAGCGTTCCCAGATGGTAGTGGCACCCAAATTCACCTCATAAAGCCATCCCGGATAGTCCTCGTAAAGCAACAGATCGTAAGCTTCCTTCTCATGCCCCACCTTCGATAATGCCTGACACAAATAAGCAGTTCCCACAAAACCAGTAGATAAATGGCCATCATATTTTTTCAACAGATCACATAGATACTTTCCAGCCATCTCCATCTCCTCTTCCTCAAACAACTGGAACCAGATTGCCAGCACATAGGCCGTCTGGGTATATATGGAAAGGGTTCCTGGCGCCGTCACATATGCTTTTCTGGCCGCCTGCTTTACCTCAGCGGCAATTCTTCCATAATATTGTGCATCTTCTTTTTTTTCAAGCACTGCTGCTGCTTTCGCCGTCAGTTCTGCTGAGTGCATGTAGGAAAGCGTTGCCACATAATATTTATCCGTTCCACCCTCTCTGCTATCCCCTTCCGCATCCAAAGACAGCCAGTCCCCAAAATGGAAACCACAAGTCCACATCCGTTTTCCGCTACAGTAAGTTTCATCCATAAAAATGATGAAATCCATCCACTGCTTCATATTATCGTACTGTTCTTCCAACCATTTCTGATTACCATACCTGGAGTAAAGTGTCCATGGAATCATCACTGCTGCGTCTCCCCAGACACTGGCCCCTGCCTCACCCCAGTCACTTTTTTCCATCTGGAATTCCGGTTCGCCATTCATCTGTCTGGCAATAGTCAGCACATCTGGCACCACATAAGGTACTGCACCACGTTTTTCTCTCTGCTCATACGCCATATCTTTCAGATATTTCCGGTAAAAAGCAGGCGTTTCCATATGATAAGAAGCCGCCGGGCAGAAAATCTGTGCATCTCCCGTCCATCCAAGACGTTCATCTCGTTGCGGACAATCGGTTGGAATATCCAGGAAATTGTCCTTCTGACTCCACTTGGTATTCTGAATCAGCTGGTTCACTTTTTCGTTGGAAGTTTCCATGTGTCCGGTTTCTTCCAGTTCAGAATACAGACACCAAGCCTCAAAATCCCCCAGATTCTTCTCTGTTACTTCCATCCCCGTCACTTTCACATACCGGAATCCGTAAAAGGTAAAATGAGGTCGGATCACCTGGTCAACTCCCGCGGAAATAAAGGAAAATTCCGCTGCAGCAGTTCTTAAATTTTCACGGTAAAATTTGCCGTCCTGCATGATCTCACTGTACTGGAGTATTACTTTCTGACCTTCTGGCACATGACATCGAAATCTTACCCATCCAGTGATCTCCTGTCCAAAATCGAGAATCGTCTCCCCAATTGCTGAACGGATCAGTTTTTTCACTTTTAAGGTTTCTTTTTTCCGAACCGGTAGTCCCACCATTGGCATTAATGTTCCTCGTGGCGGCTCTGCAAACACTGCATGCAGTCTCTGTCGCTCAGGAACTTTCTCCACCACACGCTCCATCCTGGCGTCATACAGTTCTCCATCATAAATTCCAGAAAAAACGGACGGAGACTTTAACGCCAACCAGTTCTTATCCGTACCAAGCACCTGACAAGCACCGTCTTTCTTCCAGAGATACAGATCTGCCAGCACTTGGAACTGATCTCCATAATATTCCCTCAGAAGTCCCTTATTGGTGTATCCAAATTTCCCCTTATACCAACCATTTCCCAGGTAGATATCAATTCGATTTTCGCCTTTTTCCAAATACTCCTTCACATCCATGGTCTGATACTGAATCCAATACCGGTAATCCGTAAAGTAAGGAGTCAAAAACTGATCTCCCACCTTTTTTCCATTGATATAGACCTCATAAAGTCCAAGTCCACACACATATAACCTTGCTTTTTCTATTTCATCAATTTCCGGCACATCTACCCACTTAGAAAATACCGGCTGAATCTCCCTGGAAAATGGAGCTGTGATCCATTTTCCATGCCAGCTTTCCTCTGGATGACCACCTTCAAACTGTGCGATTTCACTCTCCCCCAGTTCTCCGGAATCATCACGTACCAACACTTTCCAATAATAAGGTTTTCCAGGCTCCAGGAAAACATCTGGTGTAAAGCCACAGGAATTGACTTTTTTCTCCCCGCTATCAAATACCAGTTTGGTAAAGACTTCATTTTCCGAGATCCACACTCTGGAATAATCCTGACATGTTCCCTTGGATTCCTTTATCTTCCAGGAAAAAACAGGATTATGAAGATCGATTCCCATGGGATTTTTCTGATAGTTGACTTTCAGATCATGCAATTTCACCTTTGTTTCCTCCATCATATTTTTCGCTGACATTTATTCTGCTTTTATCACCAATACCCAGTCATTGTCTTCTCTCTGCTTATTAATCGGCTTGACGCATACCTGCTCTTTTCCTGTGTAATCTCCCAGATAGCTATACACTCCATCTGCCGGATCAAACCACCATGCTGAAAGTTTCTTTCCAGTATACGGCTTCAAATCCAAAGTAAATTCACCGCCCAGATAATCATACGCAAATACATAATCAGCGCCTGCAAATACCGCAATCCGCTCATACCGTTCTTTCTGCCCAGACAATAGCAATTCTTCCGCAGGATGTCCATTCTGGTAATCCACAGACTCCATCAGACGGCGCATAATTCCCATCTGACCGGAACCAGCATGATGAAGAGCCTCCTGCCACACTTCTCGTACACCATAAGCACCTTTCTTTGTCAAATCACTATAAAACTGCTGAATCGCATTATCTCCATATGTATGTCCCATGGAACCTTCAAATACAGACCAATAAGCGTATCGGCGAACGTCCCATTCTCTCCAATATGGCTCTGTTACCACATGCAACCCCTGTAAAATCCATTCATAAGAAGGTTCTCCATCAACTGTCGGCTTTTTCGGCAGATAACCAAGATCCCGGTCCACATATCTCCAGTTATCTTCCCCAAAGAATCCCTCTTTTATAGCATTATCATCCCATGCTCCTAATGACGCCTGATCATAACGGCGATGTCCAGACTGGAACATATTGAAATCCAGCCATGGTTCGTTATGAAACCACATAGAAGAGGAACATCTCCCAAATGGGTGATAACCGATCAGTTTATTCGGGGTCAGTTCTTTTAATAATCTTCCTTCCATTTGATAGAACTCAGGATTCACGTCCCCACGAATATCTCCACCTGAAATCCAAATAACATTGGGACTGTTTTTGTAACGCTCCGCAATAAAATGTACATATTCATTCACATTATCTGTATTTAAAATACCATGCTTCACGACTGCCCCCCAAGCCGGCAACAGCCCCATGTAAAGTCCAAGATTTTCTGCCATTTTGATTACCTGGTCGCAATGTTCCCAGAATTCTTTCTTTGTTACATCCCCACCAGCATCTGCAAGACTGCTCTCCGTTTTTCCACCAACTTCATGTAAAAGCACCGCCTGAATCACTGTAAATCCTTTATCCGCACGGTTTTTCAGATACCTATAGCTTTCCTCAATACTACACTGTTGGAACAACAACCACGCTGTATCCCCTAACCAAAAAAACGGCTGATCTCCATTGCAAAGATATCTTTGATTATCGCTGACTCTAAGCGTTCCGTACTCCCATGGTTTCATAACGATTTCCTCCCCGCACATTCTTTCTTTATTCTAGAATTTTTTATCCTGTAAATCAGCAACAGAATGGCTGAATTCCTTCAAATTCTACTGCCCATGTTCCATCTTTTGGAAAACCTGGCAATTCCCCGAAATCTGACTTTTAAATATAAAAATAAATCCGAACCAAATATCCACAGATAAAAGATTCGGATTCTATTATTTACGTGGAGACAACAGGGCTCGAACCTGCGACCCCATGCGTGTGATGCATGTGCTCT
>PVMN01002072.1_pt1 | contig 22881 bp, 18 predicted proteins | sample 1853401 | NCBI WGS metagenome assembly PVMN01 (sample SAMN08533510, study PRJNA380276) | Human gut metagenome, whole genome shotgun sequencing project.
TATCCGCCGATATTTAGTCTTGCTGCTTAAAGCAGCTGAGAAGCACGTGACTTTAATCATGTGAGGTTCACCAGCTAAAGGCATAATCGAGTAGAAGGCAGTAACCAGCCGCCCTTTCTCTCACATCGCTCCCCAAAAGAGCCTTCACCCGGTAATATACCAGGTAAAGGCTCTTTTCTGATTGGTTATTTCATTTTTACGGAACCCAAATTCCATCAGGTCCAATCCTGTAGCCATCCGGAGTCATCTCATCTGCTGCCATGATCCCGTCAGCTTTCAGATAGTACCAGTGCTCATTCCAGAGCAGCCAGCCAGTGATCATGTCTCCACCAGCATTTAAGTAATACCAATGGCCCATGTAAAGCAGCCATCCGCTGTGTGCCATGATACCATCTGCCTTAAACCAGTACCAGTGACCATCTTTTTGTACCCAACGGTCTGCAGCAGTCTCACCACTGCTTAAGACCAGTTTCCAGTCAGTTCCATTCTGTATCCACTGGGCCTGATCATCGACCACAGACGGACGATGCTGTTCTTTGGATGAAACACTTCCAGAGGATCTGCTCCCACCACCACCGCCAGAGCCACCACTTGACTTTCGTTCAAAAATAGCCTTTACGGTCACATTGCCTGCTGGCATAATAAATTTGTTATTACTGATAGTCACACCACCAGAAACAACTTCCCACACCTTAAAACGGTAGCCGCTATTTGGCGCAGCGGTCAGGGTAATTTCGTCTCCCATCGCTGCAGAAGCAGGAGCAGCGGATGCGGAACCGTTCCCATCGTTTTCTACGATCACAGCGTAAACAGTTCGGTCATAGTAAAGTTTTAAGGTCACGATATCTGCCGCACTGCTGATTTTTTTTAGTATTCCGCTGGAGGTGGAGATTGACGGATGATAGGTAAAACCATCATAGGTTTTTGGCGTTGCCGTAACGGTATCGCCTATTTTACCTGTGGAATACTCGGTTTCTTCCAGCGTATAGCCGCTACCACTGGCCTTATAATGCTCCACGATATAGCGGATACCGCCTGGAGTAATTGGCGTGGATGGAACAGTTTTTTTCCACTGCGCATAGAGCGTCATAGCTTTTGAAACGATAATGTATTGTCCGTCACTATATGCTGTGCCGCTTCCATCTCTCTCCGTATTCCATCCAACAAAATCATAAGTGTCGCGGACAAAAGTATTGTAAAAAAGCTTCTCCTCCTCGCCGGAGGTGCAATTCTGGGAATACATCGCTCCCGTTCCACCGTTGGCATCGAAGGTCACGACAAATTGCAGGTGATTGATTGAAACGCCTTCGGCAATCGTGCCGCTCTCGCTGTTGATGACGGTTCCGGTAAATGTGCCGCCGGTGATGGAGCCGTTATTGGAGACTGTGCCGGTAAACGTGCCGCCGGAGATCGTGCCGTTGTTGATGACTTCGCCGTTGAACGTGCCGCCGGAGATCGTGCCGTTGTTGATAACTTTCCTGTTGAATGTGCCGTTTTCGCTGGTGCTGCCGGGGGTGACGGTCACCTTGCCGTTGAACTTCGTCCCGCCGGAGCCACTAATGGTACAGAGATCTTTGCCATTTCCCAGCACGACGTCGCCGTCGACCGAACCGCCGTCGGCGTAAAACTTCCCATAGCTAGAATTATTCGGAACGCCGGTGATGTATAGTCCGCTTCCGTTTGCCGCTTTGCATAGGGCAATGCGCGCGCTGTCCTCCAAGGTGATCTGTCTCATGCGAGAGGTGCTCACGCCGCCGCCATAGGCTTCGCTGGAGTCAGCAGAATTCTTCGCCGTGCAATTTTGAATCACGGCGCTGCCGGACAGGGTGAGTGAAGTATTGTTTGTGATATAGACGCCCCCGCCGAGGGAGGCGTAGGAAGAAGAGGTGGAGATTGCCTGGCAGTCCTCGATTTTGGCCTGACCGGACATCTCAAAGCCACTGCTGCTGGCGACGTATACGCCACCGCCGTAAACCTTTTGGGTCGCGCTTTCGGCGGTGCAGCCGCGGATGACCGCCTGGTCCAACATCCGAAACGTGCCGTAAGCGCGAACGCCACCGCCGCCGCCACCGCCGCACCGACAGTCGTGGATGACCGCGGTTCCGCGCATGTCAAAAAAAGATCCTGCCGCGCAGGCGTACACGCCGCCGCCTCCACCGGAGGCGACGCACCCGGCGATGCTGCTGCCGCCGGTCATCCAGAACTGGTCCATTTGACCGGTCGGCGGATTCATACACACGCCGCCGCCATCCGTCGCGGAGCAGCCGACAATGCTGCCGCCGGTCATGGTCAGTTGCCCATTGGCGATATACACACCGCCGCCGTAGTAGTTGTAGTAGGTATAAGAGCTGCCGCCGAGGAGAATCGGATGTCCTGTGCCGCCGGTTATGACGCCGCCGGAGACGGTCTCCGTGCCGCCTGTCTCATTCAGTATCCACAATCCGTCGCCGGTCGGTGTGAAGCCGTGTGACCGCCCGCCGGTGTTGCTGTCTTGAATGGTCAGGTGACCGCCATCGACTACGAAGACACTGCCCCGGTCCGCGCTGTCATACCGGAGCACATAGCCGTCCAGGTCCAGGGTGACAGTACGGTTGACGGTCAGTGTGGCGTTAATAGTAATGTCTGCGGTCAGCTTGACGGTAGTAATCGCACTGTTTCCCAGTGCAGAAGTCAACTCCACCGCCGTGGAAACTTCTGCCGTTGGGCTTGCGGTCGACTGTTCTTTCCAATGCGCCATAAGCGTCATGGTGTATTTGACCTTATCCGTATCAAAGTTCCATTTCGTTGTTGTACCGCTGTTATCGTAATACCAGCCGTCAAGCGTATAATCCTCTTTGGTGGGAACCGGGGTCGGTGCGGTAAGTGTTGCTCCGTCCCTACTCCAATTCACTTCTTGCGTACTGGTCGGCTCTCCGTTATCTGGGTCAAAAGTGATTACAAGCGTACCGCTTAGGGTGGCCCCGCTGAAATCACCTCTTAAAATCGTACCGCCGTCGTTGATCACCTCGCCGGTGAACGTGCCGCTTTCGATGGTACTTTTGTCGTCGTAGTCGCCTTTGTTGTTGGTCACCTTGCCGGAAAACCTGGTGCCGCCACTGCCGGTGATCGTTCCGGTTGATTGATTTGGCACACCGTTCATCACATCCCCAGCAATTTCGCCGCCGTTGGCGTACAGCGTGTTTATGTTGTACACCCCGCCGCCGCTGCCGTCTGCCGTGCAGTCGCTTTCAATGGAACCGCCGGACATGGTGAAGCCGCCGTAGTTATAGACACCACCGCCCCGGGCAAATCTTTCATTTCCTGAAGTTCCCTCCGCCCGACATCCTGTGATGCTGCCACCGTTCATGGTGAATTGACCTTTCCCAACGTACACGCCGCCGCCAGCTGCTTGATTGCCGCTGCTCTTGCAGTTTTGGATGGTGCCGCCAGACATGGTGAAGCTGCCACCGTTCCGGATATGCACACCGCCGCCATAGCTGGTGCTGAAGGCATCGGAGTTGTGGGCGGTACATTCCATGATGCTACCGCCAGCCATGGTGAAGGTTCCTCCCGTAACATTCACACCGCCGCCTCCGTCTGTGGCGGCTGCAAAACAGCCGGTGATGCTGCCGCCGGTCATTGTAAACGTTGTCTGATCGACCGTGCTACGCCAGCCTTCCAGGGATACACCGCCGCCCACGCCTGTTGCCGAGCAGCCAACGATGTTTCCTCCTGTCATGGTAAGCTGACCGCCGGTAAGAACATACACACCGCCGCCGTCATTAGCATTGCCGCCGGTAAGAACGCCGCCGGAGACAGTTTCTGTACCGTTGGTTTCGTCCAGCACCCACAGACCATTGCTGCCTGTAGTGAATTTGTGCTGTGCAATCGTGTTGCTGTCCTCGATTATCAGATTGCCGCCCTGCTCCACCCTGATTACGCTGCCGCTGTCAGTCATTCGCAGCACAAAACCATTCAGATCCAACGATACGGTGCGATCCACCGTCAGGGTATCGCCGATTTCAATATTTCCCATCAGTGTAATCTTAGGAATGCTGCTATCCGCCAGCGCAGAAGTCAGTGCATCCGCTATAGAAACTTCTTCTGCTCCGCTTACGGTCAGCATAGGCGCGGACAGACCTGCCAGCACAGCAGCGGCCTCCGTATAGCGTGAAAAATCGAGTGTAGCCAATTCCTCGTCGGAGAGCTGCAACTTTGCTTCGTCAATGGCTTCAAGCTGGGCTTTTACGTCCTCGGCGTTATCGGCGCTGATTTCCTCCGCGTCTGGCAATGCGTCAATCATGGCCTGTACACTTTCCACGGTAACGCCTTCCTGTGCATTGGACGAGGTGGCAATTTCTGCTTCTTGTCCTTGTTCTGTTTCTTCTTCAGCTTCATTTTCCAACGGTGTTTTCGCAGTTGCCGGAGTGCTGCCCTCATACTGACAGTTTAATTTTTTTGTGATACAGCCGCTTTCCGCGCTGCATATATGGCTACACTCAACAGGCTCATCCGCCTCGGATGGGGTGGCCTCATTTTCTGATATGATTTCCTGTGAATAGCATTCCAGCGTATGTTCATGAGTGCATGCTTCCGCCCAGGTGTAGCACTCTAAAGTGTGTTCGTGACTGCCCACTGCTTCTCCCGTTTCCGCTACCGATACCGGCGCAGGAACCAAAGAAAGCATCAGGCAAATGCAAAGCATCTTTGCACAAGTTCGTTTCCTTTGCTTCTTCATTGATTTTTCTCCTCCCATTGCTTTGGTATATTTTCTTTTGCCGGATGTTGCACTTGCTGTCCCTTTTTACCGAATTTGATACATAATACGGTGATCACAACTGCCGCCGTGAAGGAAATGACTGCCACCAGCACATATCCGCCCGCACCCTCATGCAGCAAAATTGCTCCGTACATTCCTGCTACATCCATCGGCTGGCCCTGCACCATGCCTGCCGCTCCCACCAGGGCCAAAAATAACAGGAGGCACAGGGCAGACAGCCTGCGGATGCTTCGCTGCACCTGCCTGCGGTGGTGTTCTGCCATTCGCTTTTTTACCAGCGCAACACGCTTTTCTGTATCATACATGCATAGCAAACCTCCTCTCTAAAAACTCAGCTAAAAAAGGCTTTCACTTATATAGGTACAAAAATTGGTGAAAACTCTCACCCGAAAATCAAATTTTTTGCAAAAAAATGGAAGCCGCAAAACAGCAGCTCCCAAAGAAGAAAAAAATCAATTTTCTATAACATCAGGCGGTGGGTAATCAGCTTCCCCGCTATTAAAATCAGTACCGGCAGAAAATAGGCAATATACTGTGCCACACCGCCATAGGCAATCAGCAGATTATAGATCGCATGAAAGGTGATTGCCGCTCCCAGCAGACCGCAGGTTCCGGCAATCTTTAACCACACCCGCTGCCATACATACGCAAGCCCTCCGCCAACGATGGCCCCACAGATCACATGCATCGCTCCTGTTCCTATCCCGCGAAAGAAAATAAAAGAAAAATGTCCGGCTCCGTTTTGAATCAGATAGCAGACATTTTCAAAGGTTGCAAAGGAAAGCGCGGTGATCACGGCGGCAATTTTTATTTGTCCCGCTTTCGGTTCAAACACCAGCAGATAAAAAAGCAGTGGCAGAAGCTTCAATACTTCTTCCACAACCGGCGCAATCTCTGCAGTTGCGGCAAAAGTATCCGCTCCATAAAGCGCAGCAAAAAAGGTATTGATATATGCGGAGAGCAGACATACTCCCATTCCCGCAAAGCAGAACACAAAGAATTTTGTCTGCCTCTTTCCCATGCACAGGGCGGCAATCAGCAGTGGCGATGCCATACAGATAAAAACATTTTCAATATATGTCATACTTGCACCGCCTTTCCTGTGGCGGGCAGCAAAGCGAAGATGCAAAGCGTCAGCAGCAGATCAAACCAGCAATAGGGACTATAAATGGAGTCGCCCGGCCAGAAGCAGCCGGAAGTCCAGAGGGCATATTCCGCCATCACATAGCACAACACTCCGGCGTGAAAATATTGCAGCTTGCGCGCATCTCCCATCTGTGTCCGGGCATATATAAGGCCCCGGATAGCATGATAGGAAACAGCGATCATCATCCCGCACCAGAGCAAATTGGAAAGAATGTCACCAAAGGTGCAGTAAAATATACACAGTGGAACACCAATCACGAGAGCGATCATGGCTTTCCGGCACGGAAAATTTCTTTCCTCCGTGGAGGAAAGAGCATATTGCAGGATAGAAAGAAAAATGACACTTGCCACCCAGCCAAATTCCGATACATAAAAGACCTGCGGCGTTCTCGAGAATAGGAGCAGATACAGTGTCCAGTACAGGGAGCCAAGTGTGAAGCAGCCATAAAAGCAGGTCAGTAAGAAGTACGCCTGCTTTCGGCTTTTCAGATAGTGGATTCCGCTCAGGCAGAAGCCTAACAGGGTAATCACAAATTGCCCAAGGTTACTGACCAGTTCCATCCGCATCGTCCCCCTTTTGCTCTTCTGTCTCTTCCTCCCTGTTCATCAGGCGGATGTGGAAACATAAAATCGTCACGCACACACCAAGAATAAAGGCCAGCAGTCCGATTACGATATATCCAAGGGCGGCATTGCCGCCCAAAATCGTTGCCGCTGTTTCATAGCCGAAGGAAGTCCCCGGCTCAATCCGGTTGAGAATACCGGGCAAGGAAAGAGAAACGCTCACAATCACAACAAGGCATGCCGCCACGGCGAAAACTGCAGCAATCCGGTATTGCTGTAGTCTTTTTTGACGTTCTTTTTTCGCGATACGCCGTTTTACTTCCGTAATTCGTTCCTCAGGGCTTCGCATTGGTAATTCCCTCCCGTTCCAATAATCCGCGCAGGCGCTCTTTTCCCCGGTACACCATATTGGTGATCTGCTTCTCGCTTTTTCCCATGACCTCGGCAGCCTGCAAATAGCTCATGGCCTCAAAATAAGTCAGGTAAAGAGCCTCCCGGTAATCCGGTTTTAATTCAGCCATACACAAATGCAGGATCTGATCCCGTTCCTTTGTTCGGACGACCTCTTCCACCAGCGTTTGTCCGTCTGGCTCTTCGGTCAGATTATCCAGGCTAAAGAAAAGCCTGCGTCTGCTTTTGTGACGCAGGGCCATGTGCCGCGCTGCTTTATAGAGGTAAGACTTAAATCCGCCGTCCCGGATACGTGGCTTTTTCGTGAACAGATAGGAAAAGACTTCGAGCATCAAATCCTCTGCCTCGTGAACATCATGCAGATAGCCGTTGATGTAGAAAGTCAGCGGGTCACCGTATTTTCTTATCAGTGCCTCAAGCCCTGCTTCGTCGCCATATAAATATTGCCTGTAAAGTTCTTCATCGGTGACCATGCCGTTTCCTTCCCTTCGACCTCATCATCCCGGTATAGAAAGCCATTTGCCGGCAATCTATCTTACGGGGTACATAATCGTCAGACTATCCGCATCAGGAGGTAATTTCAAATCCTAAATATCTCGTTCCCTGAAAACTTAGGTTTCCCTGGTCTCCCTCTGCCAGCAGCCCATATTCTGATCTGCTCATCCTAAGTTCCATCCGGTCACCGCTCTCCACCTGAAAAGTCACACAGTAGGAAGTTGAGGTGGTTGTGCTAAAACCATGGGCACCCGTAGGATCCCCGGCATTTGCATGTTGCTGCTGAGTAACCTTGGTACGTTTGGTCACAACCGTTGCCGGTACAGTAAGCCTGGGGGAATGGTTGTTCTTATTCCATGTAGATATATTTTTTACGATCAGAAAAAGTATCACAGCACATACGCAAAAAAATACCATCTGAAACATGATCATTACAAATGAAAAAAACACAGCATATCTCCTCTTTCTATGTTCCTGCTGCTTATTCCATCTCCCGCATTCTGTTTCGATACTGCTGTGGGGAGTATCCCTTCTTACTGCGGAATGCACGGCTGAAATAGGATGGATTGCTGTATCCTACAATCTGCGAAATTTCATTGACTGAATAAGCCGTTGTTTCTAATAAAATTTGTGCATTCATGATACGCACTGATGTAATAAACTGTATGGGTGTTTCCCCTGTATATTTTTTAAAGTTGCGAATGAACCAGCTTGTGCTCATTCCCTTTGAATATGCATATTCTTTAACATTAATCTCCAGATTGTATGAGGAACTGAAATAAGAAATAGCCACTTCCATTTCGCGATCCATATATTCATCCTTCAGGACATGCTCTCTTGTCAGTTCCCGTTCAAATTCGATCAAAAGAAGCTGCAGCAAATGAACAAGCGTCTCTTCGTACTCTTCCTGGCACTTTTGCAGTTCCAGGATAATTCTCTTAAAAAGGCGCTCATACTCTGGTGATGTTCCTACAGGAAAGATTCTCTTCTTATCCGCGAATCCATACCTCCTGAGAAGATTCTTTATATTGCTTCCAGTGAAATGGATCCAGTACACCTCAGTCTTATCTTTTCCATAGTATTCATACTTTTGAAGTTCCTTCGGTCGAAACAACACGATATTGCCAGCCGGGACAATCGTTTCATTTTCTGGAGAATCAAAATGAAAGTATCCCTTTCCTGAAGCAATATAAATGATCTGATAATCCAAACGGCCTCGTGGCCGATACGTTGGCAGTTTCGGATATGTTGATAAGCGGTAACAGCCACAGCTGCCAACAACGAGTGGCTGCCGTTTATCTTTAAAATCCTGGTGGGACTGGTTCAGATACCCAGTATTCATGTACATTTGCATACCCCCTTTGTAATAGTATATCATTTTGTGCATATTTCGTCTATTTCTATTCATGTACATGCACAGCATAATTCTGTAGAATATCCTTATACGATTGCAGAACTATATAATCCGCCTTCTTTTGAAGAAGGCCCACAGCACATCAGGAGGGGTTAACCATGATGATACCGCGTTATTATGAAGATTTAAGCATCCTGCATGATAACACAATGCCGATGAGGTCCTATTATATTCCGGCATCGCAGAAAATGAACACGCTGATCGAACACCGGGAAGATTCCGACCGCTTTCAGTTATTAAATGGAGTCTGGAAATTCCAGTATTATAAAAGTGTTTATGACCTAAAAGAAGCATTTTACAGGACCAGCTTTAATACAAAAGATTTTGATGACATTACTGTTCCCGGAGTCTGGCAGATTGCCGGATATGATTCACCCCAGTACACCAACATCCGCTACCCTTTTCCATTTGATCCGCCTTATCTCCCGCAGGATATTCCCTGTGGAGCCTACGTCCGAAAATTTACTTACCATGAAAATATCGATGCGCCAAGAATTTATCTGAATTTTGAAGGCGTTGACAGCTGCTTTTTTGTCTGGCTCAATGGAAAATATACCGGCTACAGCCAGGTCCCTCATGCAACCGCAGAATTTGATGTTACAGAATTTCTGGAAGAGGGAGAAAATACCATTGCAGTTCTGGTCTTAAAATGGTGCGATGGCTCATATCTGGAAGACCAGGACAAATTTCGCATGAACGGCATTTTCCGGGATGTTTACCTCTTAAAACGCCCAGAACGGGCCATCTGGGATTATCATATCACTACCCAGATCAAGGAAAATACTGCAAAGATCAAACTGAATGTGACCTTTGATTTTTCAATCCCGGTCTCTGTTACCATTGAAGACCAGGCCAGAGCCGTAGTTGCTACCGGCACAATCTCAGATGACGGATCCATAGAATTTAAGATTCCAAATCCTACTCTGTGGAATACAGAGCATCCATATCTTTACACTCTCACACTACAAAGCAGCTATGAAACCATCGTCGATTACATTGCTCTTAGGACCATTGAAATCCGTGATAAAGTGATTTACTTCAACGGACAAAAGATCAAATTCCGGGGTGTAAACCGCCACGATTCCGATCCAGAAACCGGTTTTACCGTTAGTGTGCCACAGATCAAACAGGACCTGTCTCTGATGAAGCAGCACAATTTCAATTCCATACGTTCCAGCCATTATCCAAATGCCCCTTACTTCTATCAGATGTGCGATCTATATGGTTTTATGGTCATTGAAGAAGCAGATATCGAAGCACATGGCCCATACATGCTGTACCGGAAAGAAGATACCGATTATAACCGTTTCAAGCGCTGGAATGAAAAAATCGCGGATGATCCGATCTGGGAGGAATCAATCCTTGACCGTGTTCAGCATATGGTCCAGCGCGATAAGAACCGCTTCTGTATCGTGATGTGGTCCATGGGTAATGAAAGTGCGTATGGATGTAATTTTGAAAAAGCGCTGCGGTGGACCAAAAAATTTGATCCATACCGGCTCACCCAATACGAAAGCGCCAGATACCGCAATTATGACGTGACCTACGATTATTCCAATCTGGACCTGTACAGCCGTATGTATCCGGCCATGAACGAAATCGAAGAATATCTTGAAGAAGACGGAAGCAAACCATTCCTTCTTGTGGAATACTGCCATGCCATGGGAAACGGCCCTGGCGATTTAGAGGATTATTTCCAGCTCATCCAGAAAGACGACCGTATGTGCGGAGGATTTGTCTGGGAATGGTGTGATCATGCTATTGCCCACGGAAAAACGGAAAGCGGTAAAACCATTTATTATTATGGTGGCGACCACGATGAAGAACTTCACGATGGAAATTTTTGTATGGATGGTCTGGTGTTCCCAGACCGTACTCCTCATACTGGGATTTTAGAATACAAAAATGTTTACCGACCAGTTCGGGTTGTCTCTTATGATCAGGAAACTGGAAAACTGGTTTTACATAATTACCTGGATTTTGATGATCTAAAAGATTATCTGGATATTCGCTTTGAGGTAATCAAGGACGGGCTGTCCACCGTGCAAAAAGGAAAACTTTCTCCATTCTCTGTAATGCCACATACAGACGGCGTGACCGAGTTAAACGTAACCATTCCCAGCGAAGGAAAAATCTATTTGAAGCTGATATACCGTTTAAAGAAGGAAACACCTTTTCTGAAGAAAAATTTCATTCTTGGATTTGATGAGATCCTGCTTAAAAATGAAGACGGAAGAAACCAGATGGCTTTAAGCTGGCTTGAAAAAACGGACCAGGTAAAAGAGATCCGGGTACATGAAACAGACACAGAAGTGACTATAAACTCAAAAGATTTCACTTATACCCTGGACAGAAGGACCGGTCTTTTTGAACAGATGCAGTTTTCCGGCCGCAACTATCTTATCCATCCAATGGAACTAAATATCTGGAGAGCCCCTACGGATAATGATATGTACCTGAAGTCCAAATGGAAAAAGGCACGCTATGATAAAGCATACACCAGGGCCTACACCGTAGAAACCATTCAGAATATGCACGGTATCTTTATCGTTTCTCACGTTGCTGTTGTTGCTGACTCCATTCAGAAAATCCTGGACATCACGATCAACTGGAAGATCGACAACGATGGAAAACTCAGTTCTGTAATGTATGTGGAAAAAGATGATGAATTCCCGGTACTGCCAAGGTTTGGCATCCGGATGTTCTTAGATAAAAGACTGAAAAATGTGAGTTTTTATGGTATGGGTCCACAGGAAAGCTATCGTGATAAGCACCAGGGAACTTACCATGCCTTATTCCGTACCAAAGTAAACGATTTGCATGAAGATTATATACGGCCTCAGGAAAATGGATCCCATTTTGATTGTGATTATGTGGTGTTCTCGGCAGCCCAATTTGGTATTGCTGCGGCAGCAGAAAAGCCATTCTCCTTCAATGCATCCTGCTACACACAGGAGGAATTGGAGAACACCGCGCATAACTATGAACTGGAGGAATCCGACAGCATCGTATTCTGTCTTGACTATGCATTAAATGGCATTGGCTCCAACAGCTGTGGTCCTGCTCTTCTGGAAAAATATCAGTTTGATGATACTTCTTTCCAGCTAGAATTTACTTTGGTTCCATTTTCCAAAGGCTAAAAATGATTATTTTCTGATCATGGGGCATTGTTATTTCGGATTACCGATACAGTAACAGTGTCCCTTTTACGCACGATATAAATGATTGAAAAAATCTGCATAAAACATTAAAAGCTCGTTGATATAATTATGAATTCTATTCATCCTAAATATCCCCTTTCTTTTTGTTTGCAGGTTCATTATAAAACCATTTCACTTTGCGTGCTTGTCAAATCGCTGTAACTATTAGCCAAATCTTGCATCAGAGCGATACGCTTCTTATCTTAATTTAGGAGATTTTTGAAATGCATTTAGTATACGAAAATACAAAGGAAGAGATTATTGCAATAAAAAAGACACCGGTCCACCGGCCACCTCATCTGCATAATGCGCTGGAAATTGTATATGTTACAGAGGGATGCGTTGAACTCGGTGTTGGAGAAGAACTTTTCCATATGGATCAGGGCGACATTGGTTTTATCTTTCCAAATATCATTCACCACTATCAAGTATTTTCATGTCAGCGCAATCAGGCAATTTATTTAAACGCTTCTCCATTTCTGGTTGACCGGTTTACAGATATTTTGGAAAATAAAGCGCCAAAGCCACCCGTAATAAAAGCTTCCTCTATAGAACCTGATGTTTATCATGCATTTAATTCCATTCTCGGCGCACAAAAGGGCGACATTATATTGGTCCAGGCGTATCTGCAGATTATCCTGGCAAGATGTATCCCGAAATTTCAGCTGGTTGAGAAAGGTTCTGTTGGAAGCACAGACTTGATCTACCGTACGGTATCCTACGTCTCCGGGAATTTTAAGCATTCCATTACTCTGGAAAGTATGGCCAGAAATCTGGGCGTCAGCAAATATGTTTTGTCAAGGATATTTTCAAAGACATTCCATAAAAACTTCAACCAGTATCTGAATGACGCCCGGCTGGGCTATGCGTGTCAGCGACTTGAAAATACAGATGACTCCATTACTGAGATCTGCCTGGACAGCGGTTTTAAAAGCCTGCGTACCTTTAACCGTGCTTTTAAAGAAAGATTCAAAACTTCCCCTAGCGAATACCGGGTTACTATACACAGGTAGCTTGTGTACAACCACATGGTCAATTAAAATAAGGGAGTCTGATACACAGATCAGGCTCCATATCTTCTGTTAAAGATTTCCATGACAGCGGTATGTTTGTGGTTGGCACCCCATGTCATGTATGTTACTTTTACACATAATCTTCCATTTATATATTCTAAAAATATACAAGAGGGCGTACTTATTTCATTTTTACTAGAAGTTGTAATACAACCTCGGCAATACCGGATAAAAGCATTACATAAATAGCATTTATTTTTAAGTAGCGCAATAAAATTAATGAACCAATAAAAATACCTACGGCCTGTATACTAACATTATCTAAAAGCTGTAAAGCAGTAATAAACACGAAATTTTCATCAAAAAAGGCATTTACCAAAATGCTTATACCCGCTGCTCCAATCATGGCAATCACTGCCGGGCGAAGAGTTCTAAGAATTCCTTGTAAAAGGCTTAAATTCTGATACTTCAAGTAAATTTTCGCAAGTAGTGTTACTAAAATACAAGAAGGGAGAACGCAGCCGGCGGTAGCAACTATCGCACCCTTCATGCCAGCAATCCGCATACCTACAAAAGTAGCAGAATTAACAGCAATCGGCCCCGGAGTCATCTGAGAAATAGTTAGCAAATCTATAAATTCCGATTGTGAAAGCCATGGGTGAACCTGTACTACCTGGTTCTGGATCAAAGGCATGGCTGCATATCCACCACCAAAACTAAAAGCACCAATCTGTAAAAAACTTATAAAAAGCTGTAAGTATATCATAATGTGTCTCCATTTTGATTTTTGTCCTGCATTTTGCCTTTCATTTTGTTCTCCCTGTAAATGGTAAGCATAACTCCAAGGAAAATACAGGTTAAAATAAGAATCACAGCGCTTACTTTATAACAATAATTTGCAATAAAAACAGCAACCATAATAATAATGGAAAAATACTGTTTTTCTTTTACAATCCCCGATGCCATTCCCCATGTAACCTCCATAATTACAGCACCAACGCCAGACTGCATTCCTCTTAGCATCCATCCAATAATTAGGCTGGAACGAAAAGCGGCATAGCAAAAAGAAATGGCAGAAAGAATCACAAACGGAGGTATCACTGTAGCAATGACAGAACACAAAACGCCTGTCACTCCACCCAGCTTATAACCTACTACAATGGCTCCATTGACAGCAATTGCTCCTGGGCAGGACTGGGCTATCGCTACCAGGTCCAGCATTTCCGCTTCATCAATCCAATGATACTTATCTACAAACTTTGATTTCATTAGGGTAACAATTACGTACCCACCACCGAAGGTAAATGCGCTAAGATACAGCGTCGAGAAAAATAATTTAAGTAGGATTTCTTTTTTGTTCATATTTGATTTCATATTGTTCATGACATTAAATTTACATATATACAAACAGGCACTTTCGATTCCAAAAGTGCCTGCTGTTATATAATGTTTGTTAGACTCTACATTTTTCTTTGTCTCTATAATACAGCTCTATGGACTGATCAAATGCATTTTCCTCATAACACATCTTTTCCTGTCCGCGGCCTACTGCTCCGCCTTTTCTGGCATCCATCTTCGGGTCAGTGTAGCGGTCAAACCACTCTTCCATTTCGGCTTTTAAGCTCTGGATCTGCTCTTCCCAGGCCGGGTTGCCATAAAGGTTATTTTCCTCATCCGGATCTGTGGAAAGGTCATAAAATTCGCACGGGCCATCTCCATATCGATGAATGTATTTCAATTTGCCCTTCTTGATCATACGGGTCTTGCTATATTCATCAAAGACTACGATGCGGTCTTCATACTCCGCAGTCGGATGGTTGATCTGTTCCAGCAGACTCTTTCCAGGCTGCCTCGGCTCCAATTTATATTCGCAGCCAGCCAGGGAAAGAATGGTTGGGAAAATGTCATACTGTCCTGCCATAGCAGAGCAGGTGCTTCCCGGTGCCTCGCAACCAGGTACTTTGATGATGAACGGTACTTTTACAGAAGAATCATACATATTTGGCGGATAGGTTCCGTTTCCTTTGCCCCAGATACCATGCTGTCCTAAGTTCATGCCGTTGTCAGAAGCAAAGATGATCACCGTATCGTCCTCCAGGCCATGATCCTCTACCCAGTCCATGATCTTTCCTACGCCCGCATCCATGGCGGAGATTGCTGCATAGTAACCGGTCAGGTATTCCCTTCTCTTCTCCGGTGTATCCCCGATCGGACAAGTATTGGCCTGCCATGGGTGGATCGGCAGATCCGGTGTATCCTTAAATTCGCAGTCCTTGTAAAGATCCCTGAACTCCTTCGGATGTTCGTTCTCCTCCCATGGGCTGTGTGGTGCCGTGTAGTGGACGCTTAAGTAAAATGGTGCGCCTTCCCCGGACATTTTATCCAGATACTCAAGAGCATGGTTCGTAATGGTGTCAGTAATATATTCATGAGAAATGGAAAGCACTCCGTTTTCAAAAATATCTGCATCATAATAATGGCAGCCGCCTCTTCCAACGGTGAAATAGTACTCAAATCCTTTTTTCTTGTTGATGTTATCGCCCATGTGCCATTTTCCGCTTAACGCACAGTGGTAGCCATTTTCAGCCAGATACTCCATATAGGTCTTGTGACCCTTTAAGTAATCAATGGCCTTGTCTTCCATGTCAAAGCCGTCCATGACAGCCATATGGGGGTATTTCCATGCATCCAGATTGCCTTTTTTCAGCCAGTCATGGATACCATGGCAAGATGGGATTTTTCCAGTTACAATGCTGGCTCTGGCCGGTGAACATACCGGAGATGTGCAGTAAAACTCATCAAAAGTGGTTCCCTGCGCTGCCAACCGTGTTAAATTCGGAGTCTTAATGTCATGGTTTGTCTCCGATTCTACTGCCCATGCCCCCTGATCATCCGTAATGATAAAAATGATATTTGGTTTCTTTTTCATGATCAATCCTTTATCCTTTCACACCACCTGCTGTAAGACCGCCGATATAATACTTCTGCGCTGCCAGGAAAATGGCAAAAATCGGTAAAATGGAGATAACGCTGGCAGCCATAATGAGGCTGTATTTTAATCCTGTTTCATCCATGAAGTTTACCAGTCCTAGGTTGATGGTGTAGAGATTTTTATTATTGATGAAGATAAGTGCATTATCATAATCATTCCAGCTCCATGTAAAGAACAGGATGACCAGTGTTACAAGCGCTGGTTTGCAAAGAGGCGCTATGATCTGGAAACAGATGCGCATATCTCCCGCTCCGTCAATGCGGGCTGCTTCAGAAAGTTCCTCCGGTATCTGCAGCATGTACTGGCGCACCATAAACACGCCGTAAATGGAAAATGCAGCCGGAAGGATCAGTGCCCAATGGGTATTGTAAATGCCCATTTCCTTAAACATCAACATTTTGGGCACCATTAAAAGCTGATGGGGAATCATCATGGTCGCCAGATAAAGAAGAAAGATCTTATCCCTTCCCGGAAACTTTATCTTGGAAAATCCATATCCCGCAAGGATGGAAGTTGTTACTGCAAACACAACGGAAAGCAGTGTTACCTTCGCTGAGTTTAAAAACATTAAGGAATAACTGTATTTACCGAACCAGACTTCTTTGAAATTCTGAAGGTTCAGATAATCCGGGATCAGCCGGAATGGAACTGCGAATATATCCGCCTCTCTCTTGAAACTGGCGGAAACCATCCAGATAAAAGGAACGATACATAACAGTACCAGAGACCAGAGACAGATGCTGCATATTATTTTTGCGATTCTTTTATTGTTCTTCATTTCATCATGCCCCCTTACTCTTCGTTACGCTTCTGGATACGGAACTGCAGCCAGGTAATGAAGAAAATGATCGCTAACAGGACGATTCCCTGAGCAGATGCGAATTCCAGTTTACCAAACTGGAAAGCTGTACGGTAAATGTTGTATACCAACATGGTTGTGGCCGTTCCAGGTCCACCGTGGGTCATCAGGTTGATCAGTCCAAACACCTTGAAAGAGTTGATCACCGATGTGATGACGATAAAAAAGGTGGTTCCTGAAAGCATGGGGATCGTTACATACCAGATACGAGCAAGCCCGTTTGCTCCGTCAATGGCAGCTGCTTCATACAGATCTTTAGATACATTGATCATACCGGAAAGGAACAGGATCACGGTATAGCCCAGGTTCTGCCATACACAGATCATCACAATCGTCGGCAACGCCCAGTGAAGGTCTGAAATAAAGACCGGTGGGTTTGACATTCCAAGTTTTCTAAGTAAATTCAAAATCGGTCCATTATTAGAAAAAAGAGCCAGCCATACCGCGGAGATCGCTACAATGTTTACGATATATGGCAGATACAGTCCCAACTGTACAAATTTCTTTCCGACTACATATTCATTTAAGAGATAAGCCACAATGAAAGACAGTACGATTAAAATCACCACATAGCTAACCGTGAACACAATGTTATTGATGAGGGAAGCGCGAAACCACGCATCCCTCCATATTTCAATGTAGTTGGAAAATCCTACGATCTTAATGCCTTTAAATCCTTTGGAAAAGTCCCACTTCGAGATACTTATAATAAAGCTAAAAAGCATGGGAACAGTCCAGAATATAAGCACACCAATCAGGTTGATGCCGATAAAAGCATAGCCTTTTGCGGCAGTTTTAAGTTTCTTGCGTTTTTGTTTATCCATAGGTCATCACCTGCACTACTGTTCCTGGGCGATCTTCTCATCCGCTCTCTTTTGGGCATTTTGTAAGGTCTCTTCTACAGACTGGGCACCTGCAAATACCTTATCAAATTCCTCAGTCAGAATAGTATTGATCTCTGTTGCAGCTGGCATATTCTTACGTACATAAAAGTCAGTTGGTGTCAGATAGATATTTTTAGCACTTTCCATATCAAACAGATCAGACTGCTCTCCGAAGATCAGAGAAGCCACTTTATCTGCATCATATTTCTTGCACGCTGGGATTCTTGCATATGGCGCAACATAATCCATACCTTCTTCCAAATACCATTTGATGAACTTCATAGCTTCCTGTGGATGCTGAGATTTGGAATTGATGCTTAAGTCATCGCTGTAGGAAGTGGTATAGTTATTTTCCTGCTCTGTGGACAGTCTTGGCATTCTTGCAAAACCAACCTTGAAATCATGAGGATAGTTTTCTGTATCCTTTACATTTCTTACGACCCAGTCACCGAATACCATGGCCGCCTTGCCGGTTAAGAGCATATTTGCAGGCTCCATTTTCTGGGTGGTTACGTCTACGTAGCTTGGCTCAATTCCTTCTTCCACACGCTGTAAATATTTCTCGGTGAGGTCTTTTACATCTTCCGTATCAATAGCTGCGGATTTTCCGTCTGGAGCATACATCCAGTCAAGTCCCAGCTTGCTCTCGATCATACGAAGAGCCGGCTGACCTGCATCATATCCCGGGAAGAACCAGCCATAAACCTTATCGTTTCCTTCTCCCTTTGTCAGCTTTTTGGCTGTATCTATAAACTCATCGTAGGTCCAGTCATCGCTTGGATAAGGAATCCCTGCATCATCAAACATCTGCTGGTTGTAAAGGATGGTGGAGGTGATACGTTTTGCCGGAAGGCTGTAATAATGACCATTGATCTCCTTCTGTTTAATGTTTTCATCATAATCATCTTCCAGGCTGAAGCCAGCACCTTCAAACAGTTCGTCTAACGGATACATATATCCGTTCTCAATTCTCTTCATTAAAAGAACGTCATTCATGTTTAAAAACACATCGATGGAATCATCAGACATCAGTGTCATATCCAGTTTTGTATTTCCGGCATCATCATTGACATATCTTGTGTACTCCACCTGGAGATTTGGATCTATTTTATTAAAAGCCTCACATACCTGTTCCGGACCCATATTCTCTGCAAAGGATCCCCACCAGTGAAGCACTACCGGCTCTGTAGATCCTTCCGCGGATGTATTGCTTTCCCCCTTCGTATCTGCTGCTGTGTTGGAACTGGAACTGCCGCAGCCGGACAGTACGGAAACCGCCATCACTGCTGATAACCCCAAAGCAACTGTTCTTCTTGTTCTCATAATACCTTCCTCCTTCTGATTTCTGATTGATGACCTTATTATAGGCCAGATATTCCGTATTTTTGAATGGAGAATAAAAAGGCAAATTGGTATTTTTTTACGCTAGTGGTAATATTTTTTGAAAATTGGTATTTTTTTACGCAATTCTCAAAGGCACTTTTTTTTGCACGTTCCCTATTGTATACTTTAAGCATTAGATGCCGCTTCGGGGTCTTAAAAGCAGAAGGAATAGGGGGAATTTATCGTGATAAAACATACTTTTATGAAATTAAACCTATCATGCCGTTTATTCCTCATTATCATCGTACTGTTTCTCGTCCCTTATCTGACCCTATTTTCATGGGTGTACAGAAAAGCTGAAACCATTATCCGGGACAAGGCTCAGTCACTAGAACGAGAAAATCTGAACCAAACAAAAAATGACATCGAAAGTCTCTGCCTAAACATGATCCAGGCTTCTGATTATCTGATATCCTTAAATAATTACGGTGTTCTTTACCGTGAATCCGCAACAACGGGATATTCCTATTTAAAATGCTGGCAGGATGCCAATGAGCAGATTCAGAATGTAAATAATTCCCTGTTAAATTCCAATGCTGACATCAGTGTTTTATCCAATGACCAACTGCTCTACTCCACGCTTCCCCAGCAGAAATTCCGCTTTGAGGATTTTTTTGCGGAGCAGGTAATTCCGTCGGTATATTTTACGAACGCCCACCAGAGTTACCGCCGTTTTGAAAGCGACCAGACCTTTGTTTCCTATATTCGAAAGCTCCCTCCCTTTTCGCCAAAAATCTTTTATCTTGTTATTACCCTTCCGGCCAGCAGTTTTTCCCGTCTGTTAGGAGCTGCAGCAGGGAATATGGAATTATGGGATACTTCCGGTTATTCCATCTGCGGTACCCATACTCCCAAAGATGTTAAATATTTCCAGGAAGAAATCTCCATTCCGCTTTCAGGCTGGCGTCTGACGGATACCATTTCTACGGAATTTCTCTATCAGGATATCTATGAACTGCGCACATTCACGTTTGTTGTATCCCTGGGACTATTAATGGTATGTCTTCTGGCCACTTTTTTCGCCATCTATTCGCAGCTGCGTCCACTTTTTAAGCTGAAGGAACAGATGCAGCAGGTTATGGCCGGGAACCTGAATGCTGAAATCGCCACTACCGATTCCAAAGATGAGATCAGCAGTCTTTCCCGAACCTTCAACAACATGGTTACAGAGATTGGCCATCTGATTGAGGAAATACAGGTCACCCAGAAACGGGAAAGTGAGCTGCGCTTTGAAATGCTTCTGGCCCAGATCAATCCCCATTTTCTCTTTAATACCCTAAACTCCATCAAATGGATGTCCGTAATGTCCGGGACAGAACACATCACCAACACCATTACCGCTCTTGGCCGGCTTCTTGAAATCAGCATGAATAAGGTCAATGACGTGCTTCCTATTGAAGAAGAGTTGGAAAACATCAAAAGTTATATCAAGATCCAGCAGGTGCGCTATCCCGGCCGTTTCGATGTGGCCTACCACATAGAGGAGGGAATTTTAAAAGAGCACACCTTAAAACTGATCCTACAGCCCCTTGTGGAAAATTCCATTCTCCACAATATTGAAGCACGGGATTTTCTTACCATTGATATTTCCGGCTGGTGTGAAAACGGCATTATCATCCTGCAGGTTCAGGATAATGGAACAGGCATGGATGCAGATACTATGAAAGAAATCCTAAAACCCAAAAAGCAGGGTAAAAAGGGGTATGTCTTCTCCGGTCTCGGCGTGAGCAATGTCCAGGAACGCATACAGCTGGCTTATGGTCCTGATTACGGCTTACAATATGACAGCGACGGCAACTCTTTTACAACCGTGACGATCCGGTTCCCGCAACATAAACAGATAGACAGCCTTCTGTCCGAAAGGAGAGAGAACAATGATAAAGGTACTGATTGCAGATGATGAACCATTGGTAAGGGCCGGCATCAAAACCGTCCTTCCATGGAATATGTATGGTTTCGATGTGATCGCAGAAGCGGCCGATGGCAAAGAAGCTTACGAAAAAATCTTAAAACTCAAACCCGACATTCTGATCACCGACATCAAAATGCCGGGAATGGACGGAATAACTTTACTCAAACGCCTGAAACAGGAAAAAATATCCATCCAGTCTCTAGTCCTAAGCTGCTTTGATGAGTTTGAACTGGTCCGTGAAGCTATGAAGTACGGTGCCCATGATTATATCCGAAAGCTTTCTATTGATCCAGCCAAACTGCTGGAAGTTTTAAAGGAAATGAAAGAGGCCATCTCTGACCAGCCGGAAAAGAACGCTTCCTTTTCTTTAAATACAGACGATCTGAAATATCTTTTTATCAAGCGCCTTCAAAATCAGGGGTTTGAGGATCATGAGCAGGTGAAGAATGTACTCCATAACATCAAACTGGATATTTCCATTCAGGATTATCACCTGATCCGTTTTGCCTTTGAACCGGATGCTGCCCCGATTACGGATACCAATCGCAAAAACATGATCTATAACCTGTTAAACCAGATCTGCGAACGTTACCCAGGGCAGGAACTGTTTTCCCTTGATGAAAAAGGATACCTTCTTATATCCAACACAAAGAAAGATCTTCTCCTCTGCCGCCAGATCGGAGCTGCCATGAAACAATACGCCAATCAGACCGTATATTTCGGTATCAGTCCTTTATTAAAGGATGAAACTTCTTTTAAAGCCGGAATGAAACAGGCCGAAGAAGCCCTTTCTGCCTGCATTTTTTATGAGCGAAGTGAACCGCTGCCTTATCCGCTGCTTACCTCCGTAGGCTTTCCATTCATTACGGATTCCCAGGCCCAGGAACTTTATATTGCCCTTTCCTCCGGAAACAGTGAAAAATCTTCGGAACTGGTCCAGCGCTTTTTACTATGGCTTAAAAGCGGCCTGTTCTATCCTTTTCAGTGTTACTCTTATATAGAAGAGATACTAAACATTTTCATCCGAGTGGCCAGGGAACTGAATTTTTCTCTTTACCAGATGACAGCGGACGAAAATGACATTCTAAGGCGCATCCGCCAGGCCCATACCTTACGGGTCTGCCAGAAAATCCTGTCTGATTTTATTATGGAGTTTTCAGAATTTGTCCGCGATAAACGTTCCGGAGAGAGGTCTGAAATTTTGAAGATAAAGGAATATGTCCAGCTTCACTATAGCGAAAATATCGACTTAAACCTGGTTGCCAGTCTGGTAAATGTCACGCCATCCCATTTGAGCAATCTTTTTAAGAAAGAGACCGGTACCAATTTTTCTTCCTACCTCACCGATGTGCGGATGCAGGCAGCAGGAAAACTTTTAAAATCCCCGGATATGCTCATTTATGAAGTTGCTGAAAAGACGGGATATTCCAATGGCGGATACTTCGGAAAAGCTTTTAAAAAATACTGGGGCGTCTCCCCGGAAGAATATAAAAAAGAAAAACGTTAGGAGTTTTTATCATGCCACCAATCAGCGTGCTTATGAAACCATCATCCGGCATGTGCAACATGCACTGCGACTATTGCTTTTATTGTGATGAGGCCCAGAAACGTCTGCAGAAGTCCTATGGGTTCATGTCGGATGAGACACTCAAAAATGTAATACGAAAGACCATCCTGCGGGCGGAAGGTGTTATTTCCTATGCTTTTCAGGGTGGCGAACCTACCCTTCGGGGACTCGATTTTTTCAGGAAGGCGGTTGCCTATGAAAAACAGTATAACCGCAATCACATCAAGGTGCAGAATGCTTTTCAGACAAACGGGTATCTTTTGGATGATGAATGGTGTGCTT
>PVMN01002077.1_pt1 | contig 22801 bp, 18 predicted proteins | sample 1853401 | NCBI WGS metagenome assembly PVMN01 (sample SAMN08533510, study PRJNA380276) | Human gut metagenome, whole genome shotgun sequencing project.
GCCGTCGGGCGCCGGCGCGGTGAGCAGGACTCCCAGGCTCACCGATTGCGCGACGACGCCCACCAGGCACAGCGCGGCGGCCGCGCCCTTGAACGCCAGCGACTTCCTCAGCGACAGGAACACCGCCGACCCGATGAGGACGATCCACACGGCGGCGCTCACCACGGTGGCCGTGGTGTAGTCGTCCCAAACCACCTGCGTGCCGTCGGCTGCGGGAAGAGATCCGTTCAGGAACAGGGCCTGCACGAAGCCGGCTACGCCCACGGCCGCCACGACCGCGAAGCACACGTTGAACGCCCTTCCCCGCAACAGCGACAACGCCAAGGCCAGCACGACAGTGCCCGCGAGCCCGAAGACGGCGAAGGGAACCCAGACGTCCGTCACCGTGAAGAGCAGGCTGTTCACGCTGCTGGCGACGATTTCCAGCGGAGCCACCACCGCGAACGTGTAGACCAGCATCAGCGAAGCCGCCAGCGAGAACAGGAAGCGCGCACGCCAGCACAGCGTCTCAGGCTTGCTCGACGATTGCTCGGCCTTCATTCTGCGCGCTTCCGATTCCGCCCTATCGAGGCGGTCTCGGTAATCGGACGCAAGCGGATCGAGCGCGTGTACCGCGCCTTCAACCTGTTTTCCCTCGTTCTCGTCGATGCGCAGAATATGCAGAAGATGTCTGCGCATGCGGCGCCAAACGACGCCGAGCACAGCCGAAAGCGCCACCGCGACGCCCGCCAGCGCCTGTATGGTGTAGGTCATGACCGAAGGGTCGACGTAGGCGTAGGCCGGCGAGGCGAAACCCAGCGTCAAAACCAGAGCGATGACAAGGGGGAACGCGACGTCGGACGCCGCAAGGCCGATGCGCGCAGCGAAGCGCGGCAGGCTGCTATCCCGCATGACGCACCTCCTCGTCGATCCAGCCGGCTACGCCAGCCCTATCCAGCCGGGATGCTCCGGACGCCTCGACGGCCCGGTCGCCCTGCTTCGCCAGCATGCGGTCGAGCAGATATGCGCCGGCGATCTCGCCCCCGCGACCCTTATGGTAGATCATGCGCGAACGCACCTCCTCGATACGGTTCCGCCAGGCTTCGGGGCGGGCAACCATGTCCTCCACGACATCGCCCAACCGCGGCAGCTCCTCCATGGCCAGCGACGCGCCGATTTGATTGCGGATGGCCAGATCGGCGGGCTCGATGCCCAGCTCTTCCCAATCGGGGTTGGTCACCTTCATGGGCGTGTCCACGAACACGCACGGCTTCATCGTGGTGAAGGAGAACTCGCAGGCGATGGAGGACCAGTCGGTGACCAGCACGTCGGCATCGTAGACCGAATCGGACGTGCTGAAGTCCTGCTCGAAGTAGATGTCGTCGCGCGACCACGACGCGTAGCGCTGCTGCAGCGACTCCCACCGGGCGTGATAGCGCTTGGTGTACTCGGGATGCGGACGCACGATCACGCTGAACCCGCGTCCCAGCAAGGGCTCGAGCACCTCGTCGGCGCACAGGTCGAGCAGGCAGTCCTCCTGCCACGACGGAGCGACGAGCACGACGGGACGACGCGACCCGGCGCCCTCGGCAGCTTTCGCGGCCTTGCGCGACTCGTAGGCCGCGATCTGCCGATCGAGCAGGTCGTAGCCGCATTCCACGAGATTGCGACGAGGGATATCCCGCATCTCCCCGGCCCGTTCGAGCTCCGCCTTCTGATGCGGGCCCACGCACAGAACGGTGTCGTAGTGGTCGAAAGCCTCCTTCGTGCACACCAAGTGCGTGGACGTCATATGATGGAACGCGTACACGTACTCGATGTCTTTGCGAATATACGAACGCTTGATGTAGAAATTCTCCAGATCGTCCAGCGTCATCACGGCAACGTCGCAATCGAGTTTCATCATGAGCGTGATCAGGCGCTTGTCGCCGATGTAGTACGGCATGAGGCGGGGATTTGCCTCATGCAGCTTGAACACCTGGTCGTTGGGATCGCTGGTAACGTAGTGAACGCACGCATCGGAGTTCGCCAGCAGCCATTCGACGGCGCCCTGGAAGTACTTGTAGAAGCCGCTGCGCTCGGAGTAGAACACGATATGCTTGCCGACCACGCTCATGAAGCGCTTGTAGTCCTCCTTCTCGCGCTTCGCCAGCGGATCGCGCTTGTACCAAGGCGTTTTACGCGCCGTGAAAGCGTTGAGCTCGTCCAGCTCCACACGACTTGCAGCGAGTTCGGCATAGTCGATATACTTCGCTGGCCGCATGATCAGGTTGCACAGGGCCTGCACCACGATGGCCATCAGGTTCGAGCATATCCAGTAGAAGGCCATGCCGGCGGCCACGTACACGCCCAGGACGAGGGACAGCACGATGGACAGCCCGTTAGTGGTGTTCTTCTCCATCTTCGACTGCTCGCGCTGCAGCGGGTTGATCCTGTTCTGCGCGAAGCCCATCACCACCGCGGACAAACCGGCCAGAAGCGGCATGATCCAAGAAAGCCCTCCGTCTTCAATCGGCACCATGCCCAAGAACTCGGTTCCCGGAGCGCCGTGGTCGGTGATGCCGCGAATCACTTCCACCAGTCCGAACAGCACGAGAATCTGCGCCGCCAACGGAATGAGCGACAGCAGAGGATGATAGTGGTGCTTCTTGTTCAGCAAGGTCTGCTTCTCGCCGATGGCTTCGGCGTCGCCGAAGTACTTCACTTTGATGCGGTTGAGCTCCGGCATGATCTTGACCATGACGATGCTGTTCCACTGGCACCAAAGCGACAGCGGCATGAGAACGATCTTGATGATCACGGTGAACAGCAAAATGGCCATCCACCAGCTTCCTGTCAGATCGTAGCAAGGCTGAACGATGTACGAGAAAAGACGAGCGAGTGCTTCTAGCATATCCGTAATCCTGAATCCCCTTCGCGCGAAAAGCGCGGCAATTGATAATCAAGCAAGCAACCAGCTATTATACACAACGGCGGCAGCGAAGAACGGGAGACCGCAGGCTGGGCAGGCGAGACTCGGAGCCCACGGTCGCATGCCGCGCCGTTGTCGCTCGAAAGCCGCGGAATCGAGGCCGAAAACGCGGCTTTCGAGCGACAAGGCGTCGGCGATACCGGACGCTCCGGCGCTTACGCCCTTCGTCCAACCCCGCATGAGAAAGCCGCCGCAAGCTTCGTGCTTGCGGCGGCTTCGCGTTCGCTTGGTTTCGAGAGAGCCTATTCGTCCAGAGCTTCTGCAATCTCGTCAGTGATATCCATGACGTGGTAGACGTTCTGGAGGTCTTCCAGCTCTTCGAGGCGGTCGACAAGGCGCATGACCTTCTTCGCATCGGACACGCTCACCGTCGCGGGCGTAGTGGGCACCATGGTCATTTCGGCGCCCTTCGTGACGACGTCGGCTTCCTCGAGCGCCTTCTTCACGGCCATGAGGTCGCTCGGGGACGTGTAGACGATCCACTCGTCATCGGCGTCCTCGTAGTCGTCGCCGCCCGCCTCGGCGACGGCGAGCATGAACTCCTCCTCGTCGGCCGCGGCGCCGTTCGGCTTCACGGGGTTCTTCTTGTCGCCGGTCTCGACCTCTTTGGGAACCATGATCTGGCCTTTGCGCTCGAACTGGAACGCAACGGAGCCGGACGTGCCCAGGTTGCCGCCCGCATGGCTGAAGGCCGCGCGCACGTCGGCGGCGGTGCGGTTGCGGTTGTCGGTCAGAGCCTCGCACAGCACGGCGACGCCGGCCGGACCGTAGCCCTCGTACACGACGGTCTCGTAGTTAGCGGAGTCCTTGCCGGAGCCGAACGCCTTGTCGATGGCGACTTTGATCTTGTCCTTCGGCAGGGAGTAGCCCTTGGCCTTCTCGATGGCGGCCGCAAGCGAAGCGTTGTTGTCGGGATTCGGGTCGCCGCCCTCTTTCGCAGCCACCGTGATGTTGCGCGACAGCTTGGAGAACAAGGCCGAGCGCTTCGCATCCTGCGCCGCCTTGCGATGTTTCGTTGTAGCCCACTTTGAATGCCCAGACATATACGTCCCTTCCAACATAGCAATACCAGTCGATTATTTTAGCACACCTGTCAAATCCCCGATAACCCTTCGCACGGTCTTCAAAAACCAGAACGACAGGTTTCGAGAAGAACACGGGACGGATGCGAGTCGGTAAGCAAGCGAACAAGCCGGTCCCTTGTCCGTACAATGCTGAGGTCGAGGATCTTACAAAGGGCGGATCCTCCCTATCATCGTGCGTACGGAAGGAGCACTGCCATGAAGGGTAACCAAGAACTCATCGATGCGCTGAACGACCTGCTCGCCAGCGAGCTGACCTCTATCAACCAGTACATGGTGCATGCCGAGATGGCCGAGGACTGGGGCTACACCCGCTTGAGCGAGAATTTCAAGACGCGCTCGATCACCGAGATGAAGCACGCCGAGCGCCTCATCGAGCGCATCCTGTTCCTGGAGGGCACGCCCATCGTGTCCCATCTCAACGAGATGCACATCGGTGCGGAGATCCCCCAGCAGGTGAACAACGACCACGCGCTGGAACTCGACGCCATCAGAATGTACAACGATGCCATCGTGCTGGCCGGCCAGGTGCTGGACTACGCCACGCGCGACATCCTCGAAGCCATCCTGCGCGACGAGGACACCCACCTCGACGAGCTGGAAGAGCTGCAGGACCAGATCGAGCAGATGACGCTGCCCACCTTCCTTTCCACGCAGAACTAGCACCGAACGGCGACGCGAGGACGAAGCGGGTTCGCACTTTACCGAGATAAAGCGCGAACCCGCTGAACGGTGGTTGACAACGGGTTGCGACCTGCGCACTATAGGAGGATGCAGCAAGAAACGGCGACGAGCCGCGCGTCATCGGTGACGTCTGCCATCCTCGAAGGAGACCTCATGCGCAACATCCACTGCCTCAACAACATCTCGGCGTACGGCACCGACCTGCTCACCGACGACTACCAGCTCGTCGACGACCTCACCCAGGCGGAAGGCGTGCTCGTCCGCAGCGCCGCCCTGCACGACACCGCGTTCCCCGAAAGCCTCCAGGCCATTGCCCGCGCGGGCGCCGGCGTGAACAACATCCCGCTCGACCGTTGCGCCGAAGAGGGCATCGTGGTGTTTAACACCCCCGGCGCGAACGCGAACGCCGTGAAGGAGATCGTGGTGTGCGGCCTCATGTTGGGCAGCCGCGACATCGCCGGCGGCATCGCCTGGTGCCGCCACAACGCCGCCGACGAGAACATCGCGAAAGCCGCCGAGAAGGCGAAGAAGGCGTTCGCCGGACGCGAGGTGAAGGGCAAGAAGCTGGGTGTCATAGGCCTGGGCGCCATCGGGGCGGAAGTCGCCAACATCGCCATCGATCTGGGCATGGACGTGTACGGGTACGATCCGTACGTGTCGGTGGGCGCAGCATGGCGCATCTCGAGCGCCGTCCATCACGTGACGAACCTCGACGACATTTTCCGCACCTGCGACTACATGACCATCCACGTGCCGGCCATGGAGGGCACTATCGGCATGATCGACGAACGCGCCTGCTCGCTCATGAAAGACGGCGCCGTGTTCCTGAACTTCTCGCGCGACACGCTCGTGGACAACGCTGCCATGGCCGCCGCGCTGGACTCCGGCAAGGTGCATGCCTACATCACCGACTTCGCCACGCCCGAGGTCATGAAGATGGAGCGCGCCATCGTGCTGCCCCACCTGGGCGCCTCTACCGCCGAGGCCGAGGACAACTGCGCGATGATGGCCGTGCGGGAGCTCATGGACTACCTGGAGAACGGCAATATCGCGAACTCCGTGAACTACCCCGCCTGCGACATGGGTCCCGTGCCCGACGGCCTGCGCCGCGTGGCCGTGCTGCACGCGAACGTCCCGAACGCCATCGCTCGCATCACGAACGTGTTCGGCGATGCCGGCGTGAACATCGAGAACATGATGAACAAGGCCCGCGGCGAGAACGCCTACACGATGCTCGACCTGGACGCCGGCACTCCGGGGCATCCCGATGACGCCATCGAGCGCCTGAGCGCCATCGAGGGCGTCCGCCGCGTCCGCGTGGTGAAGTAACGACTCCAAGGCGATACGGCACGTCAAAGAAGGCGTCGCGGTTCGCTTTTCGCACCCTCCTCCAACAAAAAAGGCGCCCCCGCGATTGCAGGGGCGCCGAGGCAGCACGTGGAAACGTCGCTTACGCGAACAGCTCGATGGTGTCGCCTTCCTTGAGCGTGACCATGGCCTTCTTCCAGGTGCGGGTCTTGCCCAGCTGGTAGCGAACGCGCTTCGGCTTCGGCTTCACGTTGAGCGTGTTCACCTTGACCACCGTCACATCGAAGATGGCTTCGATGGCCTGGCGGATCTCAACCTTGTTGGCGTCCTTGGCCACCTCGAAGGTAAAGGTGTTGCCCTCCATCTGGTCGTAGCTGTGCTCCGTGATGACGGGGCGGATGATGACCTCGCGGGGATCCTTCATTATGCAAGCACCTCCTCGATGCGCTTCAGGGCGTCGGCCGTGAACACGAGAGCCTTGTTGTCGATCAGCTCGTAGGTGTTCGCCGCGGACACGGGCAGGATGTTCACCGTGGGGATGTTGCGGAACGACAGATAGGTGTTCACATCCTCGTCGTCGATGACGAGGGTGGTGCGACGCTCCAAGCCGAGGGCCTTGAGCGCGGCCACAGCCGCCTTCGTCGAGGGCTTCTCGAAGTTGAACGCGTCGACCACGAACAGCTCGCCGTCGGCCAGCTTGGCGGACAGCGCGGAGCGCATGGCCAGCTTGACCTCCTTGTTGTTCACGCGGAACGCGTAGGAACGCGGATGCGGGCCGAACACGGTACCGCCGCCGGCCCACTGAGGGGCGCGGATGGTGCCCTGACGGGCACGGCCGGTGCCCTTCTGGCGCCACGGCTTCTTGCCGCCGCCGCGCACCTGGCCGCGCGTCTTCGTGTCATGCGTGCCCTGGCGCCAAGACGCGCGCTGCGCGCGCACGACCTGGTGCATGACGGGCACGTTCGGCTCGATGCCGAACACGGAAGCGGCGAGGTCGGCGGTGCCGGCCTTCTTCCCGCTCGCGTCTTTGATCTCGATAGTCGTCATGATATACAAGCTCCTTATAGGTTACTTCAACTACGCCATGCGGACGCGAACGACGCCGTTCTTGCCGCCGGGGATGGCGCCCTTGACGAGGATGAGGTTCTGCTCCTCGTCGATGCGGACGACTTCCAGGTTCTTCACGGTCACGGTGTCGACGCCCATGTGACCCGGGAGCTTGAGCCCCTTGAACACGCGGGACGGCGTGGCGCACTGGCCCACCGAACCGGGAGCGCGATGGAAGTGCGCGCCGTGGCCGCCCGGGCCGCCGCGGAAGCCGTAGCGCTTCATGACGCCGGCGAAGCCCTTGCCCTTGGACGTGCCGGTCACGTCGACCTTCTTCGTCTCAGCGAAGGCGGCCACCGTCTGCTGGTCGCCCACCTTGTACTCGCCGGCGTTCTCGACGCGCACCTCGCGCAGGTAGCGCGTAGGAGCCGTGCCCTGCTTGGCGAAGTGACCCGCCATGGGCTTGTTGACCTTCTTCTCCTTGATGGCGCCGAAACCCAGCTGCACGGCCTCGTAGCCGTCGCTGTCCTTCGTCTTGACCTGGCAGATCGTGTTCGGCTCGGCCTGGATCACCGTCACGGGCACGACACGGTCGTCCTCGTTGAAGATCTGGGTCATGCCGATTTTCTTACCATAGATGGCGTTGATCATATCGCACATCCCCCTTTACAGCTTGATCTCGATGTCGACGCCGGCAGGGAGATCGAGGCGCATCAGGGAATCGACCGTGTTCGGGGTCGGTTCCAGGATGTCGATGAGGCGCTTGTGCGTGCGCATCTCGAACTGCTCGCGCGAATCCTTGTCGACGTGCGGGCCCTTGACGACGCAGTACAGGTTGCGCTCCGTCGGCAGCGGGATAGGACCGGACACCTTGGCACCCGTCTTCTGCGCGGTATCGACGATGAGCTTCGTGGACTGGTCCACGATCTCATGATCGTACCCCTTCAAGCGGATGCGAATCTTTTGATTAGCCACTTACTTTACCTCCGTTATGCTCGCGCGCACGCCCTAGGCGTTGCCGCCGGCCTTGCTGATAATTTCCTCCGCCACGTTCTTCGGCACTGCCTCGTACGAATCGAACTGCATCGTGTACGAAGCGCGGCCCTGCGTCGTCGAACGCAGGTCGGTGGCGTAACCGAACATCTCGGACAGCGGAACCTTCGCCTTGATGGTCTTGGCGTTGCCGCGATCGCCCATGCCCTGGATCTGGCCGCGACGGCTGGACAGGTTGCCCATGACGTCGCCCATGTACTCCTCGGGCGTCTCGACCTCGACGGCCATCATCGGCTCGAGAATGACCGGAGCGGCCTTCTTGAGCGCAGCCTTGACCGCCATCGAACCGGCGACCTTGAACGCCGCCTCGGAGGAGTCGACGTCGTGGTACGAACCGTCGATGAGCTCGATCTTGATGTCCACGACCGGGTAGCCCGCAAGCACGCCCGAGTTGATGGCTTCCTGGATGCCCTTGTCGATCGGGGTGATGTACTCCTTGGGGATCACGCCGCCCACGATCTTGTTCTCGAACTCGTAGCCCTTGCCGGCTTCCTGCGGGATCAGGTTGATGACCGCATGGCCGTACTGGCCGCGACCGCCGGACTGGCGCACGAACTTGCCCTCGACGTTGCGAGCTTCCTGCGTGGCCGTCTCGCGGTAGGCGACCTGGGGCTTGCCCACGTTCGCCTCGACCTTGAACTCGCGCAGCAGGCGGTCGACGATGATCTCGAGGTGCAGCTCGCCCATGCCGGCGATGATGGTCTGGCCGGTCTCCTGGTTGGTGGACACGCGGAACGTCGGGTCCTCCTCGGCCAGCTTCTGCAGCGCGATGCCCATCTTGTCCTGCTCGGCCTTCGTCTTCGGCTCGACGGCGATGTCGATGACCGGCTCGGCGAACTCCATGGACTCGAGGATGATCGGATGATCAGCGTCGCACAGCGTGTCGCCGGTCGACGTGTCCTTCAAGCCCACGACGGCGACGATGTCGCCCGCGGCGCAGCCGTCGATATCGACGCGCTGGTTCGAGTGCATCTGCAGCAAACGGCCGATGCGCTCCTTCTTGCCCTTCGAGGCGTTGGACACGTAGGAGCCGGAATCGAGCTGGCCCGAGTACACGCGGAGGTAGGTGAGCTTGCCCACGAACGGATCCGTCATGATCTTGAAGGCCAGAGCGGAGAACGGCGCCTTCACGTCGGAGGGACGCTCGTCTTCCTCGCCCGTGTCCGGGTTCGTGCCCTTGATGGCCGGCACGTCGATCGGGGACGGCATGTAGTCGACCACGGCATCGAGGAGCTCCTGCACGCCCTTGTTCTTGTAGGACGAGCCCACGAACACGGGGTGGATCTGGCAGGCGATGGTGCCCTTGCGGATGGCGGCCTTCAGCTCGTCAACCGTCACCTCTTCCTCCATGAGGACCTTCTCCATGAGAGCGTCGTCGCAGTCGGCGGCGGCTTCCACCAGCTCCTGGTGGCGCAGCTCGGCCTCTTCGGCGAACTCGGCCGGGATAGCGTCCATGGCCTCGGGGTAGGTCATGCCCTTGTCGTCGGCCTTGAAGTCCCACGCGGTCATGGTGACCAGGTCGATGACGCCCCAGAAGTTGTCCTCGGCGCCCATGGGCATCTGCGCGGCGACAGCCGGCGCGCCCAGGCGATCCTTCATGGTCTCGATCGCATGGAAGAAGTCGGCGCCCACGCGGTCGTACTTGTTGATGTAGGCGATGCGGGGCACGCCGTAGCGGCTTGCCTGGCGCCACACCGTCTCGGACTGCGGCTGCACGCCGGCGACGGCGTCGAACACCGCGACAGCGCCGTCGAGCACGCGAAGCGAACGCTCGACCTCGGCCGTGAAGTCCACGTGGCCGGGAGTGTCGATAATCTGGAAACGGTACTCTTTGCCGTTGTCAGCTCCGCCGGGGTACTTCCAGAAGCACGTGGTGGCAGCGGCGGTGATGGTCACGCCGCGCTCCTGCTCCTGCACCATCCAGTCCATCGTCGCGGCGCCGTCGTGCACCTCGCCGATCTTGTGGGTCTTGCCCGTGTAGTAGAGGATGCGCTCGGTGGTCGTCGTCTTGCCCGCGTCGATGTGGGCCATGATGCCGATGTTGCGCGTATCCTTCAGTTCGATTTTCGCCATGAGTCGAATCCTCCCTTAGAAGCGGTAGTGCGAGAACGCACGGTTCGACTCGGCCATCTTGTACAGGTCTTCGCGCTTCTTCACCGACGCGCCGGTGTTCTCGGCGGCATCCATGATCTCGGCGGCGAGGCGCTCCTTCATCGTGTGCTCCTTGCGCTTGCGCGAGAAGTCGACGATCCAGCGGATGGCAAGCGTGGTGGCGCGACGGGAGTTGACCTCCATCGGCACCTGGTAGGTGGCGCCGCCGACACGCTTCGGCTTGACTTCGAGCGTGGGGCGGACGTTGTCCATTGCCTTCTTGAAGACGGCCAGCGGATCGCCGCCGGTCTTCTCCTCGACGATGGCGAACGCACCGTAGACGATGTTCTCGGCGGTGGCCTTCTTGCCGTCAAGCAGGATCTTGTTGATCAGCTGCGTGACGAGGCGGTTGTTGTACTGGGCGTCCGGCTGTACTTCGCGGCGGACTGCTGCTGCACGACGCGGCATGTGTTCTCCTTCTAGGTCCTGCGCGCTTCGGAACGGCTTTCTCTCCGTTCATTAGGCCGCCCGCCTGCCCCCTTTGGGCTCGGTCGGTTGCTGCGGCCCGCGCGTCTTAGCGGGTGTTACTTCGGGCGCTTGGCACCGTAGCGGCTGCGAGCCTGCTTGCGGTTGTCCACGGCGGCGCAGTCGAGCGCGGCGCGGATGACCTTGTAGCGCACACCGGGGAGGTCCCTCACGCGGCCGCCGCGCAGCAGCACCATGGAGTGCTCCTGGAGGTTATGGCCGACGCCCGGGATGTAGGCGGTCACTTCCATGCCGTTGACGAGGCGCACGCGGCAAACCTTGCGCAGAGCCGAGTTCGGCTTCTTCGGCGTGGTCGTGAACACGCGGGTGCACACGCCGCGCTTCTGCGGGTTGCCCTTCAGGGCAGGCGTCTTGCTCTTGTCGACTGCCTTCTTGCGGCCCTTGCGGACCAGCTGGTTGATGGTAGGCAAAGCTTCTCTCCTTTTACCTCTTGCTTGTCCGAGACGTCTACATACTCTATAGACGCTCGCTTGAACACCGTTTCCAAGTGCGTTCAGCTGATGCGCACACGAAAACGCTCGCCTCCTCGGAGACGCGAAGGTGAACTCTACCATCGCCCCTCAGGGTTGTCAAACGCCACGCATCCGGGAGTATCTATACCTCTTGACAACCGTTATCGCAGGTGAAACCCACACTGGTGACGAATCCGTGGCGAAAAGTCCACCGTTTCTCAAAAATACTTCGAACCCGTCGGCAGCGTATCGCCGCCATCCCCGTCGACTTTCGCGGCTTGGAGCAGCGCGAGCATGTCCGGAACGTCCAGGCACGCCACCGGTGCGCTCCGGGCAAGCCGTTTGTCGGAGGTGACCAGGTAGTCGGCCTGGATGCGCTGGGCGGCGGCGAGCACAGAGCCGTGCAGTACAGCGCCGCATCGAGCGCGGCGGCTTCCTGCACGATCCGAACCGCGTCGCCGCGCGACCGGCGTCGATCGGCGAAGAAGCGCTCCCAGATGCGCGAACCCTCTTCGACCGCCTTCATCTTGCGGCGGCGCTCGGCTTCCGCGGCATCGCCTTCGGAAGCCCGCATGAGACGCGCCCGTCGCGCGCGGCCTACTGCGCGCCTTCGGCGATGAGAGCCTCCACGAGGCGGGCAGCGCCCTCCAGGTCGTCCACGGCGATGTGCTCGTCGACGGAATGGAAGGCGGCCATGCCCACGCCCAACGTGACGGGACGCACGCCGCGGGCGGCCAGCACGTTGGCATCGGAGCCGCCGCCGGAACGATGGAACCGCGGCTCGAGGCCGGCCGCTCGGGAGGCGCGGACGATGGCCTGCACGAGTTCGTCCTCCTCGTCGAACAGCACGGCGTCGTAGCTCTTCGTCCACTCGATGCTCACCGCGCCTCCGAAGCGCGCGGCGGCGGCCTCCAGCGCCTCGGTCATGGCCTCTTTCTGAGCCTCGGCGCGCTCGGCGTACAGCGAGCGGCACTCCCCCGCCAGCGCGCACGTGTCCGGCACGACGTTCGTCGCGCCGCCGCCCTCGATGAACCCGACGTTCGCCGTGGTGGCCTCGTCGAGCCGGCCGAGCGGCATGGACGAGACGGCCGCGGCGGCCATGGCGATGGCCGACACGCCCTCTTCGGGGCACACGCCCGCATGCGCGGCGCGTCCCGAGAACGTCGCGTTGAGCGACCAATGGCACGGGGCGCCCGTGATGATGGTGCCCGGAGCGCCGTCGGCGTCCAACACGTAGCAAGGCGCGCCCGCGGGCAGCAGGCCGTCGGCCAGCGCGCTCGAACCCAGCAGATGCTGCTCCTCGCAGGTGGTGAGCAGCACGGTGACGTCGGGTCGAGGCGAGCCGGACTCGACGGCCGAGCGCACGCCCTCGAAGATGGCGGCCACGCCGGCCTTGTCGTCGGCCGACAGGATGGTGTCGCCCGCCGAGCGCACGACCCCGTCCACGACGACGGGCTCGATGCCCGCGCACGGCTGCACGGTGTCCATATGCGCCGAGAACACCACGTGCCCCGCCCGCGTTCCCGGAAGATGAGCGACGAGGTTGCCGGTATCCGAGCCGACGCGTTCGGCGGAATCGTCGAAGCTCACCTCGAACCCGAGCCCGCGCAGCTCGTCGGCGCATCGGGCCGCCATCGGGGCCTCGTGAAACGACGGGCTCTCGATGCGGACGAGCTCGCAGAACAGATCGAGCAGACGGCTCTCTTGCATGGACGTTCCTTCTTTCTCTCCTTCAGCCGCCAAGCTTGAACGCTCGGCAACGACGATGGGTTCGGTTACCGAAAGCCATTATAATCAGCAACAGCACCGTGCGCGCGAGAACCCGGGCAACGGGGCCGCGCGCTCCGTACCGCGAAATCGAGGGAGGTTCCGAGTGCAGGACATCATCAAAGCCTGTCGAAGCTATCGGCGATTCGATGAAAGCGACCGCATCGACCGCAAGCTGCTCACCGCCTGGGTGGACGCCGCGCGACTGGTCGCTTCGAGCGGCAACGCGCAGCCGCTGCGCTACGCCATCGTCAGCGACGAGCGCGCCTGCGAGCGCGTGTTCTCGTGCTGCGCATGGGCGAAGGCCCTGCCCGACTGGCCGGGACCCGTGCCGGGCGAACGCCCGAGCGCCTACGTCGTGGTGTGCCGCGACAACGATCGCACATTGGCCGACACCTTCACCGCGTGGGACGAGGGAATAGCCGCGCAAACCATCATGCTGCAGGCCGTCGAAGCCGGGTTCGGGGGCTGCATCATCGCGTCGTTCAAAAAGAGGAGCATGGCCGAAGCGCTGGGCGTCGACGCGGACCGCTTCCAGCCCGACCTCGTGTTGGCGTTAGGCAAACCCGTCGAAGACGTGCGCATCGTCGACCTTCCGGCAGGCGGTGCCACCGAGTATTGGCGCGACGAGGCGGGCGTGCACTACGTGCCCAAACGCGCGCTGTCGAGCGTGCTGCTGTAGCCCGAACCCGGCGCACGCCGCCCGGGCATCGCGCGCCTACGCTTCAGCCGCCTCGTACGCGATCTCGCGCTGCGCGTCGAGGCGGCGGTTGCGAAAGTACACGATCCAGTTGACGCCGATGCAGGCGAGGTTGATCAAGTACACCGCCAAAACCCAGTTCACCGAACCGGATGCGAACTTCGCGGCGATGCCGGCCATGTAGCCTGTCGTGATCAGGGCGATGAACTGCCAGCTGGAGCCAGCCGCCGTTGCCGCTTTGAAATTCTTGTACGCGTTGAGCGGCCACGACAAGCCGAAGCACACGAGCATCGCCGCCTCCAAGAGCTCTGACACGAGCCCACCATCTCCTTACCGCGCCGGATCGTTCTGCGATCGTCGGCCTCGCTTTCCTGCAACAGGCACCACCCTACGCGCTCGCCCCAGCGTTGTCCAATATAAATTTCATCCCCAATGATATGATAGATGTTATAGGATGAGCGGATAACGATCGGAAGGCCACCGATGGAACTGCAGCAGCTCAGGTACTTCGACGAAGTAGCGCGCACCCAGCATGTGACGAACAGCGCGAAGAAGCTCAACGTGGCTCAGCCCGCCCTCACCCAGTCGATCCGCCGGCTCGAACGCGAGCTGGGCGTGACCCTGTTCGAGCGCGTGGGACGCAACGTGCGGCTGACCGCGTGCGGCGAGGCGCTTCAGAAGCGCATCGCGCCGCTGCTGGCGGCCCTCGACGAGCTGCCCGAGGAGCTTGCCGTGGTAGCCGGGCAACAGCGGGCCGCCGTCCATCTTGCCATCGAATCGGCCTCGGGGCTGGCGGTGGACGCCATCGCGGCCTACCGCTCGGCGCATCCCGACGCACGTTTCGTGGTGACGCAGGAAGCCTCCTCCCGACGTTGGGACCTGCGGGTCCGCACCGTGCGCGCAGAGAGCGCGGACCCCCGCGCTCGCCGTTTCTTCGAACGCATCGGCATCGCCGTGCCCGCCGAGCGCGCCTCGCAGGAACCCCTGCCGCTGTCCGACCTCGCCGACGAGCCGTTCATCTGCCTCGCCGGAAGCCGCACGTTTCGCGCGGTATGCGACGAAGCGTGCGCGCATGCCGGGTTCGTGCCGCGCGTGGCGTTCGAAAGCGACAGCCCCGCCGTGGTGAAGAACATGATCGGCTTGGGGCTGGGCGTGGGCTTTTGGCCCGAACGCAGCTGGGGAGGCCTCGACGACAGCAGCGCGCGCCTGGCGAGCATAGCCGACGCGCCGTTCGCCCGCACCATCGAGATCGCCCCGACAAGCGGCCCCCTTAGCAAAGAAGCCGCGGCGTTCCACGGCTTCCTCGTCTCGTTTTTCGAAGAACGCTGGCGCGAACCCTCGCCCCTATGCTCCTAGGATCTTCGCCGCCACCTGCTTCTTCCTGCTGAGGATGCCGGGCATCCAGGTGCCGCCTTCGCCCGTGCAATGGATGCCGAACACGCGGTTGACGATGCGGCGGTTGCCCTCGCACATGAACTGGCTGCCCTCGGCCACGATATCGGTGACCAGCAGCAGCACGAACTCGTAGCCGTGGTCGTCGCGCAGACGGCGCATATGCTCGCGGATCTCCTCTTCGCGTTTCATGACGGCGGGAAGATCCACCGTCTCGTGCTGCGCGATGAGAACGGTGGCGTCGCCGATCTGGAACTCCTTGGCGTCGGCGCCGACGAGCTTGTCGACGGGCATGTCGTCCTCGCCGCCGCGGCACTTGAACACGGCAAGGCCGAATTCGGTGGGATCGACGCCCGCGATGCCGGCGAGGTAGGCTACCTGCTCGTGATCGGTCGGCGTGGCGGTGGGCGATTTGAGGATGACGGTGTCGGTCATCACGGCCGACAGCAGCACGCGCGCGATGGCCGGAGGCATCTCCACGTTGTGGCGGCGGAACTCCATCGTGACGATGGTCGCCGTGGAGCCCACGGGAAGGTTGAGGAACTGGATGGGGTTGGCAGTCATCACGTCGGCGATGCGATGATGGTCGACGATCTCGACGACCTCGGCCTCCTCGATGCCGTTGGCGGCCTGGCGCGTCTCGTTGTGGTCCACGAGCACCACCTTGCGCTTCGGGCGCACGGCCACGTCCGAGCGCGTGACGATGCCGATGGCGAGGCCGTCGTCGTTCAGCACGACGGCCTCGCGCAACGCGCTGGCCATGAGGTCTTCGATAGCCTCCTTGAGCAGGCCCTCCTTGTCGAGGATGAGCACATCGGTCTCGGTGATCTCGTCCACCTTCTGGCCGAGCGAGGCGATGAGGTCGCCGGCGACCGCCATCTCGTTCGCCCCTCCGTCCTCGAGGGCGTCGGTGGCGGCGATGTAGCGCTCGGCGATCATGCGCGTGGTGATGAGTCCACGGTAGGTGCCGTCGTCGTTCGTCACCACGAGCGCGCGCACGTTGTGCTGGCGCAGCAGGCGACCCGCTTCGAGCAGCGTGGCGTTATGGCCGATGGATATGGGGTTCGGCGTCATCACGTCTCCGACGCGCGCATGCACATGACCCACGATCTCGGGCGCGGGGATACCGCTCTCTTCCAGAACCCAGGCGCTCTCCGGAGGCAACGGCCCCAAGCGGGCGGGAACGTACGTCTGGAACGGCTCCCCCTCGCCGGCCGCACGGCGCGCCAGCTCGTTCTTCAGGTAGGCGTAGCCCACTGCCGAGGAGATGGAATCGTTGTCCGGGTTCTTGTGGCCCACGACGATGATCGGTGCCGACATTGCTGTACTCCTTACCCGGGGATGCCGCACGCACGCCGCATCCCGCTCGCTTAGCTTGTCATGAGGGTGTTCGCCGCCGCATACCGAGCCGCGCGGCGCCGAGAGCCACAGTATAGCGGCACCGGCGAAGCGAACGGCGGCCGATCAGCCTTTTCGAGCGCAAACGTCACGAAAGAGCCAGAAAGAGCGCACGAGACGGCTGCGACAGTCCGTGATACCATAGGCGCGCACCATCCCCGCGCCCGCCCCCTTCCCTACCCGTCAATCGAGGAGCATCTATGAAAACTCTCGGCCTCTCCGACGTCATCGGCCCCATCATGGTGGGTCCTTCGAGCTCGCACACGGCGGGCGCGCTGCGTATCGCCTACATGGCTCGACGGCTGTGCCTGGCCGAGCCGAAGACGGTGGAGTTCAGGCTGCTGGGGTCGTTCGCGCACACGCTGACCGGGCACGGAACCGACAAGGCCCTCGTGGCGGGCATGCTGGGGCTGGCCGCCGACGACCTGCGCATCCGCGACTCGTTTCAGCTTGCGGGGGATGCGGGACTCGCGTTCTCGTTCGTCACGCTTCCCGACGCGGAATACGACCATCCCAACACCATCGACATGCGCATCGTGGACGCCGCGGGCAACGCGATGAGCGTGCGCGGCGAGAGCATCGGAGGCGGAGCGGCCGTCATCCGCAAGATCGACGACATCGACGTGCGCATCACCGGCGAGAGCACGAGCATCGTCGTGCGCCAGCGCGACGAGACCGGCGTGCTGGCGCACATCGCGCAGAGCATCAGCGACGAAGGCGTGAACATCGCCACCACGCGCATGTACCGCGAGCGCAAAGGCGACATCGCCTACACCGTGCTGGAAACCGACCAAGAGGTGGACGGCGCCGCGAAGGCCGCCATCGAGGACCACCCCGCCATCCTGGACGTGCGCGTCATTCCCGGCGACGCGCGCCCCGGCTGCGGGTCCGTTGACGCGCCCGACGCGGAGGAGGCGCTGCAGCGGTTCGCCGAGGCGGACTTCGGCACCGGAACCGCGCTTCTGGCATGGTGCGAAAAGCACGGCACGACGCTATCGGAGGCGTTTCTCGCCCGCGAGGCGGCGCTGGCCGAGAGCTTGGGGTACGCCGACCGCTCCCTCGCGTATTTGCACGAGACGCTGGACGTGATGAAATGCGCCGCGCAGCGCCCCATCGACGAAGCGCTGCCTTCCATGGGCGGCCTCATAGGCGGCGAAGCGCGCAAGCTGGCCGATCTGCGCGAGCGCGACGGCGAGCTGTGCGACGACCAGCTGTCGTGCGCCATCGCCTACGCGATGGCGGTGCTGGAGACGAACGCGTCGATGGGTCGCATCGTGGCCGCGCCCACAGCTGGATCGTCTGGCGTGCTGCCCGGCGTGCTGCTGGCGCTGCAGCGCACGCGCGGGCTATCGGATGGCGATCTTGCGCGCGGCCTGGCGGCGGCCGCCGCCATCGGGTACCTCATCACGCGCAACGCCACGGTATCGGGCGCGGAGGGCGGCTGCCAGGCCGAGATCGGCTCGGCCGCCGCGATGGCCGCGGCGGCATCGGTCGAGCTCATGGGCGGCGCCCCCGCCCAATGCCTCGACGCGGCCAGCAACGCGCTGACCAACATGATGGGCCTCGTATGCGACCCCATCGCGGGCCTTGTCGAGGAACCTTGCCAGAAGCGCAACGCTGCCGGTGCCGCCGTCGCGCTGGTCAGCGCGCAGATCGCACTCGCAAGCATCGGCAACCTGGTCGACTTCGACCAGACGGTGGAGGCTATGCGAAAAGTGGGTCGAACCTTGCCGTTCGAACTGCGCGAAAGCGCTCTCGGGGGCATAGCCGCCGCGCCGACGGCCTGCGCCTACTGCCCAGGGTGCAACTAGCGCGCCGGCCGAGGCTCGGCCGGCGAACAACCGGAACGGGCATCTGCACCGAGGGGCCCGCATCCCCGCATCCCGGGCCCCTCGGTTAATCCAAATCGAGATCGGGATAAGCTCCCAGGTCGACAGCTTGTATGGCGAGGCAGCCGGGGCCGCCCTGCGTGATGAACGCGGGGCCCAGGTCGAAGACGCCGTGGCGGCATCCCGGAAAGCGCTCGGACAGCATGCCGGACGCCTCGTCGGCCTGCACGCGGTTGTCTGCATGGCTCACGCCCAGGAAGAAGCCATCGCCCACGCCCCGAGCCTCCAGGTCGTCGGCGATGGCGTTGACGGCTTTCGCGAACGAGCGCGCCACCTTCATCTTCTCGAGGCGCGTACCGTCGTCGGTCTGCTTCATGACGGGAAACGCCTTCACGAGATGAGCGAACGTCGCCGCGAGCGGCGTGAGGCGCCCGCCGCGGCGCAGGTAGTCGAAATCTTCGGGAATAAGGTAGGAGTGAGCGGTAGTGATCTGGGCATGCAGCGTCTCGAGGATGGCCCTTGCGTCCGTCCCCTGTTCGGCCAGCCGCACCGCCGTGCAGGCCAACACCCGATGGGGCACGCACAGCGTGCGCGTGTTCACCACATGCACGCGATCGGGACGGCGCGCCTGCTTGACGAGGCCGCACGCCACCTCGTAGGCGCCCGACAGCCCGTCGGCCATGGCGAGGTGGATCACCTCTTCGTCGGTGTCGTAAGCCTTCAGGGTGAGCGCCGGAGGAGGCGATGCGCTCTGCGGCAGCGCGCCCGCGCGCACCTTCGCCAAGAACTCCTCGGCCGACACGTCCTCGTATTCGAGCCAGCTTTGGCCGTCGATGGTCACGACGAGCGGAAGCACGGCCATGCCGCGCCGCGCGCCCTCCTCCATCGAGAACATAACGGAAGAGTCGGTAACGATCTTCATGGTGAACCTCTTTCTCTCGCCAGCCGGACGAAGAGCGCGGGGTTGCAGATCGGTGGCGACCGCACGTCATCGACGCGTCTATCATGCGGTATAGCGCACCGCGTTGCAAGAGCCTGGGCGAAAGAAGAAGCCGAAACGCCTAAAAACGACGAGGCCGCACCGTTTCCGATGCGGGCCTCGCGCTAGCCGATCTTAACGATGGGCGCGTAATCTTTGAGAAGCTTCTTCGTTTGACCGGTTTTGGAGAACTTCACGAACAGCGTGTCGCCGTCCACCTTCGTCACCTTGCCGCGGCCGAACGTCTTGTGGTCCACGGTGTCGCCGGCGGCGAACGTCATCTTCGCGGCGGACTTCTTCTCGGCGCCGGGACGCACGTAGGAGCCGCTCACGCGCGCGGCGCGCTCGTCGTTGCGGCCGGACGGGCCCGACGCGCTGGAACGCCCGAACACGCGGCCGCCGCCCGCCTCGGTGCCGCTTCCGGCGATGCCCTTGCGGCTGCCGCGCTTCTCCCAGCCCGTTCCGCTGAAGCCTGCCGAGCCGAGGCCGGTGGTCTGGCGCAGCTCGGAGGGGATCTCCTGGATGAAGCGCGAGATGGGGTTCGACGATGTCTGGCCGAAGATCTGGCGCGCGTAGGCGCAGGTGAGGAACAGCTTCTTGCGGGCGCGCGTGATGGCCACGTACGCCAGCCTGCGCTCCTCCTCGATGCCGGCCGCATCGCCCACGCTGTTCATGTGGGGGAACAGCGTCTCCTCCATGCCGGCCACGAACACGCAGTCGAACTCGAGGCCTTTCGACGAGTGCACGGTCATCATGGTGACGGCGTGGCCGTCCTCGGCCACCGTGTCGAGGTCGGTGCGCAGGCGCACCCACTCGATGAAGTCGGCCAGCGAGTCGCCGCGCAGGACGCGCACGGGGCTTTCCTCGGCCGGAGCCGCAAGCTCGTTCGCACCCGCGAAGGCGTAGAACGAACCCGCGGGGGCGTCGGCGGACGAGGGGACGGGGGCGAGCGCGGGGGCGTCGGCCGGCTCGGCCGTGGGAGCCTCGTACAGAGCGTCCTCGTCCTCGTGGGTTTCGGTGAACTCGTCGACGACGCCCAGGAACTCCTGGATGTTCTCGATGCGGCCGCGCGCCTCGTCGGTGTTCTCGGCCTGCAGCGCGCCGATGAGGCCGCTCTTGTCGATGATCATCTCGATGACCTTGCGCAAATCTCCGCCGTAGGTGCGCGCCTCGTTGACGAGGCCCACGAACTCCCCGATGGCCTGGCGCGCCGACGCGCGCAGCTCCGGATCGACGATGGCCAGCTCGGCGCCCTCCATGAACGTCATGCCCATCTCGCGGGCGAACTGCTCGATGCGCTCGATGGTGGTCTTGCCGATGCCGCGCCTCGGCACGTTGATGACGCGCTTCGCGGCGATGTCGTCGGCCGGGTTCACGACGAGCGTGAGGTAGGCCATGACGTCGCGGATCTCGGCGCGGTCGAAGAAGCGCGTGCCGCCGACGATGCGGTACGGCACGCCAGCGCGCAGCAGCATGTCTTCCAGCATGCGGCTCTGCGCGTTCGTGCGGTAGAACACGGCCACCTGGTTGTACGACAGCCCCGCCGCGCGCTGCTTCTCGATCTCGCCGGCGATCCAGCGGCCTTCATCGCGCTCGTCGGCGGCCATGTACACCTGGATCTTGTCGCCGTCCTCGGCGCTGGTGAACAGCTTCTTCGCCTTGCGGTGCTGGTTGTTCGCGATGACCGCGTTCGCGGCCGCCAGAACGTTGCCCACGCTGCGGTAGTTCTGCTCGAGCTTCACGGTGTGCGCCGTCGGGTAGTCCTGCTCGAACTCGAGGATGTTGCGCAGGTCGGCGCCGCGCCACGAGTAGATGGACTGGTCGTCGTCGCCCACCACCATGATGTTCTTATGCCCCTCGGCCAAAAGCCCCGTGATGGAGTACTGGGCGTGGTTCGTGTCCTGGTACTCGTCCACCATGATGTAGCGGAAGCGCTGCTGGTAGGCCGACCGCACGTCCTCGTGGTTCTTCAGCAGCAGGTAGGCGTACAGCAGAAGGTCGTCGAAGTCGAAGGCGTTCGCGGCTTTGAGGCGCTCCTGCAAGCGGGAGTACACGCGCGAGGCCACCTTCCCCACCGGGTCGCCCGCTTCCTTCTCGAAGGCGCTCGGCACGACGAGCTCGTTCTTCGCCGTGGAGATGCGGTTCATGAGGGCGTTCACAGGGAAGCGCTTTGGGTCGATGTCCAGCTCGGCCATGATCTCCTTGTACAGGCGCTTCTGGTCGTCGGTGTCGTAGATGGTGAAGTTGCGCGTGAATCCCAGCTTCTCGGCGTCGGAGCGCAGCATGCGCACGCACATGCTGTGGAACGTCGACACCCACATGCCGCGGCAGCGAGGGCCCACCAGGCCGTTCAGGCGCTCGCGCATCTCGGCGGCCGCCTTGTTCGTGAACGTGATGGCGAGGATCTCCCACGGAGCCACGTCGTGGTTCTCGATGAGGTTCGCGATACGGTACGTGAGCACGCGCGTCTTGCCCGAGCCGGCGCCGGCGAGCACGAGCAGCGGCCCGTCGACGGTGACGACCGCCTCGCGCTGCGGCCCGTTCAAGCTGTCGATATCGATTGACATATGAGCAGTCTCCTGACGGATGGAGGTGAAACAAAGCTTTCGTATTCTACCGCTTTTCCCCTCCGGCAACTGGCAAACGCGCGCAATCTGCGCAAGCGCAGGAGCCGCTACGCAAGCGCCTCCGCCAGCTCGTCGACAGGCGCTTCGGAACGCTTCGCGACCGGCGGCGCTCCCCCGTCATGCGAACCGGGACGGTCGGCGCCCAGCGCGTCGCCCCACATGGACAGCTCGGCGCCGTGCTCCACGAGGTTCGAGCACTCGTTGCCCGCGCGCTCCAGGCACAGCAGCAGCTGGTTGTACACCGCCTTGTTCTCAGGCGCGCACTGCCGGCTGCCCACGCGGCGGAAGTGGGCCTTGCGCGCCCGGCTCTGCCGCTTGACGATCTGGCGGCGACGTTCGTCGAGCACCTGCTCGGAGGCGGTGCCTCCGTCGCTCAGGAACCGCAGCACCGCGTCGTACATGTCCGCCACCATCGCGGCGCTTTCGGCCAGCTCCTCGCGCGCCTCGTCCGAGAAGGGCTTCTTCGACGAGAGGCGCTCGCCGTACAGCGCGGCCGCTTCGCCGCAGCGCGAGCCGATGCGGCCCGCCGCGTCCACGATGAACATGAGGTCGGATATCTCCGCGGCCTGCCGCTCGGACGTCGCGCCGGCGCTCAGCAGCTCCACCGCGTAATTCGCAAGCTCGCTTTCCGCGGCTTCCACCTGCGCGCAATCGGCTTGGAGCGCCTTGAGCGCGGCGGCGTCCCGGTTCGCGATGGCCTCGGGCAGCGCAGCCAGCATGGCGCGCACCTTGTCGCAGTACTTCTGCAGCTCCTCGCCGAACATCCTGATGGCGAACACCGGCTGACCGAGGATCTTGTCGTCAAGGACGACGAGCGCGCCCGGCGCCGCCTCGCCGGCCTTGCCCGGCACGAGAAACGTCACGATCTTCACCATAGCCCCGATGAACGGCAGCCA
>PVMN01002085.1_pt1 | contig 22696 bp, 18 predicted proteins | sample 1853401 | NCBI WGS metagenome assembly PVMN01 (sample SAMN08533510, study PRJNA380276) | Human gut metagenome, whole genome shotgun sequencing project.
TTCACTCATTAGTAGTTTTACCTCCGTTTTTATTTTTGGGCTAGGCACAAAAAAATCGTACCTAAACCTAGACACGAAAGTACAATACGTTACAAAAAAAATAGTTACGTTTTGTGCCTCGGTTGGATGTTTATGAGTTTAACTCCCCAACTGTCTTAGGTCAGTTTTTTCAAACCTCATATATAATACCATGACCTAAATCAGACGTCAAGAAAAAAATGCAAATTTTTTTATTTTTTTCTCTATCTTTTTTGAAAAGCATAAAACCTCTCAAAATCTAAAGATTTCAAGAGGTCATGTCTAATCATATCTGAGTGCTTCGATAGGATCGAGTTTTGAAGCTTTATTAGCCGGTAGGAGACCAAAGATAATTCCCACAGCTGCTGAGAAAGCAATACTTCCCATGGCTACGCCAAGAGAGACTGTCGCTTTAAGCTCCATGGCATTCCCGATTGGTCCAACGACTAGGGCCGCAAAGCCCAGCCCAATCAAACCTCCCAGAATGGTCAAAACCATGGACTCAATCAGAAACTGTGTCAAGATTTTACGACGTGTGGCGCCTAAAGCCTTACGAAGACCAATCTCTCGTGTCCGCTCAGTTACCGAAACCAACATGATGTTCATAACACCGATTCCACCAACTAAGAGTGAAATCCCAGCAATAGCTCCGACAACGGTGGTAATGGTTCCAAAGATTGTGTTGACCTGATCTAGGGCCGAGCTCATGTCTGCTGCCTTATATTCTCCATTGTCATCTTGGGCCAACTGGGTCAAGCGTTTGGCAGCATCCTTAGCAACACTGCTACTATTTTTCACATCGGTCACATGGAAAAAAATCTGACCAATAGCATCGGTATTATTTTCAGCTGCTAACTGGGTATTGGCCACAAGAGCTGTTCCAATTTCACCATAGGCACCGATTGCTGTGTCTTTATTCTTATAAACACCAATCACACGATAATCATTGTTTCCAATAGTAACCACTTGGTTAAGGGCATCCCCATTCGTCTCAAAGAGTTTTTTAGCCACCATCTAATCAATGACAATAACTCGCGAAAAGTTTTTATAATCATTGTCTTGCAAGGAACGTCCTGTCAACATCTCTAACTTTTTAGCTTTAAAGTAGCCCTGGCTGGCACCTGTGATATTAACATTCTTCACAGTCTTTTTCTGGAGGGAGATAGAGGAAGTTAGGCTGTTGGTCACAAAATAACTATCGATACCAGGCGTCTGCCTAGCCACTTGCTCCAACCAAACTTCTTTAACCGGTTTGGTCGGATGTGACAGGTCCGCATAGGCAGGATCTAGCTCCTCACCCTTGGCTTCATAGTAGACTTGAACAGTATCCTTATCACCTGTCACACTATCGGTAACACTCTGACGCATCCCATTTCCTAGACCCATGATAAGTACTACCGCAGCAACACCAATGATAATCCCCAACATGGTCAGGAAGGACCGCATCTTGTGAGAACGAATAGAACTAAGAGCAAATTTCCAATTTTCCATTCTTACCTCCTAGTCTATCCGAACGCTGTCCGTTGTGTCTTGGGTGATTTCCCCATCACGGATGACAATCTTACGTCGGGCATAATCCGCAATCTCAGGTTCATGGGTAACCATGACAATGGTCTTCCCTTCTCGGTTTAGCTGGGTTAAGAGATCCATAATCTGGGTTCCTGTCTTGGTATCAAGCGCACCCGTAGGTTCATCCGCCAAAATGATTGCTGGATCGTTAGACAGTGCACGCGCAATAGCCACCCTTTGCTTCTGTCCACCAGACAGCTCTGACGGCAAATGATGGCTGCGGTCTGACAAGCCGACTTTTTCCAAGAATTGTTGTGACCTTTGCTTACGTTCACGTGGAGATTTCCCCGCATAAATCAGGGGAAGCTCTACGTTCTTTTGGGCACTTAACTTTGGCAAGAGAAAAAACTGCTGAAAGATAAAGCCAATCTGGTTATTTCTTACCTTGGCCAAGCGGTTTTCAGAGAGCTCAGCTACATTCTCTCCCTCGAGTTGATAGGAACCTGTAGTCGGTTGATCAAGAAGTCCAATAATATTCATGAGGGTTGATTTCCCTGATCCAGAAGGGCCCATGATTGCCACGAAGTCCCCTTCTTCTACCGATAAGTCAATCCCCTTAAGGACCTGCAAGGACTCTTGACCATTTTTGAAAGACTTGGTGATGCCTTTTAAGACCATAAGTGCTGGCTTAGTCACTAGACTTCACCTCTTCTCCACTAGTGTCTTTTGATTTTTTGCTATCGGCATCCGTCACATTCTTCAGGGTCTCGCCATCCTTAAAGGATTTTTCAGCCTTGGTGATAACCTTTTGACCTTCTTTAAGCCCTGAAGCAATTTCTTGTTGCTTAGCATCTGCATTGCCAAGTTTGACCTTGACCTGCTTGATTTTTTGACTCTCCTCATCGTAAACCCAGACGTAGTTGTCAGACCCTTTCTTGGTCACAGCAGTTACTGGAACTAACAGGGCATCATCATCTTTGGTCACTTCAAGAGATACATTGAAACCTTGCTTGAGCTTACCGATTGGACTAGTCAGTTGAACCTTGTATTCATACTGAGAACCTGACTGACCTGAGTTGCCAGATGTACCCGCTGACTGACTGGCATTTTGCTTAGGATAATTGGAAACGTAGCTAACTTTCCCTGTCCAAGTTTGATCTGGGTATACTTTGGAAGTAATTTTGACCTTTTGACCTACTGAAATATTTGGAATGTCATATTCCGTTAAGGTTCCTTGAATCTCAAATTGGCCTTCACTGGTCACATGAACTAGAGTCTGGCTCTCTTTTGAAGCAGGATCCACAGAGTCCGCAACTTCTACAACTGTCCCATTAACATCTGAGACAATGACTGTTTGGTTGAGAACGTCTTGTGCCTTTTCTAGCTCTGATGCTGCGTTAGCAACAGCATCATTATAATCTTGCAAGGTTTGGTAATTACTTGCCTCGGTTTGCTGACGCTGTTGAGGGCTAACGGTAGCCGTCGAATCATCCTCATCCGAATCACTACTTGTTTGTGCCGAAGCTGCAGGAGCTGTCCCATACTGTTGGAAATAATTACGGTCACGAACTGCCTTATTATAGGCACGGCTAGCCGTATCATAGGCTGCTTGGGCAGAGGTACTGTCGTATTGGACCAGTTGCTGACCAACGCTAACTTCCTCACCAACAGAAACTGTCACAGTGGCATTGCGTCCAATGGTATTGTCAAAATAAACGTACTGTTCCGACTGAGCCTTCACCATGCCAGTCAGAAGGGTGGACGAGGCCAACTGCCCCTTGATTACCTTACTTGCTGTGGGGGACTCGGAAGCCTTATCATCTTTGCCACCACCTGCAAAAAGGTTAAAACCTAGGACCAAAAGGACAAGGAAGCCAATTCCTCCAATGATCCAAACTCTTTTTTTATTTTTAAATAACTTTGGACTGATTTTCTTTCGCATAAGTCTCTCTTTTCTTTTGTACCACATAAATAAAACAATTGTAATACTTTTAACTTTCTGTGTCAATGGCCTTCGCTTAAATCCATGACACCATAATGCAGCTTTTGATTGGGACGAATCTGACGTTCAAACCCAAGTTCCTCAAACACGGTATCTCGAAAATGCGCCTTGATGATAATTTTTTCTCGTGCGACACGCTTAGCCTCATTTAGCCATTCTTCTGTCAGACGACTGCCATTAGCTAGAGGTTTGATAGCTTGTAGATTTTCCGATTCCTTGATAGTCTCTGAAAACATAGGATCTGCATAAATGATGTCAAAAGAATGATCAGCCTGGGATTTCAAAAAGGATAAACTACCGCTCTTAATTGTCTTAATAGACCGCATCGCTTTTTCAAGCTTCTTATCATCTGTCTGATAAGTGGCCAGACCACGAGAAACCACCTGAAAAATCACTTCTTGACTCTCAAGGGCAGTCACCTTATTTCCCGCTGCCGCCATAACTAGACTATCGGAAGCCAGACCCATGGTCGTGTCGAGAATAGACTTGCTAGACGAACCCAAAAGATTGACTAGAGCATCGTGTGGTGCCTTAATCCGAAGAACTGCTGTATCTGGATGAAAGGACAGCTCACTGCCATCCGCATTGACAAAAGACAGTCTGTCTTTATATAGAAGATAAAAAGCTCCAAATCGCTCTAAACATTTTGCCAAGGATAACTTGCGACGAGGTTGATAGGCAGCCCCGAGTTCGTGGGCTAATTCTTGGGCACGCGCAATCAAGGCCTCATTTTCACGTAAAGATGTGGTAATAATCATGTTTCTAGTATAGCAGAATCTTTGGAAACAAAACCATAGTCTTAGCTTTCATTTGCATTTGTTAGCTTACATTTGTGTAAGAAAAAAGCCCCAGCAAAGCTGAGACTTCATTTCGTGATTAGATAGCTTCTGTTGTAAAGCTACGGCTTTCAAGCACACGCACCATAGCATCTGCTGTATCAAGCGCTGTGAAGAGTGGAATTCCAGCTTCAATAGCTGAGCTACGGATAGCTGCTCCGTCTTCGTCATAAGTACGTTTGTTACCAACCGTATTGATAATAGCTTGTGCTTTACCTGTACGAACGAGGGCTGGAATGTCGTTATCATCATTTTCACCCAATTTGTTAACAAGCGTTGCGTGAACCCCGTGTTCATTCAAGAACTTAGCTGTTCCCTCAGTTGCATAGATACCATAACCGATAGCATCGAAGCGACGGGCCAAGTCAAGGGCTTCTTCTTTAGTATCATCATGAATAGTAAAGATGACATTACCAAAGGTTGGCAAGTGGAGGTAAGATGCTTCAAAAGCTTTGTAGAGCGCTTTTTCAAGAGTCGCATCTGTACCCATAACTTCACCAGTTGATTTCATTTCAGGTCCAAGGAGACTATCTACCTGAGCCAATTTTGTGAATGAAAAGACTGGTGCTTTGACATGGACATGGTTACTTTCTGGATAAAGACCATCTTTGTAACCTTGCTCAGCCAATGATTTACCAAGAATCAAGTTTGTAGCAACTTGAGCCATTGGGATATCAGTAACCTTAGACAAGAATGGTACGGTACGACTAGCACGTGGGTTAACCTCGATAACATAGACCGTTTCATCCTTAATAACGAACTGGATGTTCATCATACCGATACAGTTAAGACCAATAGCCAAGCGTTTAGTGTAGTCAGCGATAGTCTCTTGGATTTTCTTAGAAAGGGTTTGTGGTGGGTAAACTGCCATTGAGTCCCCTGAGTGAACCCCTGCACGTTCGATGTGTTCCATAATACCTGGAATCAAGACATCCTTACCATCAGAGATGGCATCCACTTCACACTCACGTCCAATGATATAGCTATCAACAAGGACTGGGTGGTCTGGACTTGCCTTAACGGCTGTACGCATGTAAGAACGAAGGTCTTCTTCATTTTCAACGATTTCCATGGCACGTCCACCCAAAACGTATGACGGACGAACAAGAACTGGGAAGCCAATCTTACGAGCTGCTTCAACCGCTTCTTCTTCATTTGTCGCTGTTTGTCCTGGTGGTTGTGGAATGTCCAAATCTTTAAGGGCTTGTTCAAAGAGGTCACGGTCTTCGGCACGGTCAAGGTCAGCAACCTGTGTACCCAAGATTTTCACACCAGCTTTAGACAATGGCTCTGCCAAGTTGATGGCTGTTTGTCCACCAAACTGAACCACCACACCCTTAGGTTGTTCCAATTCAATAACGTTCATCACGTCTTCGAAGGTCAATGGTTCAAAGTAGAGTTTGTCTGACACTGAGAAGTCTGTTGAAACTGTCTCAGGGTTAGAGTTCATGATGATGGCTTCGTAGCCAGCAGCTTGGATAGCTTTTACAGAGTGAACTGTCGCATAGTCGAACTCAACCCCTTGTCCGATACGGATAGGACCTGAACCAAGAACGATGACCGATTCTTTATCAGATTTGATTGACTCATTTTCCCACTCGTAAGTTGAGTAAAAATATGGTGTTGATGATTCAAACTCAGCCGCACAAGTATCAACCATCTTGTAAACAGGAACAATGTTGTTTTCCAAACGTGTCGCACGTACTTGGTTAGCTGTTTGATTCCAAAGATCAGCAATCTTACGATCAGAGAAACCGTTACGTTTAGCTTCTTTCAAAACATCAACATCGCCTACGTGAGTAGCCAATTCTTGTTCCAATTCGAAGATGTGGAGCAATTTATCAAGGAAGAAGATATCAATCTTAGTCAACTCTGATAATTCTTCAATAGTGTAACCACGACGAATGGCCTCAGAAATATAGAAGAGGCGGTCGTCTTGAGCTTTAACAACTTTTTCAACCAAGGCATCGTCTGTTACTTCGGCAAGCTCAGACATTTCATTGTGGTAAACTCCGATTTCAAGTGAACGGCATGCTTTAAGAAGTGACTCTTCAATGTTACGACCGATAGCCATAACTTCACCTGTCGCTTTCATCTGAGTACCGAGACGACGTTCACCGTGTTCAAATTTATCAAATGGGAAACGTGGAATCTTAGCAACCACATAGTCAAGGGCTGGTTCAAACATGGCATAAGTTGTACCAGTGACTGGGTTAATCATTTCATCAAGTGTCAAACCAACAGCAATCTTAGCCGCCAATTTAGCGATTGGATAACCAGTGGCCTTTGAGGCAAGGGCTGATGAACGTGATACACGAGGGTTTACTTCGATAACATAGTACTTGAAGCTATGTGGGTCAAGCGCCAACTGGACGTTACAGCCACCCTCAATTTTAAGGGCACGGATAATCTTCAAGCTGGCATCACGAAGCATTTGGTTTTCAATATCTGATAAGGTTTGCGTTGGGGCAAATACGATTGAGTCCCCTGTGTGGATACCAACTGGGTCAAAGTTTTCCATGTTACATACCACAAGAGCATTGTCTTCGGCATCACGCATAACTTCGTATTCGATTTCTTTGAAACCAGCGATCGAACGCTCAATCAAACATTGGGTTACTGGTGACAATTTCAATCCATTTTCAGCGATTTCACGGAGTTCTTCTTCGTTAGCACACATACCACCACCAGTACCACCAAGGGTAAAGGCTGGACGAACGATAACTGGGTAGCCAATCTCTGTCGCAAAGGCAACTGCTTCTTCAACCGTATTGACGATTTCAGATTCTGGAATAGGTTGTTCCAAATCTTCCATCAATTGTTTGAAGAGGTCACGGTCTTCGGCTTGGTCAATGGCAGACAATTTTGTTCCCAAAAGCTCTACTCCAAGCTCATCAAGAATACCAGCTTTTGACAATTCCATGGCCATATTCAAACCAGTCTGTCCACCAAGTGTTGGCAAGAGGGCATCAGGACGCTCTTTACGAAGAATACGTGTGACAAACTCAAGCGTAATAGGTTCAATGTAAACCTTGTCTGCGATTTCCTTATCAGTCATGATAGTCGCAGGGTTAGAGTTAACAAGAACAACACTGTAGCCTTCTTCTTTCAAAGCCAAGCAAGCTTGCGTACCAGCGTAGTCGAACTCAGCAGCCTGACCAATGATAATAGGACCAGACCCGATAACCATAATTTTTTTAATATCAGAACGTTTAGGCATATTTAAGATACAAAGGACGACCAGAAAGCGCTAGGATTTTAGGCAATCGTTGCAGGATGCCAGCATCCAAAACGATTGTTCTAAATTCCGAGCTTTCCGTCCGTGTTCAGTTTAAGATAATATTTTTAACATGACGCTTTTAACTTAATAAGGAATCTGTAACTCCTTGTAATCAAAGCAAGCATCACTAAAACTGAAAACAATACAGTTTAATTAGTCTCTTTAACTGAATACAAGTCCTTAATTCTCCTTTCTATTTGACAACTCTCTGGTTGTCATTAAATAAGGTAGTAGACTGGGGAAAACAAGGGTCACACCCCATTATAGTCACTAGACAGTTGCAATTAACGACGTGCATTTTCAGCTTGGAAAGCATCAATCAATTCTAAGAACTCATCAAAGAGATAGCTCGCATCGTGTGGACCAGGCGCTGCATCTGGGTGGAATTGCACTGAGAAGGCAGGGAAGTCACGGTGACGAACACCTTCAACTGATTTATCGTTAATCTCTTCGTGCGTTACCATGAGGCACTCTGGAAGTGTGTCACGGTCAATGGCATAACCATGGTTTTGGCTGGTGAAATCAACACGACCAGTCGCAATTTCACGAACCGCATGGTTAAATCCACGGTGACCAAACTTCATCTTGTAGGCCTTGGCACCATTCGCCAAACTAAACAACTGGTGACCCATACAAATACCAAAAATTGGGATTTTGCCTTGGATGCCACGAATCATATCAAGTGCATGAGGCACATCTTCAGGGTTACCTGGACCATTAGATAACATCACACCATCTGGATTGAGATGGAGAATTTCTTCAGCTGTGATGTCATGAGGAACAACCATCACATTACAATCACGTTTTGAGAATTCACGTAAGATTGAGTGCTTCAGACCAAAGTCAACCAAAACAATATTTTTACCAACACCAGGTGCTGGGTAGGCTGTCTTAGTCGATACCTGCTCAATATTGTTGGTTGGCAAAACAGTGGCACGCAATTGATCTTGCAAGTGCTCAATGCTGTCTCCAGGTTTAGCCAAAGTCGCCTTCATGGTACCATGTTGACGGATAATCTTAGTCAAAGCACGTGTATCAATACCAGAAACACCCGGGATGTTTTTAGCTTTCAAAAACTCATCCAAGGTCATTTGGTTACGCCAATTGCTGGCACGACGGCTAGCCTCTGAAACAACCACTCCCTTAGTTGTTGGCGTGATTGACTCATAGTCATCACGGTTAACCCCATAGTTTCCAACCAGTGGATAAGTAAAAGTCAAAATTTGACCGTTGTAAGACTGGTCAGTGATAGATTCTTGATAACCCGTCATACCAGTATTAAAGACGATTTCACCCGTCACATCCACATCAGCACCGAAGGCCTGACCTTCAAAAATAGTGCCGTCTTCTAAAATAAGTAAACGTTTTGCCATTATAGTAAATTGTTCCTTTCACTTAGAACAAGGCCCGTCTCAAGTCTAAAGCAAACAACAATAATGCAGCTGAGTCAAAAAGTAATTCGTTTGCACAAGGCTTAGGGCGTGTTCTTTTTCGTCTGATTCTCTCAGGAATCTGTTAACGTTGTTTACGCTTTGCCATTTAAAATAGCTTCGATAATCGCCATACGGACAAAGACTCCATTTTGCATCTGAGTAACGATACGTGCCTTAGGTGCCTCAACCAAGCTATCAGCAATTTCCACATCACGATTAACCGGAGCTGGGTGCATAATGATTGCTTGATCTGCTAACTTTGCATAACGTTCTTCAGTCAAACCATAGAGAGTATGGTACTCTTCTTTTGAAAATCCTTTGTCATTCCTATGACGTTCGTGCTGAACACGAAGCAACATGAGTACATTCAAGTCCTCAATGACGTCGTCAATGGCCACATGCTGACCATAAACATCAAACTCATTCGAGTACCACTCTGCCGGACCAGCAAAATAAAGCTGAGCACCCAAACGCTTGAGAATCTGCATATTTGACTTAGCGACACGCGAATGCGTAATGTCACCTGCAATACAAATCTTAAGATTTTCAAAGGTTCCAAACTCTTCGTAAATGGTCATCAAGTCAAGCAAACACTGACTTGGGTGTTGCCCTGAACCATCACCACCATTGACAATAGAGGTCTGAATAGTTCTACTATTAATCAACTGCTTGTAGTAATCGACTTCCGAGTGGCGGACCACACAGATGTCAACGCCCAAAGCAGACATGGTTAAGATCGTATCATAGAGGGTCTCACCCTTGTTCACCGAGCTAGTTCCAGCATCGAACTCAATCACATCCAGGCCAAGTTTTTTCTCAGCCACTTCGAAAGACTTGTGTGTTCGTGTTGAATTTTCAAAAAAGAGATTGGCAGCGAAATACTGTCGATCCAGCTGGAAATCAGCTCTGCCATTTTTAAAATCTCCACCTCGACGAATCAGGCCCAAGACCTCTTCATTCGTGAGGGTTTCCATTGTCACCAAATGTTTCAGTGACACTTTTCCATCTGCAATCGCCATAGTTTTTCCTTTTAAATTGATTGACTAATCTTTGCTACCTTTTTTAGGATCTGGCAAGATTTGATAGAGCAAGATACCAAGAATGGTTGAACTTGCCACACCCGTAATTTGAAGACCGCCAAGGTCAATCATCAAACCACCGATACCAGATACCAAGATAACACTAGCAATCAAGAGATTCTTTTTATTATCAAAATCAATCTTATGTTCAACTAAAATTTTCAAACCGCTAGCAGCGATAACCCCAAAGAGGGCAATAGACAAACCGCCCAATACAGGAGTTGGAATAGAATGCAAGAGTGCTGATAGCTTCCCAATAAAGCTCATCAAGACCGCAATCACTGCTGCGCCCGCAATAACGTAAACTGAGTAGACCTTACTGAGGGCCATAACCCCAATATTTTCACCATAAGAAGTTACCGGAGGAGCTCCAAAGAAACCAGCGATAATCTGTGCCAAACCATCACCAGTAAGGGTGTGGTCAAGCCCTGGATCTTTGAAGTAATCACGCTCAGTCAAACTGTTTAGAACCATGACGTGACCAAAGTGTTCAGTCATCGTCACAAAGGCAATCGGAGCCATGGTCAAAATCGCACTTGGATAGAGCTTAAAGCTATAATCCACAAATGGAATGTCAAAGTTTGGAACTTGAATCCAATGTGCTGCAGCTACTTCTGAGAAATTGATAAAACTATGTCCTGTCAGCAAACCAAGAACCGCTGAGAAAATATAGCCTACAATTAAACCAAGCAAAATTGGGATAACACCGACAATCTTCTTGCCATACATGTTAAAGAGGATAACCGCAAAGAGGGTGACCATCGAAATCAAGAGAGCATAGATACTATAGCTTTTATTTAAAGTTGTCGCATCATTGACTGCATTAGCTGCAAGGTTCAAACCAATTACCATGATAATGGGACCAACCACGATTGGTGGAAGGACCTTATCAATCCAGTCTTTACCCGCATACTTAACAATCAGAGCCACAAGCAAGTAAACCAAACCACCAGCCATGGCACCTTGAGCCACCGCCGCAATTCCATCAGTCTTCATAAGCGTCTGCATAGCCGCAATATAGGCAAAGCTAGAACCCATGTAAGCTGGAATTTTGTACTTGGTCACCGTCAAGTGAGCCAAAGTTCCCAAACCAGATGAGAAAAGAGCAATAGCGGGATCAATTCCAACCAAAATCGGCACAAGCACCGTCGCACCAAACATGGCAAACAAGTGCTGGAATGACAAACCAACCAATAAACCAGGTTTTGGCATATCATTCACATCATATTTTACGTTATTCACGATATCAAAGGACTCCTTAAAATTAAGATACAAAGGGACGCTTTGGCTTAGCCAAACATTTCTGTAGAAAAATAGGAAGTCGACACCGCACTCCCAAGAGTGCTAGGAGACTTATCTTTTTTCCTAAGAAATGAGTCCCGTGTTCAATTAACAAGATACAAAGGGCGTTTCACCCTATCTGTCAGCCAACTTAGCTTGGGTCAATAATGTTGACGCTATCTTTGCCATCAACTTCTGCGACCAAAACTTCAATTTCTTCTGACTCACTAGTTGGGATATTTTTACCAACATAGTCCGCACGGATTGGCAATTCACGGTGACCACGGTCAACCAAAACAGCCAAACCAACACGCGCTGGACGCCCATGGCTAACGATATTATCAATAGCTGCACGAATCGTACGACCTGTGTAAAGCACATCATCCACAAGGATAACATCTGTACCATCAATTTCAATAGGGAAAACAGATGTGTCTTGCTCAGCCTTAACATCATCACGGAAAGCCTTAGTGTCAAGCTCAATCAATGGCACATCAAGGTTTTCCAACTGTTTCAAGCGCTCTTGAATACGCTGTGCAATATAAACACCACGTGTCTTAATACCAGCCAAGACAATCTTGTCGAGATTTTTGTTACGCTCAATAATCTCATAAGTGATACGTGTAATGGCACGTTTCATGGTTACGTCATCGACGATCTCTTTTTTCTTCATAAAAAGAACCTTTCTAAATACAAAAAAATCCCCTCGAAAACAAGGAGATACACAAAAATATGAGTACAGTTCACCCGTACACTTCTCATGGCTCCTTGCCTGCCTCTCTGGACAGTGATTAAAGGACTTATTTAATTAGGTAAATTATAGCAAATTTCAGACTCTTTTACAAGAAAAAAACGGACACCTCTACCAAGAAAGACTATCCGTTTAATAACTGTTAAGCTTCTCTCAACTTCTCCAAGGTTTCCTTGAAAATAGCAGGGTCTTCCGCTGTAAATTCGACCAATTCTCCAGTCGTAGGATGCGTGAACCCAAGGGTCTTAGCATGTAGAAATTGTCCATGGCCCTTGAGGGTCTTGCGTGGCCCATAAAGAGGATCTCCCGCCACCGGGTGACCAATATACGCCATGTGCACACGAATCTGGTGGGTACGACCTGTTTCTAGCTGCAACTCTACCAACGTATAGTTGCCAAAACGTTCAAGAACGGTGAAGCGTGTTACTGCAGGCTTTCCCTTAGCTGTTACTGCCTGTTTCTTACGGTCTTTGTCCGAACGCCCAATCGGAGCCTCAATCACACCTCTATCGTTAGGCAGATTGCCATGCACGATAGCCACATACTTGCGAAGCGACTTCTTATCCTTAAGCTCAGCTGCCAAAGCATTGTGGGCCTTATCATTCTTAGCAATCATAAGGAGACCAGACGTGTCCTTATCGATACGGTGAACAATCCCAGGACGAACCACGCCATTGATAGATGAAAGGTCCTTGACATGGTACATAAGAGCATTGACCAAGGTGCCAGATGTGTGGCCAGCTGATGGATGGACCACCATACCTTGAGGTTTGTTGACCACTGCCACATCCGCATCCTCGTAGATAATATCCAAAGGAATATCTTCAGCCTTGTATTCCAAGACCTCTTCTTCAGGCAATACATAGGTGATGACATCACCCTCTTTTACCACATACTTAGCCTTGGCCGACTTACCATTGACTAATACTGTTCCAGCCTTAATCGCTTCATTGGCCTGACTACGTGACAATTCTGTCAAATCGGCCAAAGACTTGTCCAGACGGTTTCCCGCCTCTTTAATGATGACTTCCATTTTCCTCTTTCCATAAGATTAAAATCAAGAGCAGCACGCCCACCGTTAGATAGGAGTCTGCCACGTTAAATATTGCAAAATCGATAAAATCAAGCTGAACCATATCAACCACGTAACCCAAATGCACACGGTCGATAAAGTTGCCAATACCACCTGAGATAATCAAAATCAAAGATAGAACCAACCAAAGACTCTTCTGGTAATTCTTAACCAGATAGAACAGAGCCGCACCAATCACTAGAACCGTCAAAATTACAAAGAAATATTTCTGATTCTGTAGAATCGAAAAAGCAGCACCACGGTTCTGTAGATAGGTCAAGCTGAAAACGCCAGGAATAGCCTTAATAACTTGGTTGAGGGAAATATTTGCCACAACCCAATGCTTGACCCACTGATCCAAACCAATCAAAGCCAGAATAGCCACAGGAATCGCAACTTTACGCATAAGTCCTCCTATGGTTTATAAGTATCAAAGTAGTCAAACATAACATTGACAAACTTGAGAGCACACGACGACAAGTTAATTCCTTTACGGCGAACATAAACCATCTTGTTATCCAAATTATCCTCAAGTGGAATAACTGTAATACCGTTTACACTTTGAGCATCAAGGAAACCAGAACCCGTCGCATAAGCATCCGTACGCTCCAAGATACCATTCAAAGTCGCACGATCTGTCACGTTAAACATAAGAGACGAATCTGATGTATCCACAAAGTTTTCAGAATAGTACAGGTACTCGTCCTTCTCCTGAGTAAAACGTACGGTAGGTAGGTGTGCCAAATCCTCCATTACTAAACTCTCTTTATGAGCCAGTGGATGGCCCTTACGAAGATAAATATGAGTCTTAAATGGAATTAAATCAATAGACTCAAGCCCAAGCTTATCCATATTTTGTTGGATACCCTTACTATTTTGACGATTCAAATAGATAATTCCAATCTCACTTTGCCCCTTGGCTACTTCATCCAAAATTTGAACGGTCGTAGACTCAAAGATACGTAAATCCTTGTAATCAGGGTAACGTTCCGAAAAAGTTGTAATCAAAGGTGGCAAAAAATCATAGTGCTGACTGGAAATCGAAAACTGGTTGCCCTTCTCAGAAGCATTAAGATAGCGATTTTCAAAACTATCAAAACTTCGAACCACCTCAAGCGCGCGTTCATAAAAGGTCATGCCCTGACTGGTCAAGACTGCCCCCGTCGTTGTACGGGTGAAAATTTTAAAATTTAACTCCTGCTCCAAATCCTTGATAGCCACTGATAGACTAGGCTGACTCACAAAGAGCTTGCTGGCCGCCTCACGAAAGGTTCCGCTGTTGGCAATGGCTACGACATAACGTAGTTGTTGTATGTTCATATGTGACACTTCTTTCTTGAAAAATCAATCAGTTTTATTATACCAGATTTTATCCTCTTTTGTTGATAGTAAAAAGCCCAGGCAACCCTGAGCTTGAATTAATTAAAAAGTAGTCTTATTCGTCTGATTTGTCTGTCAAGAAGTACTCGTTTTCACGTTTGTCATAGTCAAAGGTCAAACGAACAGCATCTACCTTACCACTTTCTGGATTATAATCACGGTAGCTAAGACTCACTGACTGAGTGAGATCGCCTTGTTCAGTTTGTGTCATTTCATGATAAGTGAAGCTAGCCTCTGGGTGTTTTTCAACCACCTCAGAAAGTCGTGTCCCCTTGAGCAAATCAGCTTGTGTACCTACAGACAACTTTTCATAGTCATCTTTTGTCCAGTTGCTATGATAGTCATCGACTTCTTTGACCTTATCATAGTCGAAGGTTGCTGAGGCAGATTTCAAAACATAGACATCGTCTTTTTTCTCGAAAGTCAAACGAACATAGTTGTTCCCATCTGTGTTTTCTTTTCTATAGGTAAGATCTAGCAAATCTGGTTTATCTTCCTCGTAAGCATCACTATACTCGGCATCAGTCGCCTTACCGTGAGCATCCAAGACCTCATCCAATGTCAAAGTACCAACCTTCAACTCCTTAAACTGATCCTCAGTCCAGTCAAACTTATTATTCTCATCGATATACAGATAAGCTCTATCGTGACCGTCACTTTGGAACTGTTCAGCGTGGTTCATGACATATTTCACCGCTTGATAACCTGCTCCAGCAAGCGAAGTCATAAAGAAGATGATTGACATGACTAGGGCAATAATAGATAGTGCCTTGCGTGTCGACTTCAGACTCAAAACCAAAGTCACAATAGCTAGAATGATAAGGAAGAAGGCAAGGAAAGTAAAGACAAAACCGATAGGAAGCGTCCAAGACAAAATGACAAATAGAATCCCCAAAACTAGGATAATGATTGGCAAAGCAATATTAACAAAAACATTGTTCTTGGTTACTTTTGGTTTGTAATAAGGGTTTTCCAAAGGTATCTGACTTGCCTTTGGAGCTTCTTTTTCTTGCTCTTTCTCCATATTCAACTCAGGCATTAGCTTAGGAGCTTCCTCCTCTAATGCCACCTGAGCCTCGTCTGGTTGCGTATCTGCTACTGAGTCAGCTGACACCTCTTCAGTAGCTTCAGAGCTATCCACCTGCTGAGCCTCAACCTGCTCAGACACTTGGACACTTGGTTCCTCCGAAGCAATGACAAAGCTCTCTTTCTTAGCTTCCATAAACTCCTCAGGACTTGGTTTACGTCCATTGACGTCCTCAAAGTGACGCACCCATTCTTCTCTAGTTGCCATAGCCGACTCCTTTATCTCTTTTTCTTTATTTTATCATACTTTAATCTGGTCTTATGAAAATAAGGTCGGATATAAGAGAGAATTTTTTGAGACTACCTTAGGTGCTTAAGCGACAAGCCATCTCATGAAAATAGACGAAAGAAGAAAAGAAACTGCACCTAAAAGTAAGATTTTTTCGATCACACTTTTTGGGGCAGTTCAATATTAGTAAGAGTAGTTTTTATATTTATATGTATAGTTATGTATCTAGTCCTTTTTAATCTCCAAACTAAGCTTATAAAAACTATAAAGGCTATAAGCAATTGCAATGATCCCCAAGAAACCAAAGTATACATTATCCTTTAAACTCTTCATATAAATCCCAATTATTATAAAGAGAAGGGTATTGATCAAAATGACTAATCTTTTATTTTCTATCTTGCCTATTTTAAGTACCAATAGTCTAATAATAAGTATCGATGGAGAGAATAAAACGGCAATTATTGTAAGTAAAAATTTTTTTCTGCTAATTAAATTAGCTTTAATGTCTTTTTGAGATTCTTTTTCAATATTCATCTCTTTAAATAATAGTTCCAGTGAAACATTATCAGGTTCACTTTTTCCTAATTCCCATTTAGAAATCGTCTGACGAGTAACAAATACTTTATCTGCAAGTTCTTGCTGAGTCATACCTGTTTTAATTCTATATTCTTTAATCAACGTAGCAATGTCCATTTTAATACCCCTAGCTTATTTCTATTCTTTGATAAAAGGCTCTGCTAACAAAATTGCTATTACTATTATATAGAGAGGATGTTTATAAATAAAGTAAGTAGCAACGAGTAATAGAAACAATAACATTCTCGTAACCCACGGATATCTGTTTGATAAACTGACCAATAAATTAACTAAAGGTTTCAGTATCAACCCCATTAATCCAAAAGTAAGCACCTATATAAAATTAGTTTTGTTTTTCTTAATAAATTGTAACATTAAGAATACCTCCTCAGATTTGTTACTTTAAATTTATCAAGACCCATGACTAAAAGCACGCAACGAATAGTAAAATATGCGCAACGTCCTTAGAAACTAGGATGCAACGCTCCAAGTCATTACGCAACGAGGAGAATAGTACCTCTTAAAAGTACGAAATGGTAGTACATTAGAACCTAAAGGCAGTAAAATTTTACAATACTACAAAAGACATGGCAATAGAGAAGAAATAAATAACAATTGAAGTGATAAACAAGCCAATAAATCGTTTCCAGCTCCCTTTTTGATTGAGCTTGTCTACAGTTTCCTTAGTGACAAGAGACTGGCTTTGCTCGAATGTATAATTTAAGAATTTCAATAGCTTTCTCTTTCTATCAAGAAAAAACAGGAAGGTTTCCCCTCCTGTCCCTTAATTAATCCTCATCTGGACCTGATTTATAAGTAAGGTAGAATGTATCTTCACCTTCTTTGGTATCAAATGACAAGTAAACACTCTTGAGTTTGCCATCTTCAGCCTTATAATCACTATAAGAAATAGTCATTTCTTTTGTGAATTCACCTTGACGAGATGTTGAAATCGTGTATTCTGCACTTGAAGCTTTAGGGTGATCCTTAACGACATCTTCAAGTTTCGTACCATTTGATGGATCAGTGTAATCACCCTTATTGAGAGCATCAAACTGTTCTTTTGTCCAATCAGATTTATAAGATTTATCAACTTCTACCTTATCTTGAGGGAATCTACCTGAAGCATATGACAAGATAAATGTACCGTCATATTGTTTCTTAAAGTTTAGGTAGACACTCTCGCCATAGTCTTTACCAGAGTATGTCAACTTCAACTCATCACCTGACACCTCAGCATCTGACGCCTTGCCGTATGTTTTAACGATTGATTTAACAGTGTCTTTACCTGCTTTCAACTTCTTGAACTTAGATTCATTCCAATCAAATTTAGCATTTTTGTCAATGTAGTCGTTGACATCAGTACTATCACCTTTTGAGTCTGATTTTGAATCGCTGTCGTCATCTTTCTTGTCAGCGTCATCGTCGTCTTTATCAGCAACTTTTGATGTCTTGCTTGAGCTTGTGTTGTTGTTGCTAGCATTTTGAGAGATTTGGAAAATCAAACCACCAATAGACACAAAGAGCATGAGACCAACAACGCCTATTGCAATGATTGAAAGCAATTTCTTGCTTGATTTAAGGCTAAAAACAAGCGAAACAACTGCTACTGCAACTGCGAGGACTGTCAAGATGATGAAGACCCAAGCAGGACTTACAAACCACGCCAAAATTGCAAAGATTACTGAAAGTGCAATCGCAACGATTGGCAAGATAAGATTGAAAAGAGGGTTATCTGCTGAGCCAGCTGCTGCTGGATTAGGAACTGTTCCAAATCCTTGAGCTGAAGAGATAGGTGCCTTTTCAAACATGCTTGAATCAAATTGTGGTGTTGGTTGTTGCACAGGTGCTTCTGAGAAAGATTCTGCACCAAATGGTGATTCACTACTTGCTTGTTCTGCGACAGCATCTTCAGCTGTTTCAGCCACATCTGCGATATCATCTTGTTCTGTGACTTCTTCAGTAGCAACTGGTTCTGGAGCTACTTCTTCAGCGACAGGTTCATTAGCTGGTGCTTCTACAGATGCTGCTTGAGCAGCCAAAGCACTTGTATCAAAGTCAGCTGCTTTAGCAGCCAAAAATTCTTGGGGGCTAGGCTTACGCCCATGTACCGACTCAAAGAGTTCAGCCCATTCTGCTTTAGTTGACATAAAAATCTCCTTTTTTCAAGAAATCCAAACAAGAGGTCCCTTCGCCTTAGCGAAGTTTTCTATAGTTAGAATTTAGACACCTATCTCTGATAAGAGCAAGTAGCATGCGTCCTTCCAAAAGTCAGCCCTCACTTTTTAGCCTGAGGCAACCTTTTTCCTATATCTAGTCCCATTGTTCATTTTCTTGTTGATAATCCCATTCTACCATATTTAAAGACCTCTGTTAACCGTTTCCCAAAAGGTTTTTTTCTGCTACAATAGTAGGTATAATGCACCAAAGGAGTTATATATGAAAAACATTAAAAAGTACATTCCATTAATTATTGTACTTGTTATCGCAGGACTAGGTTTTGCCTTTCGTGAGAACATCGCACGCGCCGTTCGTGGAGATGCTTATGTTGATAATAAGATATTCACTAAACAATTAGAAAAAGCCCAAAAATCTGGAAAAGATGCCTTCCCACAGTTGTCTGACAAGGTCGCTAAGGACGAAGCTGAAGTTATCCTCCACACTTCAAAGGGTGATATCACAGTCAAACTCTTCCCTACACTTGCTCCAAAGGCTTCTGAAAACTTCTTGAAACATGCCAAGGACAAATACTATGATGGACTTACCTTCCACCGCGTCATCAAGGACTTCATGGTTCAAAGTGGTGACCCTAAGGGTGACGGTACTGGCGGAGAATCTATCTGGAAGAAAGGTTTCGCTGTTGAGCCTACACCATTCCTCTACAACATCCGTGGCGCACTTGCTATGGCCAATACTGGTGCTAAGAATTCAAACGGCAGCCAATTCTACATTGTTCAAAACAAGGACGATCAAAGCAAGCAACTAGGAAATGCTGGCTATCCAAAACCTATCGTTGACGCCTACAAAAAAGGTGGTTACCCAGCTGGCGATACTAAATATACCGTCTTTGGTCAAGTCATCAAAGGCATGGATGTCGTTGATACCATTGGCAACCTTGAAGTCGATGACAACAGCAAACCAAAAGAAAATGTAACGGTCAATTCCGTTGAAGTCGTTAAAGACTACAAATTTAAATAAACAAAAATCCGAGAATCAGCTTCTCGGATTTCTTTTTTATTTAACAGCGGTGAGGAGATAATCACCAGTGTTAACACGAGCTTCTTTAGTTGTTAAGACATCATCAAAGTCAGCTGTATTGGTTACAATGACTGGTGTGATAACTGGTAATTTAGCATCTCGGATAGTTGCTAGGTCAAATTCTATAAGTTTTTGACCCGCTTCTACGACATCCCCTGCTTTCACATAGGTCTTGAACCCTTTTCCAGCAAGAGAAACAGTATCCATACCAATATGGATGAGAAGCTCTGCACCATTTTCAGTTGTCAAACCAATAGCATGGCCAGTAGGGAAGACTAAATTAACCGTTGCCTTAGTTGGTGCGACCACTACCCCATCAGTAGGGTCAATAGCGATTCCTTTACCCATAGCTCCTGAGGCAAAGACTTGGTCAGGAACTTGGTCAAGTGGTACGACATTCCCGATGAGTGGGCTAGCAATGATTTCTTGTTGAATTTCTTTAGGAGCAGGTGCAGCTTCCTCAGCTTTTTCTTCAACCTTAGCTACTCCACCACCGTATAGATTTGGTACTCGTACAAAGAGTTGGATAAGGAAGGCAAGAACACCACCCACAATGGCAATGATAATGGCAATGATAACTTTAGAAAGATTACCGTCAGGCCCAATAAGGCTTGGGAAGACAAAGACACCCAGACCACCTATTGAATACGTCTTAATATCTAGGGCCATCATGACAGCCCCCATAAGTCCTGAAACACCACATGAAATGTAGAATGGCGTTTTCATTGGAAGGGTTACCCCATAGATAGCAGGTTCTGTAACCCCAAAAATAGATGAAATGAAGGCTGGCATAGAGATGGTACGGACTTTTTCTTCTTTCGTTTTAAGCATGATAGCTCCCAACACACCTGTTTGCGTGAAACATGGAAGGATAGCCGCTGAAAGAATAGTAGAACTTCCGTTTGTTGCCACATCTAAGATAGCAAGGGGAACAAGTGCCCAGTGCATTCCGAACATAACCAAGACTTGCCACAAAATACCAAGTATAAGACCAAAGACAATCGGACTAAAATTCATGATTGCTTGGAAAAGGCTTGTCAATCCATCAGAGAAAGTATTGGCAACTGGTCCTACCACCAAGAATGTTAATGGGACAGTAATGAGTAATGTAAAGAAAGGCACTACGAAGACTTTAATGACATCTGGAGTAATCTTGGTAAAGAATTTTTGAATGTATGAAGCCACCCAAATTGCCAAGATAGAAGGCATTACTGTTGAGAGGTAACCTCCTGCAGGAAGCGCAAAGGGAATAACTCCTAGAACATGACCTTGACCAGCTTTCTGAAGAGCAGTCACCAGCGTAGCAATATCAGGGTAAACAAGCGCTCCTGCAATCGCAATAGCTGTAAACTCATTAACCTTGAAACGACGAGCAGATGTCAAGGCAATCAAGATTGGCAAGAACTGGAAGAAACCATCTCCTGCTGCATTCAAGATTACATACATAGGGCTTGTTGCAGCTGACAGGCCACATGCTGCCATGACAGCGACTATTCCTTTGATAATCCCGGCTGCAGCCAAAGGCCCAAGGAAAGGTTGGAAAATACTTGAAACCAAAGATACAAAGCGGTCAAAGAGATTCCCTTTAGGCGCATCACCTTCATCAATATCAAGACTACCACCCGCTGGAAGACCGCCAACCTGGAGAACCTCCGCATAAACATCAGGGACATGGTTACCTATAACCACCTGATATTGACCACCTGCCTTAACAACAGTAACAACACCGTCACGGTTCTTAAGGTAGTCATCATCTGCTTTAGACTCATCTTTCAAATCAAAGCGCAAACGTGTCACACAGTGTTTCAAGCTATTGATATTTTCTTTACCATCAACGTGTTTGAGAATGTCCTCAGCTAATTCAGTATATTTAGCCATAAGGGCTCCTTTTTTTCTAGGATTTTAGTTGCTTTGAGGCTTTTTCAACAAAAAAACTAAATAAATACGAAGAACCAATTGGGTTGAGTATGCACTACTCCCATTAGTTTTTCGTATTTATCTAGGTTTTGCCTGCTGACCAGTAACAATCCTTTTGCTATGGTTCTATAATATCAGAGTTAAAATAATTTGAAAACCCTTACAAAATTATTTTTTGTTTTTGGATGTAAAATCTTGACCAATACTTTAAGTCGTGATAAACTATTGTTAGTTTATAAACTAACAGAAAGAGAGTTACACGATGAAAACAAGAGCAATTATTGAATTTAAAGACACATACGCTAGTATGGAATGTCACGAGCTTGGTTACCAAACCAAGGAAACTGCCTTGGCTATTATTTCTCCCACTGGACATATTCTATCAAGTACACCGCTTTTCAGAAAGGCATATGGTTCAAACACTGCTCACATCAACCAGCTTCCTTTCAATATAGATGATCTCAGTATCACAGCAAAAGGTCTCAGTAAAAAAGCTAAAGCCAACTTGGAAGATTGGATTGCCCATACTATCATTCTTCCAATGGACTATGATAAGTACTTTACTAAGCATCAAGAACTTTTGCACCTCTTAGCAGAGTCACCAATCGTCGAGTCTGTCCAAGCTTTAACTTATAAGACAGTTAAGATTCATTTTTCTCAAGCCCTCAATGATGAGCATATTCGCCAACTGCAAGGGTTTATTCTTGCTCAGGCAGGTATCTATAGCTATATTGGGACATCTACAGTTTCAGATCGAAATGCCTACCAGGCTCTTGAATGGGCTAAACTTGATGTTAATGGTCGTTCACACAACGATCATAAGCCTGCTATTTTCCATCGTAGCAAGGGCCTCTTAGGTGGCTTCTTTCACCATGGAAACCAAGAAAGTATTGCATAAATAGTTACCGGGACACCTTGTCTCCTTTTTTTGCAACAAAAACTCTAAGCAGGCTTAGCCTGCTAACTCATGACAGAAAAGAAAGTTCGGC
>PVMN01002129.1_pt1 | contig 22174 bp, 19 predicted proteins | sample 1853401 | NCBI WGS metagenome assembly PVMN01 (sample SAMN08533510, study PRJNA380276) | Human gut metagenome, whole genome shotgun sequencing project.
ATATCGGACCGAAGTCTGTCGAACTGTTCAAAAAAGAACTGCAGGGCGCTAAGACGGTCGTTTGGAACGGACCAATGGGCGTCTTCGAGAACCCGGCTTATGCCAATGGCACCATCGAAGTCTGCAAGGCGATCTCCGAGCTGCCTGACGCAATGACGGTAATCGGCGGCGGCGATTCCGCGGCAGCGGCGATCCAGCTGGGCTTCAAAGATAAGTTCACGCACATTTCCACTGGCGGCGGTGCTTCCCTGGAATACATGGAAGGCAAGGAACTGCCGGGCATCGCAATCATTCAGGAGAAATAAATCAATGAGAAAACCAATTATTGTCGGAAACTGGAAAATGAATAAGACCTGCGCGGAAGCGGTCAGCTTCATCAATGAAATTGAACCGAAGCTGCACGACGGCGCAGATTACGGCATCGCGGCTCCGTTCACAGCGCTGAAGGACTGCGTCAATACGGCGAAGGGTCTGATCGTTGCGGCGGAAAACTGCCACTTTGAAGACAACGGCGCGTTCACCGGTGAAGTCAGCGTACCAATGCTGGAAGAAATCGGTGTGAAATGGTGCATCATCGGTCATTCCGAACGCCGCCAGATGTTCAACGAAACAGACGAAACCGTCAACAAGAAGGCGAAGCGTTTAATCGAAGCCGGGATCACACCGATCCTGTGCATCGGCGAAACCGAAGCTCAGTTTGACGCCGGCCAGACGGAAGAAGTCATCCGTGCGCAGCTGAAGGGCGGCCTGGAAGGGCTGTGTCCGAAGTGCGTAGCCAAGATGGTTCTCGCTTATGAACCAATCTGGGCGATCGGCACCGGCAAGAGCGCGACGAAGGAAATCGCGCAGAATTGCTGCCACATCGTTCGCGACCAGGTTCGCGTGATGTTCGGCGATGAAGCGGCGGAAGGCGTCCGCATCCAGTACGGCGGATCTGTTAAGCCGAACAATATTAAGGAATACATGGCCATGGAAGATATCGACGGTGCTCTGATCGGCGGAGCTTCGTTGAAAACGGATTCCTTTGAAGAAATCATCAACGCTACAAAATAAGGTAAAATGACAAAATTCCCATCGATCCTCTGTCTATAATGAAGCCAAAAGGAGGCGTCGTTATGAAAAAGAGGATCGGCGGGATTCTGATTGTTTCCGGCGCCATCTTGTTGCTGAATCCGACTCTGGACGTCCAACAGCTGATGGCCGGCCTGGAAACGATGCTGGTCAGCTACTGGCCGGTATTGCTAATCGTTCTGGGCCTGGCGCTGCAGAACGATGGCAGAAAAACAAAGAAAACACACCGTTAGCATTTGACTTTTCCCCGAATGAAAAAGGGAGAAGGAAAATAGAACAGGTAATCACAAGGAGGAAATTGAAGATGCCTAGTATTATTGATGTTTACGCACGCGAAGTCCTGGACTCCCGCGGCAACCCAACTGTTGAAGTCGAAGTAACGACAGAATCCGGCGCTTTCGGACGCGCGATCGTTCCGTCCGGTGCATCCACTGGCGAAAGAGAAGCACTGGAACTGCGTGACGGCGATAAGAGCCGTTTCATGGGCAAGGGTGTAACGAAGGCGGTTGCCAACGTTAACGATATCATTGCCGACGCTGTCTTAGGTATGGATGTTACCGATCAGAATGCGATCGACAAAGTCATGATCGAACTGGACGGCACAAACGATAAGTCCAAACTGGGCGCGAACGCGATCCTGGGCGTTTCCATGGCTTGCGCACGGGCCGCTGCAGATTACTATGATATGCCGCTGTATAAATATTTCGGCGGATTCAACGGCAAGACGCTGCCAGTTCCGATGATGAACGTCTTAAACGGCGGCAGCCATGCGGATTCCACGGTTGATTTCCAGGAATTCATGATCATGCCGGTTGGCGCAACTTCCCTGAAGGAAGCTGTCAGAATGGGCGCTGAAACATTCCACAACCTGCGCAAAGTCTTAAAGGGCAAAGGCTACAACACAAACGTCGGTGATGAAGGCGGCTTCGCTCCTTCCTGCGTTGAAGGCAATGAAGAACCGCTGAAGCTGATCGTTGAAGCGATCAAGGCTGCGGGCTATGTTCCGGGCAAGGATATCTGCATCGCGATGGACGTTGCGGCTTCTGAATTCTACAATGAAGAAACAGGAAACTACGATCTGGAAAAATCCGGACAGGGCACAAAGACCACGGATGAAATGATCGCCATGTATGAAGAATGGGTTGAAAAGTACCCGGTCGTTTCGATCGAAGACGGTTTAGGCGAAAGAGACTGGGACGGCTGGAAGAAACTGACAGACAAGCTGGGAAGCAAGATTCAGCTGGTCGGCGACGATCTGTTCGTTACGAACCCGGCAATCCTGAAGGAAGGCATTGAAAAGGGCATCGCGAACTCGATCCTGATCAAGGTCAACCAGATCGGTTCTCTGACAGAAACCTTTGACGCTATCGAAATGGCGAAGAAGGCTGGCTATACCTGCGTCGTTTCCCACCGTTCCGGTGAAACTGAAGATACGACGATTGCGGATATCGCTGTCGGACTGAATGCAGGCCAGATCAAGACCGGTTCGATGAGCCGTACTGACCGTATTGCGAAGTACAACCAGCTAATCCGGATCGAAGACGAACTGGGCCCAATCGCTGAATACCAGGGCATGGACTGCTTCTACAACGTTAAGAAATAAGCAGAATACATCTTCATTTGAAAAGACAGTCTTTCGCAGACTGTCTTTTTTACGTTAACAGATATCGAACAATTGATCTAAACAAAAGTATGCACGCAAAAATGAAGGTGCTTTTCTGGTTTCCTTCGTACTTCTGCTTGACCGATACCGTTGATTTGAGGTTAAATAACAGGGATAGAAAGAAGGAAGATATGATGCTAAAAGGCTTGATTTTTGACTGCGACGGGGTTCTGAGCGATACCGAACCTAAATTTACTCAGGGAATGCTTGATCATCTTCAGACTTTCGGAATCAACGCGGATCCAGCTGATTTAGATGATTTCTGCGGTATGACTTTGCGCCGTTCCTGTGAAGAAGTCATGACCAGGTATAGGATAAAAAGTGTGAGTCTAAACCAGTTTATACAAGATGAACTAGCCTGTTATGAACATTATTTTCAAGATGAGTATATGCAGCCGATGCCAGGTTTATTGGAATTTCTTAATTACTTATCAGAAAGGAAAGTTCGGTTAGGCGTCGCAACTTCTTCAAATACGGCTTATATTCGTTGGCTGTTAAACTTGTTTGATATTGAAGACCATTTTTACACGGTCATTGCTGGCGATCAGGTAGAAAACGGAAAACCGGATCCTGAAATCTATTTAAAAGCTGTTGAATTGATGTCGCTTCCTGTCGAAGAACTTGCGGTGATTGAAGACTCTGCCAACGGTATTGCGGCTGCAAAAAAAGCCGGGCTTAAAACGATTGGCTTTAAAGCGTCAAGAATTATTCAAAATACTTCATCAGCAGATTTGGAGGTCAAGAGCTACCTCGAATTGATGAAACTAGATTTATTCTGATGGAAAAGGAATCTGTGTCTGAAAATAGGATAAAATCATCTGCGGATTCTCCGCTTTCTGAATCATTAGAATAAAATCGGGCCGTCGTAAAAGCGTCATAAGCAGAATCAGGATGTTAGCATACTCGGGCGTATCATAGACTGCACATGCTAAGATCGTCAGTACTGGATTATACTGGTGATCACCAAAACAGACCGGGGTCTTAAGCCGGACAAGTGAAAGCGCTGGTTCTAATACACCGTCTAACGGTGATGCATGAGCGAGAGCGACACCGGGAGCGATCACAATATAAGGACCATATTTAATCACAAGATCAATCATCTGATGAAGATAATTGACTGTGATTTTTTTCTGCCACAGAAGTAATTCGCCAGCTGCAATGATCCCTTCTTTCCAATCAATAATATCTTTATCTAAAACGATCCGATCAGCTTCAAATAGACTAAGAAACGTTGTTTTTTCATTTGCGGTGAAGCGATGTAAGTCAACTGTGGATTCGCTGTGAGAACTGGTCAGCACCGGAATCTGAGAACTTTCTAATTCAGATAAGCAAGCTCGGATTCGTGCTAAATCAATTTCGGATAGAATCACGCTGACGGTTAAGGCAGGAATTATAGAAGATTCGATCGGAACTGTGGAAATGATCAAATCAATGTTGTGGCTGGCAAGCATTTCATCCATTTTATGCACAGAACAAACGTCAATGAGATGTACGCGAAAATGCCGATTGATTTGCATTGCTAAAAAATTACCAGTAGCCATTCCTGCGCTGCAAGTGACCAAAATGTTTGGAACATAGTGATTAAACTTTCCGCGTTCTATTGAAGCAAGAATGTGCATGAGAATGTAGGCAGTTTCGCTGTCATTCAAAGCAAGATTCAGACCGTTTTCAAGGATGTAAATATTCTGTTTTATAATTTCAAAATCTCTGGGATATTGCCGCTGTGTCTCATTCAGGTAAGGATTATCCAGTTGCTTGCCACTTTTAAGGCGATGATAGCACGCGGTGATATGGGCGCATAAATATTCAAATAACAAGTTGTCACTAAGCAGATCAATTTTATAATAAAAGGATATTTTCTGCAGAAATTCTCTGATTGTCAGGGAAAAGAATACCGAATCACGAGGACTGTTGCCAATCTTTAACGCCAGATCCATCTCCTGTACTGTCTTTGTGAAAAACTCAATCTCCAACGGATTGACCGCAATTTCATCTTTCAGCTGATCAAAAATGGTTGTGGAGAATTGCCCCCAGGAATTGAAGTTATGAGATCTTGTTGAATTTCCTTTAATTATGTGGCCTGATTCAACTCGAGTTATTTGAAAGATTAGAATTGTTAACAACCGATAAAAATCAGTATCAGATAACTTAAGATCTAACAAACCTTCTGCTTTTTTTATGCTATTTTCTGCGAGCCTTCGATATCGGTCAAATTTCAAATGCTGAGCTAAATAAGCGATACAGGGATTGGTCGGTTGATTCATGAAATAATCGTTAAAGTCGGTTTCGGTGCTCATCAGCTGAAGCAGTAAATTTCGTTTTTGCAACTCGGAACAAGCTAAAACCAACCCGGCATACGTTGCTTGAAAACATGCTGGATCCACATTGGAGATTGACCTGAGTCTTTGTAAATCATTGTTAATTGTATTACGACTGACATAAAAGATTTCTTTAAAGTAATCGTTTTTAATTGGCGTATCCGCGGTGATTAACGTAGTAGCGATGATTATCTGTCTTTCCATAGCAGAAAGCCGGTATTCATAAAAAGTCATCGAATTAATAGACGCAGTGAGATAATCACGCTGAGCAGGAGTACCCGTAAATCGAAATTTTCGGCCGTCAAAACAAACAGCATTGGTGCAATGAAGGCTATTCAGGTAATCGTCAATCTCTTCCCAATAATTATAAAAGGTTCTTCGCGAGACGTTAAAAGATGCAGGTAGCGAATCTAACGTCAGCATTCCTCTTTCTTCTGTAATGATTTTCTTTAATAAGTCTACTGTTTGTTTGTTCATAGATATCTCTTAATTTACTATTAAATAAATTATAGCATAAAAGCTTACAAAGTCGGATACAAAAGGCTTCACTGCGATAAGAAGACTTTTGTTCTAATGCTGGTAATAAGAAGGGATTTGGACTTTTCAAATTAAAACCGCGCCTTTATGATAGAAGTATGAACTAAGCTTGGTCTCATAAATTCACATTAGGAGGTGAAAGGTTTTGAAAGTTAAAGCATTGATTGCGTGCGGGGGAGGAATAGCAACTTCAACGTTTGCAGCTGAGGAGATTTCCAGAATTGCTAAAGAGAGCGGGATAGATGTGGAAATCGTGAAATCCAGAATCGTCGACGTCCCCGCGATGGCAAAAGATTTTGACGTGTGTTTTGTAACTTCTAGTTATGCCCAATCGATCGACTGTCCACTGGTGCGGGTTAACGGATTGATTACCGGAATTGGCGAAGAAGAAACGATTGCCGAAATTCGTAATGCCCTGCGCCTGGCCGCTGATAAAGAATTCAGTTAATAACTGAACCCTTGGAGGATAAAATGCAGATAATTAATTCGATCATTCAGTTTATCATGGATTTGGGCGGAGCGATTTTTCTTCCATTCATGATTACGATTCTAGGCTTGTTTTTCAAAATCAAATTTTTTGATTCTTTCCGAAATGGTTTACGTATCGGCGCTGGATTTTTGGGAATTACGGTGATTCTTGAAATGCTGTGCAGCTGCCTAAATCCTGCTGTTGAGTTTTATTCCGGAATGGGCAGCGGTTTTACCGTGATTGATATTGGATGGGAAGGTATTGCCGCAATTGCTTGGTCGACGCCGTTTGCCCTGATCATTGTGCCGATTTGTCTGGTTCTGAATTATTTCCTGATTCGTTTACGATTTACAAAAACAATGGATGTTGACGTTTGGAATTACTTCCATGTTATTCTCGGCGCAGCAATGGCCTATTATGTAGCACAGTTGGCAGGATTGAGTGCGAGTGCAGCCATAATTGCAGCTATGCTGGTTGCTGTGGGAACCTTTGTTATCATTCTTAAAATGGCAGATTGGGTAGCTCCGTATTGGCAGAAGCATTATAATCTGCCGGGGACGACCTGCTGCAATAATGATGCTTTCCAAATCTGGGCGATTGACTATGTAGTGTGTTGGATCATGGACCGCATTCCGGTCATCAATAAGATTAACTTAAATGCAAAATGGTTCAGCGACAAATTCGGATCCTTAGGTGAAACTTCGGTATTGACCTTCTTTGTTGGCATCCTGATTTCCTTGATTACCCGTCAGGATCTTGCAACAATGCTGACAATGAGCGTCACGCTTTCGGCGGCTATCGTCATTCTTCCACGAATGGTCAGTTTACTTATGGAAGGATTGAATCCAATTTCAAATGCAGCACGTAAAATCTTCAAACAGAAACTCGGCGATGGATATGATATTTATATCGGTATGGATGAAGCTTTATGCTTGGGCGATGAAAGTGGTATTCAATGTGCTGCAATCATGATTCCGATTGGTTTGGCTGTAGCATTTTTGCCGGGCGTCAATTTCTTTCCGATTGCCAGTTTAGGGTCGATGGTCTATACAACCTGCATGTGCTCACTTTTTGCCCGAGGCGATATTCTGAAAACAGTGATCGCTTCGACAGTCAACTGTATTTATTCCTATCAGGTTCTAAGCTGGATGGCGCCGTTAGTAACTAAATTGGCGGTGAATACAGGCTATATTACCAATACTGCGGGAATGGTTACCGGGTCTAGCGTAGAAGAATTTCATTGCCTGATTATCGCTTTGGTAAGTAAGTTGTTTGGAGTTTGGTAAACGTTGTTTTGTTGAGGAAATGTAGCTTAGACTGAGAAGGCCGTTTCTTCATTGGAACAGGTTATAGGAGAAAGAACATGAAAACCTATACTGTCAGAGAGAATGTAAAAAAAATATATCTATGGATTGGAATTGGAAGTGTGAGCCTGTTAATGATGATTTTGGTAATTCAGCCGACGGTCTTTCGTTCACCAACATTGAATTTAATATTTTATAGTATATGTATATTAATGGCAGGGCTGCATCTAATGAGGGCCTGGACCTGCCGGCTGAGAATCGAGACCAATGAAATCTATTTTTATAACGGGCTTATGGATGTGAAACATATTCCGCTAGATAAAATAGTCAGGATCGAATACAATCCGCAGATCAGAATTCGAATCGTTTTGCAGCGTAAGGATACTGTGATCAAAATTCCAAATGTTTTCAGCGCAGAAGAAACTGCTGAAATTTTGCGGACAATTCACCGACGCCGGAGGAGAATTCAGATCGATTATATTGAAAAACCAAGTTTATTTAACAAAAACGTAGAAAATTGTGAGCGTGGAAAATGAGTCAATTATTTATGATAGAAGGCGAAGCCGAGACCTGGCAGGAAGCTTTGAAGTTGACTGCAGATAAGTTGCTGGAAAAAGGTTGTGTTCGTGATGATTTTTATGAAAGTTGTGTCAGTCGTGAGTTGAACTATCCTACAGGGCTGACTGTAAGTTGTCCTGTAGCGATACCCCATACAACAAAAGAGTATGTACTGAAACAAGCCGTTTGTATGCTTCGATTAAAAGCTCCGGTACACTTTCGCAGCATGGAAAATATTAATCAGGAAATTCCGGTACGGTATGTACTCAATCTGGCTTTATTAGATGATCAAGAACATATCCGGGTCATTTCCCGAATAATTAAGAATTTGAAAGACAAAAACTTTCTTGAAAAAATGGATCTCTTGCCTCAGATGCAACTGGAACGGTTCTTAGAAATGAAATTCTTACAAGATGAAGGAGATGGATAAAAATGTGGATGAAAGATTTATTTGGAACGGATAAACCGGTTATCGGGATGATGCATTTAATGGCTTTGCCGACAGATCCTAAATATGATCCGGAAGGTGGAATCCAGAAAGTATTAAAGCGTGCCCGTGCAGATTTACATGCGATCCAGGAAGGTGGGATTGATGGAATTTTATTCTGTAATGAGTATTCAATTCCTTATCTCGAGGATGTGCGTCCTGTGACAATTGCTTGCATGGCGCGGATTATCGGCGAGCTGCGATCTGAAATTCGAGTTCCTTTCGGAGTAGACGTGGCTTCAGATGCGATGAAAACGTATGATTTGGCGGCAGCTGTGGAAGCCGATTTTATCCGTGAGACATTAAGCGGCGCTTATGCCGGTAATGATGGAATTGCTGATGTAAAGATGGGAGAAATTGAGCGGCATCGAATTGAAGTTGGCTGCCGGAATATAAAAACGCTGGCTACTTTAGTTCCCGAAGGCGCCCGTCAGATCGCTGAACGTCCGATCGAAGAAGTTGCGAAGACTGTAACCTTTTCCCTGGCACCGAGCGCTCTGCTTGTCTATGGAGCAACGGCAGGATCTTCCATTGACGCATCGTTAGTAACTAGGGCAAAAAAAGCAACGGACATTCCTATTTTTGCGAGTAATGGAGTAAAAGCAGAAACGGTTGCTTCGATTTTATCCACAGCTGATGGCTGTGTTGTCGGTACGTGGTTGAAACATGAGGGAAAGTTTTATAATCCGGTTGATTCGCAGCGGGTTGCTGAATTGATGAAAAAGGCAAAAGAGGCACGGGGTACCCTGTAATGTTTATTAGTCCTTCGATTGCTTCCGGTAATCTGCTTCGAATAGAGGATGAGGTAGCCTTTGCTGATCGTTTCTTCAACAGCTTGCATTTGGATATTGAAGATGGAGTTGCGGTTTCGGGGATTACGTTCGGTACTAAAATGTGCCAGTTGATTTGCAAGGCTTCAACAGCCATTGAAAAATCAATTCACTTGGAAGTGTGGCGGCCATTAGATTATCTGGAAGAAATACGAAAATGTAAGGTTGATCATGTATTTATTCAAACTGCGCATCTTTCAAATGCTCAACAAGTAATTAAAACTTATCAGCAAGCCGGAATACCTGTCGGTATTAGTGTTAACAAACTTGATTTGTTGAGGCCTGATTATAATGCCTTGTTAGATTTGACGGATGAGATCTTGGTGGCTACAGCGTATCCAGATGATCTCGAACAGTGTTATCAGTGTGCGATGGAAAAACTGGCACTGAAGTTAGCGGATGAAGGAAAGAAAGTTTGGATTGACGGAGGGATTACGGCCGAAATTTATCTGAAGCTAGCAAATAGTTCCTTGATCGCAGCTGTAATGGGACGTGCTGTTTTCAATAACAAGGAACAAGCTGTCAGACAATTTTGCAGGAATTGAATATATTGTCAATTTCGAGGAAAGAATAAAAACAGAATTTTATACGAATGCGGAATTCATATTGAGAGTTTCGCATTCTTTGATTAAATCGTCAAAGTAATCGACTTATGAATATGAACATAAGAATACGGGTATAATGGCAAAGAACAGGAATAGAAATATTATGATTGAAATGATGTTTTGTATAAAAGATGAGAATTTTATGGGAATTGAGAATTTTACAGCAGTCTTGAGCGATTGATTAATATAGGAATGCCTGAAATTTCGGTAATCTTGGAACTATACGGTTTAGACATTCCGTATTGAAGGTGAAAGTGTTCTAGAAATTGAGTTTTTAAGTTCCTTACCTTGGAAGGACGCATTCTGATAACTTGATTTTAAAGTTTTGTAAGTCGAGAAATCTTAGTTTATCGTGATAAACTAATCTTCCTAATCGTTTTTCGATGATCTCAATGTCGGAACTGTTTGCAATTTGACTACGCCTTTGTTATAATAGAAAAGCGATAAATCTGAAAGGAGGATTAAGATGCTTGATATCTTATTGATGGTGGTGTCCGTGATTTTAATACTTCTTTCTCTGTTACAAAGTGGAAAATCAGACGGGATCAGCGGTGCTTTTACTGGGAGCGGCGGATTAAATCTGTTTGCCAATGTAAAAGAGAGAGGACCGGAGAAGATTATTTCCAATGCCACCCTGGTTGTCGGAATTTTGTTCTTCGTGCTGGTCATTGTGATTAGGGTACTGAACTAACGGCCGTCAACAGCGGCCTTTTTTCATATTATTAAAGAAATTCGAGGTGAAGTTATGGAACAAATAGACATAAAACAACAAATTGAAACAATGATTGCCGACGAGCACTATCGTCCGTTGAGTCTGGCTCAGCTGCAGGAAACCCTGGGTCTGTCCACGACCGAAGAATTCGTGGCGATGAATAAAGCGGTCAACGAACTGGCGGAACAGTATGTGATCGTGTTCAGTCAGAAAGGCAATCTGATGCCGGCCAGAATGGGCGGCTACTATCAGGGAGCGCTATCCGTTAACCGTAAAGGCTTTGGTTTTCTGGATCTGGAAGATGAGAACAGCATCCACATCACGGAAGCCAATCTGCACGGAGCGATGAACGGCGATGTGGCGATCGTTAAGAAACTGCCGTCTTTCTACGGCAGTGATGAAGGCGAGGTCATCCGCGTTCTGCAGCACAAGACGAACACCCTGGTCGGGACGTTTTTCACGTCTGTGGGCAAGGGGCTGCAGCTGCGGCTGGATGATGAGCGGATTAAGTCCCGGTTGATCGTCAAAAACTGGCAGGCTTTTAAAATGGTCAGCGGCACGAAGGTTTTATTGAAGGTCTTGCGCTACGGCGATCCGATGGAGCTGGAAATTGTCCAGCTGTTAGGCCATATAGATGATCCGGGCGTGGATATTCTGTCGGTGCTGCTGGAATACGATATTGATCCGCAGTTCCCGGAAGAAGTCATGGAACAGGCTCAGCGGACGCCGTCGCGCGTCTCGCCGAAGGAAAAAGAAGGCCGCCGCGACTGCACCGGGAAAATGATTATCACGATTGACGGCGAGGATTCCAAGGATCTGGATGACGCGGTCTGCGTCGAGAAGATCGCCGGCGGTTACCGGCTGGGCGTTCATATCGCGGACGTTTCCCACTATGTTCCGGAGAACAGTCCGCTTGATCAGGAAGCGCTCAAACGCGGCACGTCTACCTATGTTGTCGACCGTGTGGTGCCGATGCTTCCACATCTGTTGTCCAATGGGATCTGTTCTTTGAATCCGAAAGTGCTGCGGTTGACACTGTCGTGTGAAATGGAGATCAGCGAAGCCGGGGAAATCCTCAATTATGAAATCTTCCCATCCTTTATTAAGACAACGGAGCGGATGACCTATACCGCGGTGAACGCGATTCTGGAAGGCGAGGAAGAAGCCTGCCGGAAATACAAGAAGCTGACGGAGATGATCGGTTGGATGCGGGATTGTTCGCGGGCGATCCGCAAGCGCCGTCATGAGGCCGGAGCGATTGACTTTGAAACGCCGGAAGCGAAAATCATTTTAAACGAACAAAATAAAATTCAGGAAATTCAGGTGCGTGAGCGCAAGGAAGCGGAAATGATCATCGAGGATTTCATGGTCACGGCCAACGAATGCGTGGCCCGGCACATGAAATGGCTTGAGATTCCAGCCCTGTACCGGGTGCATGAAGCGCCGGAGCCGAAGAAGCTGCGGGATTTTGCGAAGATCGTCCTGTTGATGGGCAAGCGCTTTAAAGGCAGCGTTGAACAAATTCGTCCGCTGCAGCTGCAGCAGCTTTTGGATTCGTTCAAAGATGATCCGGCCTATCCGGTCATCTCGACGATGATGCTGCGAAGTATGCAGAAAGCGAAATATGATCCGCGCTGTCTGGGCCATTTCGGACTGGCGCTGGAAGAATACACGCACTTCACCTCGCCGATACGCCGGTATCCGGATTTGGTCGTTCATCGGATGCTTCACAAATATGGCTTCGGAACCGCATTGGATCCGGAAATGATGAAGCAGGACGAACTGAAAATGGAGGAATATGGCAAGCTGACCTCTGAGCGGGAACGGGCCGCGATCGAAGCGGAACGGGAAGTTGAAGATATGAAGAAAGCCGAATACATGGAGGATCAGATCGGTAAGATTGCCGAAGGCGTCATCAGCGGCGTCACGAAGTTCGGTTTCTTTGTCGAGCTGGAAAATACTGTCGAAGGTCTGGTCCATGTGCAGAAGCTGACGGACGATTACTATCATTACGATCCGGATACGCTGAGCCTGAAGGGTGAGCGGACAAAGAAGATATACCGGCTGGGGCAGCGCGTCAAGATTAAAGTGACCGGCGCCAGTAAGCTCCATCAGGAGATTGACTTCGATCTCGTCCGGCCGCGCAAGGAAAAACGCGAACCTATTCCCGCAGCGAAGAAAAAAGCCGGTCCCCGTAAGGAACCGAACCGGCCTGCGGAATCCGTCCCGATCAAAAACAAACGCCGGCGCACCCGCCGGCGGAAACCGAAACCCACCCAAGCGTAAGGAGGAATCACGATGAGCGGTGAAAAAATCATTGCCGTCAACCGCAAGGCGTCCCATGACTATTCGTTGGAGGAACGCTTTGAAGCCGGACTGGTCCTGACCGGAACTGAAATTAAATCGATCCGTCAGGGGAAGGCGCAGTTTAAGGACGCCTACGTCAGTTTCATCAGCGGTGAAGCCTGGATCAAGGAGATGCACATCGCGGCCTATGATCATGGCAACCAGTTCAATCATGACGAAACCCGCGAACGGAAGCTATTACTGCACAAGCTGGAAATCGTCAAGCTCCAGCAGAAGGTCAAGCTGAAGGGATATACCGTTATCCCGGTTAAGCTGTATTTAAAGAATGGCCGGGCCAAGATGGAAATTGCGCTGGCCAAGGGCAAAGCGCTGTATGATAAGCGCGAAGACGCGAAGATGAAGGACGCGAAGCGGGAGATGGAAAAAGCGATGAAAGCACGGTGGTAGGCCGTGTTTTTTTGTCGGGTAATGAAAGTAGAAACGACTTTGCTTTCAAGCGAATGACAGTGCATCCTCTTGAAACAAAGCACGAGATAAACAGATGGAAACGGTAAAATGGCAGTCCTGACTGAACCAAGATCAGTTCTTAAAGGATTAGGCGCTGCTTCTCTGAATGATCAGTGCAGAAGAAAAGCCGCAAGTTCTGGAAACCTGCGGCTTTCGTGTTCATTTCGATTTGCGGATTGAGCTGCTTACCAGCCGCTGCCGGAGGTACCGCCGAAGCCGCCGCCGGTAAAGCCGCCGCCCCCGCCTCCGCCGAAGCTGCCGCCATGCGGGCCGGAACTCGAGGAAACCGGCGCGGAGGTCATGGCTCGCTGGAATGAATTCATGTTGCGGTCCAGCCGGCTGAGCATGTACCACGTCGTCCAGCCATCCGGGCCATAGTACCAGGTCGGCGGTTCCAAGGTCAGACCCCGGAAATGCTCAGCCCAGATATCGGATAAGCCCAGCGCGTAGGCATAAGGCAGAATCGAATAAAAGTAGGTCGGATCGTCTTCCACCAACATGGCCAGACGGTCCTTTTCTGCATACAGGATGAAGTTCCGCAAGCCCAGGACTCTGCCGGTCAATCGTTGTCCCCGGTCCGTCCGCTTTTTCATAAAGATCGCGCAGCCGGCGCTGATCAGCGTGCAGAGACCTAGGAAAACCGGAACGATCCAGCCGTGACGTGCGGTCAGAAAGGCGATCATCAATAAGAACGCCCAGAGAAGCGTAAGCAGAAGCATACCGAGGAACATACCAAATTTGAATCCCCCGCCGCAGCTGTGCCAGCGCCGCTGCAAAGAATACCCCATAACAATGACGATGATCATCACAAAATACGGAATGATCAGGAATACGATTGCGGCGAAGCTGAATTCAACGGCGTAGAACTGCAATGCCGCCAGAATCGCAATCGGCAGCGGCGCCAACAAGGTCAGAATTACCTGTAAGGTTGAAGAAAGCCTGGTGAACAACCGTTTTTCCGGTAGCCGGTAATAAGCGGAATAATCCTGGATCGCCTGGTTGAGATGGGTGTAAAACTTCTCTTCCAGCTGCTTTGTCGTCACGCTGTCGCGGTTCTTAAACAACGCGTTGAACAACCGCAGCTCCGCCACCGGCGTATCCTCCGGCAAAGACTTCAGTTTATTCAGCTTTAAGGTTTTCTCCTGATCTTCAATCGTCAGGCAGCCGCGGTTCGCCCAATCCAGAATCAGCGACAAGACTTCCCGGTTCTGCACGGAACCGTTTAGAATCATACCGACCTCGGTGCTGGAGATTCCCTCCGGCGCTGTGAATTCAACTGGAACGATCAACGCTTCGTCACGTCCCCACCGCATCAGACAGAAAATGCTGAACAGGGTAATCAAGCCGCCGAGGATGGCCAATGGCAGAGAATAATCGGCCGATTTCGGATAGATAAAATACTGATCAGGCAAATCCAGCTTAACCGTGATCCCCTCAAACGGCGCCAAAGCGGTTAAGGTTTCGCCGCTGAAGGTCGTTTCTTCCTGCTCAAAGCGGAACTGATCCTGCGGCAGATCGGAATAGAAGTACAGCTGACTCGCGTCAAAGCTTTTCGGCATCGTTACCCGGAAGGTGACTTTCTCGATTGTTGTATCCCAATTGACAGAAATCAGATTCCAGTAAAAACTCTGGATGTCGCCCAATCTCAAATCGCGGGTATGCACCTGATAGCGGATCTGATAGGTTTCTTCAGATTGGGCGTAGGTATCGGCACTGCCTAAGCGGAGGTTGTAATAATCATCCTCATCGCTGAGCTTGGCTTCATGACCCGAGAGCACTTCGACGTGATCGATCGGAAAGACATAGCTGCGGCTCATCACGGTATCGCCAATCCGCCATGTCACATTGCGGTAACGTTTAGGCAGCGTCAGATTTAAGCCGTGAAGGCGCTGCTGAAATTGAACGTCGAGCGTTTCCGTGACCGTGTAGACGCCGTCTTCGCTGACCTCAATCTGAATATCGTAATGATCAATGGTAAAGCCTTCCTGAGCCTGCACCGGCTGCAAACCGAGGAAAAGCAGAAACAACGTCAGAACGCTGAATAAAATTCGTTTTTTCATAAATTCCACTCCTTATTGTCTGGTATATCGAGCAGCCGGACCGGGGTTCTATCCCATGTCAAGGTTTAAAAAATATCGCGGAAAGCGATATTTAGAAAGAAACTTTGACGTTTTCGCGCTGGGCTTCATCCTTAACGACAAACAACGGCATTTTCTTAAAACCGCAGATCATCGCGATCAGGTTGCTCGGAATCGTTTCCGTGCGGGTATTGAAGGCTTTAACCACCCCGTTGTAATACTTGCGGGCGTTGGCGATTTCCCCTTCCATGTCTTTCAGCTGCCGCTGCAGATCAATGAAGTTAGTGTTGGCCTTCAGATCCGGATAGCTCTCCGAGATCGCCATCAAACGGCCTAACAAGCCGGACAGATTTTGTTCCTGGGCGATTTTCTCATCCATCGAATGCGCGTTCATCGCCAGACTGCGGGCCGATACGACCTTTTCCAGCGTTTCTTTTTCATGCGCGGCATAGCCCTTGACCGTCTCGACTAAGTTCGGGATCAGATCGTAACGTTTGACCAGGTAGACGTCCATGGTGGAGAAGGCTTCCTCCACTTTATTCTTTAACGAAACAAACCCGTTGTAGGTCGCGATAAACCAGATGACCAGCACCGCGAGCACGACCAGTAAAATAATCCACATCATGCGTTAATTCCTCCTCTGTCGTCCCATGAGGACTTAATCTTATTATAGCATAGCTTGCGCCGGGACATTCCTATCCTGCCTGCGTTTTAAGAATTCTGAAAGAACTCGGTCTCGGATCATTTTTAGAATGAAGCGCAGCGTGAAGGAGAAACTAGGAACAGGGCGCAGGATTGATCCGTGTTCATGGAGGATCAGGAACAACGGTGGACAGGCCTCTCTCTGTGATACGATGCAAATTGTTCATGGCGAAGGACAGTCGTCTTGATCGCAGATCAGGAAAATGATTGTTGGCAGGAAAGCAGGAAAGTAAAAGAAGTACGCTAAAAATAAGGAAAACAGCGTTGGAAGGGTCTGAAATTTCGGCGTAGAACGGGAAAATGGGAAAAAAGGGTAAGATTAACGAAATTTTAACAGAAACTTAACAGTCATTTTCTTTTTTTCTTGGTATCTTTACCTTTGAGAGGAGTGGAAGAATGACGTTACAGGATATCCAGTGGGACATGATTTTAGGCGGCTTCGGGCTGTTTTTATTCGGCATCAAATTTATGGGGGATGGCTTAAAGAGCTTAGCCGGGGATAAGCTGCGGGATTACATTGATAAATATACGTCGAAACCGCTGATGGCGATTGTGATCGGAGCGCTGGTCACAATTATGATTCAGTCCAGCTCGGCGACGACGGCGATTACGATCGGTTTGGTGCGGGCAGGCTTAATGCGCCTGGAACAGGCGGCGGGGATCGTCATGGGCGCCAACATCGGCACGACGGTGACGGCGTTTCTGATTGGCTTGAAGGTGGAACAGTTCGCCTTGTTCTTTGTGTTTGCGGGCGGCGTGGTGATTTCGTTTGCCAAGCGGAAAAAGAGCCGCACGGTCGGCGAGATCGTGATGGGATTCGGCCTGTTGTTCTATGGCTTACGGATTATGGGTGATTCGTTGTCGATGTTGAAGGATATGCCGGAATTCATCGCCTTTGCGGAAATGATGGGCCGGCAGCCGCTTCTGGCGCTGTTGGCGGGCACGGTGCTGACCGCGCTGATTCAGGGCTCGGCGGCCACGATCGGCGTAGTGCAGAAGTTAGTGGAAGCGGGGGCGATGTCAATGTCGGCGGCGCTGCCGTTTGTGTTCGGTTCGAATATCGGCACGACGATTACCGGTGTGTTCGCGGCGATCGGCGGCAGTCTGGCAGCCAAACGGACGGCGGGCTTACATACGTTATTCAATGTGATCGGCACCCTGATCGGCATGCTTCTGCTTCAGCCGTACATTCTGCTGATCCAAAAGCTTTCAGCGATGCTGAACATCGCGCCGATGATGCAGATCGCTGTCGCGCATATCCTGTTTAACGTTGGGGCGACGATCCTGTTCTTCCCGTTTTTAAAGCAGATGTGTCAGCTGGTCAAAAAGTTGATTCCGGGACAGGAACCGGAACGGCTGGACATCAAGATCGACGATCTGGACGAGAAGATTATTCACGAACTGCCGGCTTCGGCGCTGGAGCTTGTCCACAAGTCGATCTTTAAAATGGTCGACGTTGTAAGCAAGACCGTGCAGGAAGCAAAAAGTTATTTCGTCAAGGGAACGGACGAAGAGGACCGCGAGATGATCCTGCAGTCGGAGGCGCTGATCAACAGCTTTGATGCCAAGATCACGCAGTATCTGATGCAGATCTCCAAGGAAAATTTATCGGATAAGGAAATGGCGGATCTGAATCTTAATTTGCAGGTGATTAAGAACCTGGAACGAATCGGCGATCTGACCGTGAACCTCGTCGAGTTCTTCGAGATGGTCAGCGAAGATCAGTCTTCGTTCTCCGCTGGCGCGAAGGACGAGGTGCTGCAGATGTTCGACCTGTTTGATCACATGCTCGCTCAGTCTGTAAGAGTTTACGAATCGCAGGATTACACGCTCTATTCCGCGTTGCTGGAAGACGAGAATTACATGGATCTGCTGGAATACAAGGCTCGGCAGAACCACTTCGAGCGGATGAGCCGGCAGGAATGCAGCTCCGCGGTGGCGGGCTCCGTCTTCTGCGATATTCTGGGCAACCTGGAGCGAATGGCGGATCACACATGTAACATCGCCCGCTGCGCGATTGAATCAACCGGGATGGAAGCGGCGGAGAAACACTGAGTCTAAAAACAGGCGGATCAACGGGAAGGGTAAGACGTTGGATCTGAGTTGAAAATCGTCCGGCTTGGCGATTGACGCGGGCGGGCAGCTCGGGTACAATGAAGCCAGAAAGAAGGATCGGACAATGGAAAAAGTAAAAGTTTGCTGGGTGATTCCGACGGAGCCTTCGCTGCGGGAGTCAATCCAGGCGGCCTGTCCGCAAGCCCAGATTGATTTCTGTGAACGGACAGCATTAGATGAAAGGCGGGTTGCGGATGCGGAGGTCGTCATCGGAAATCTGCCGAAACGCTGGCTGCCGGAGGCCAGAGCGCTGCGCTGGCTGCATCTGGAAAGCGCCGGAGCGGAACAGTACGCACAGGAAGAACTGCTGGGCGAGGACGTGCTGCTGAGCAACTCAACGGGCGCTTACGGACCGGCGATCGCGGAACACATGTTGGCGGGCGTGTTGTCCATCTATAAGAAATTAAATCTGTACCGTGAAAATCAAAAGCTGCGGGTGTGGAAAAACGAGGGACAGGTACGTTCTCTGAAAGGGTCGTCGGTGCTGATCGTCGGCCTGGGTGATATCGGCCGGGAGTTCGGCTGGCGGATGAAAGCGCTGGGCTGCACCGTGACCGGCGTGAAGCGAACCCCGGGCGGTTGTCCGGATTATGTTGACCGGCTCGTGCTCATGGATCAGATCGAGGAAGAACTGCCGAACGCGGATATCGTCGCGTTGTGTCTGCCAAGTACGCCGGAAACCCGGCACTTCTTCGATCAGCGGCGGCTGGCGCTGACGCGCCGGGACTGCGTGCTGGTCAACGTCGGCCGGGGCGTCACGGTGGAAACGCCGGCATTGTGTGCGCTGCTGGATCAGGGACACTTCGGCGGGCTGGTCCTGGACGTCGTGGATCCGGAACCGCTGCCGATGAACAATCCGTTATGGGGCTATGACCGCGTGATCCTGACGCCGCATGTTTCAGGTAACTATAACCAGCAGAGCACTTATGACACGGTAATCGCGATGGCGGTAGAGAATTTGCAGCGCTATCTGGACAAGCAGCCGCTGAAATACCGGGTCGACCGGAAGAGCGGCTACCGCGTTTCCAACAACCAAGAATAATTTGACGGATACCGGATTATGCTATATACTGTTATAGCATAACAACTGGGGTTGTCATGGTTTCGACAGGTCTAAGTTGGATTCAGACTGCAGTGGGGCGGCTGCCTAACAGCCAACAAAAAATAACTGGAAAATCTTTTTTAGCTAATCTGTTCGGTGGAAACCGTCAGGTTGCTTTCGCTGCTTAATATCTCAGCATAGAGATTGCAGCTGCTGCCGGTGATTCTTTCTTCAGGTTGCCGGACAGTATCAGAAATGAAGGATAAGGAGATTCGGAGTCTGGACGGATTTCCCGACAATCAACAGACAAACTCAGATAGTTTTGTCCGTTAACATATCTGTTTTATAAGCAAACGGAATAAACTGTAGATGTCTGAATGGGGACTATTCCTGGACCGGGGTTCGACTCCCCGCAGCTCCACCAGAGTAGGAAGCGTCGAACTATTCTTCTTTCGGAATGAGTTCGCGCTTGTGTATAGATTTGGGAGCGCCAGATAGGGGCGCTCCCATTTCGCATTGCAATCATAGGACGCTGTATTTTGCGTTTTAAGCCCGTTGGGGTACTCGTGTGCCCTGGCGGGCTTTTTCGTGCCTTAAAACGCCTCTGAGAGCGTCAGAGAAAGCAAAAGCGGGACGCAGGTGCGCATCTCGCTTCCGCTCGATGCTGGGATTGGCCGCCCTGCGGGCGGCTGGCTCGGGTCTTGAGTCTGGGTACAGCAGGAGGCGGGTGCAGTTCTTGTTCCACTTTTTAACTCAAAAAGTGGAACGTAAAATTTCCCCATTTTATCGGGGAGTACGGGCAGGTGGGTGAAATCCTGTTCCACTTTTGTTTTCAGAAGTGGAACGTAAAAAATCCCCTGTTTATCGGGGAGTAGAAGCATTGTTCCATTTGTTCCACTTTTATAGGGCATAATATAGGGGATAAAAAAATTCTCCCTTCCCCTATGTACTTCTTTTTTATCTATATATAGGGTTTCGGAAAAAGTGGAACAAGTGGAACATTCCTCGGGGAGGCCGATGAATACGGGAAAGACCCCGTTCCGTTTTTCAAATGAAAGTGGAACGGGTTTTTGCTGGGTTGCCCGAGGAGGCCGATAAACACGAGAAAAAGTATGTTCCACTTTTCAAACGCAAAAGTGGAACAAAATGGAACAGGCCTCTCCTGCTGTGTACGGCCCTTCTTCTGCTTCCGGCTTTCTGGCGGGCGCGCGGAAATTTTTTCGGACGTTTTCCGCTCATATATGAGCGGAAACAAGCCTCTGAACTGCGGAAACGTAATATCGGGTATTGCGTTAATCGAGTTAACGCTGTATAATGTCAGTTGTATAGATAAATGGCTCAGCACCCGTCCCGTCCTTGATGCGGGGTTGCTACCGGGAATAGGAGCCGAGCGCTCGGTCGAATAGGCCGTGCGTCACGGGCGAAATAACGAACACGAAGCTCCCGTGGAAACCGAGATAGACAAGGCATGTTCTGCCTATGTCCTTCTTTGGTTTCCACGGGAGCTTTTTTGTTTTCGCGAAACGGATTCTGAACATGGAGGTGGCTGATATGGCTAAAGAACAGAAGAAGACGAAGGGGTCGAAACCCCGTTACATGACGACGTACGAAGCGGCGGAATTGCTCGGTCTGAGCGCCGGGACGCTCCGCGTCTGGCGTTGTCAGGGCAAAGGCCCGAGTTACTACAAGGTCGGCAATGCGGTCCGTTACAAGGTGGATGACCTTGAGGCGTGGAAGAGCGCCAACGTGAGGCGCGTTGAGCTGATGAACTAAGGGAAGGAGGTGCAACTATGGGCAAAAAAGAAAACCGCCCCGTTGCCTGCGCAGCTTCCGGGACGGCCTCTACCTGCGATTATGATAGCACGTTTGTTTCCGCAGGTCAAGACATGACCGAGAACGGGCTGATTAGAACGGTCACAGAGGAGTATCTGGCGGGCATCGACATGGACGACCGCCCCGCTTCCGAACAGGTCGAGCGGGAGCTTCTGCAGGCGACCAACAACGCCATCGAGGCGTACAACCTGGGTCCCCGCGACCCGAGCGCGCCGGTCGGAGCGTCATTGAATGACGCCTATCCCGACCAGAAGAAGGGAGACGCCCGCCTGCGCTTGCGCAAGCACCTGGACCCGTACCAGATTGCGCTGATTGTGCGCGAGCTGCATCACGCGGTGGGCATCCGCCTGGATGACTCGAACAGCGACGATAACTTCGACATCGGCGTGTACCAGTTCGATGGCGTCAACGAGGGCATCTACGATACGTCCCGCCTCGGCCTGGAACGCCTTATCCGTAGCTACGATATGGCGATTTCCGCCCGCAACGTGGACGAGACGGTCGCCATACTGCGCGCTATCTGCCCGGTGAGGCAGAAGACGAAGGACCCCGAGCTGGTCGCCGTGAACAACGGCGTGTACGACTACGGGAGCAAGATGCTTCTGGGTTTCGACCCGGAGTTCGTGTTCACCGAGAAGAGCCACGTGGATTTCGTCGAGGGGGCGAAGAACCCCATCATCCATAACGACGACGACGGCACGGATTGGGACGTCGAGTCCTGGATGGAAGAGTTCTCCGACGACCCGGCCATGGTGAACCTGCTCTGGCAGGTGGTGGGCGCCACCCTCCGCCCGAACGTGACGTGGAACAAGACCGCGTGGCTCTATTCCGACAGCGGCAACAACGGCAAGGGAACCCTGTGCACGCTGATGCGCAACCTTCTGGGCGACGGTGCGTGGGCGTCGCTCCCCCTGAAGGCGTTCTCGAACCCGTTCATGCTGGAGCCGCTTTCGCGGGTCTCCGCAATCATCACCGACGAGAACGACACGGGCACCTTCGTTGACGATGCCGCCGCGCTGAAGTCAATCATCACGCA
>PVMN01002144.1_pt1 | contig 21999 bp, 3 predicted proteins | sample 1853401 | NCBI WGS metagenome assembly PVMN01 (sample SAMN08533510, study PRJNA380276) | Human gut metagenome, whole genome shotgun sequencing project.
CGCATCTGACCTGCGAGGCTGCCGAGGGGATGTTCCGCCTGCGCCTCGTCCTGCCCCAAAACGTCCCAAGTGGGAGTGGTTCCCATCCTGGACACTGAGCGAAGCGCGCAGCCTCCGGGCTTCGCTCGGGATGACAATGGCTCCGCCGCCTGAGCTCGGGATGACAGCGAGTGCTTCTCGCCGCCCGCCGTTCGGGCGCCCTGCTTTCATGCCACATCGTCCCGTTTCGTGCCAGAAAACGGTTTTCGCCTTCGCACCTCGGTAAACTTTGCTTGAAGTGTGTTTCCTGCGAGAACGGGGTGCGGTATGGGTCAAGTGTTGAAGCGCGAATACGGAAGCAAGCGCGCGATGATCGCGGCGCTGCTGGCCACAGGCGTCCTCGCCGCGTTGCTCGCGCTGACCGGCCTCGCGGCCCCGGTGCCCGCCTACGCGGCCGAGCTGCAAGGCTCCGGCACGGAGGACGACCCCACGCTCATCTACAACACCGACGATCTCATCGCGTGGTGCAACAAGCTGAGGGACATGAAGTCCTCCGAAGAGCACAACCAGCACGCTCGTCTCATGGCCGACCTCGTCGATGACGGTTGCGTCAACGATAAGGTAATCACCGACATGAATTACCCTGACTTCCAAGCAGCCGAGTTCGACGGCAACAACCACCTCATCGAGCTCCGGCTCAACTCCCACGGCGGCATGTTCGAAACCGGTGGCATGCCGCTTGGCGTGAACACCGAAGCGACCATCAGGAACATCAACTTCGTAGGCACGGTGTCGAATTCGGTGTCGGACAGCCGCAACGCGGGCACCGTGTTCGCGCGCGTTGGCACCCCAGGCGACGAAGAGGATGACCGCCGGATCGGCGTGTGGAACTGCACGAACCAGGCAACCGTGCATGCCTACGGTAACGCCGGCGGCTTCATCGGCTCGTACCACGACGAAGAGCACGGCTACATCTCCGTCATATACTGCGCGAACTTCGGATACGTCACGTCCGAGAACGCGCATGCTGGCGGCATGGCGGGCAGCGTCGAGCAGGTGGGAGGGAACCGCCGCACGGCTCGGGTGCTGTACTGCTCGAACAACGGCAGCATCATGTCGCAGGGCGGCACCTTCGAGAACAGGGACGGCGAGGAGTTCGGCGGATCCGCCGGCGGCTTGATGGGGTATTTGTCGTACGGCAGCGTCAACAACTTCACGTTCGGCCGCAACTACAACCAGGGGGCGATCGAGAGCCAGGGCGGCCTCGGATACGCCGGCGGCCTGGTGGGGTACCTCGATACCGCCTACAAAAACGGCGAGATATCGGGCTGCTACAACACGGGCCTCATCAAGGCCCAGGCCTCGTCCGATCAAGCCGGCGGCATCGTCGGCCGCGCGCAGGCAGGGGGGTACGGCGTCTGGATCGCCCATTCCCTGACTTCGCGCGAAAGCATGCCGGCGGGCGCCATGGACGACAGCTACCACAACGGCACCGTTGTCGACGAGGCCCAGATCGGCTCCGCCTTTGCCGTGGAGTACCTGGACGACCACAACTACGTGCTGGACAACGCGGGTTCCTACACGCATTCCGGCCTCCCGGTGTTCACGACCACGGGCGTTGGCGAAAGTTTCACGGTGACGCTGGTGAGCCCCGTCGCCGGCAAGGTCAGCTACGCGGACGCCTATTGGAACACGGCCGTCTCCCCCGACGCGCTGTCCGCTGCGGCGTACGCGCCGGAGGGCTACCGCCTGGCCTATTGGACAAGCGAAGCGCCCGACGCGGGCAGCGGCTGGAGCAAGCCGCCCGAGGAATTCCTCGGCATCGTCTACGGCGACGTCACGCTGTACGCCTACTGCGTGCCCGCTACGGTTAACGTCAAGTTCGATCTGAACGCGCCGAAGAACAACAGCGGCAAGTACGTGTTGGAGCCGATGGGGGACAAGGGCTCGATGCCGAACAAGACCATCGCGGAGAACGAGCCCGTCGGCGCGCTGCCCGTCTGCTACTACACGGGCACGCCCGTCAGCGACGGCTGCTCCTTCTTGGGATGGGCCACCGAGCAGGACGGAAGCCTTCCCACGGCGGAATGGATCAGCGAAAGCTCCACCAACCTGTACGACTACATGGACGAGGAGAGCCAAACCGTCACGCTGTTCGCGCAGTGGGGCGAGGAGGGGCTTCCCGCGTTCGAGATTCTCCGGCAGCCTGAAGACTGCACCCTCTCCGCTGCGGCCGGCGTTCCCCACGACGCTTGGTTCGATTTCGCCACCAGCTTTCAGGCGGACACCACGGACGACTTCGAAACGACGTTGCAGCGCAAGCTGCGCGCCGGGGACGATTGGGAGGATGTGTGCTCCGTCGGGCACAACGGCACGCAATACACCTTCGACATCGAGTCCTCCGACGAGGCCTGCTACGATTACCGCTTCAAGATAGACTACCGTTCGTGGCCGCGCGAGGGCACCGTCTACACCAGCTCGGCGAACATCGTGCTGAACATCCCGCAGTCGGAAGCGGAAGCGGCCGCCGTCGTCCTGAAGGGCGACGGCGCCGACGACGAGGTGCTGGGCACGCACACCTACGACGTCAGCGGGAAGATAACGAGCGACCTCGAGCGGCTCATGGACGAGTCCGTCCCGGGCGGCTTCGCCCACCTGGCGTGGATCGAGGGCGGCCCCGACAACATCCTGCCGGCGAACGGCACGGCTGCGGGCAAGCAGTACGTCGACAATGCGCGCGCCTTCACGCTGGAGAACCGGCATTTGGAGGAGGGGCAAACCTACACGCTGTGCGTGGCGCGCGTGTTCGACGATTACTACCGGGACGGCCGCTACCAGGGCGAAAGCGAGCCGTACCGCGTGCAGTTCACGGTGCCGCGTGCCGACGACGTGCCCGCCTCCGTGACGCCGGTGCGCGTGACGGACCAGCCGGTGGTGCAGGGCAGCGGCGACGCGGCGCAGGCGGTGGAGTTCGAGGCTAACTACTCGGCGCCCGTCAACGGAACGTTCAACCTGGCCGCGGACGCGCAATGGACGCGCAAGCACGCCGGCGACGTGGACGTGCAGTGGCAGTGCAAGCTGCAAGGGGGAGGCTGGACGAACCTGCCCGACGACTTCTTCGCCAAAGACGGCAAGGGCAAGCCCATCGCCGGCCAGGTGTGGAACGACGATCGCACCGCCGCGCGTCTGCACGCCACGCTGAACGCCGCGGCGGAGCTTGACGGCGCGCGCTTCCGGGTGCTGCTTTCCACGCCGCCCTCGCCCGCCGACACGGCAAGCGAGCAGTCGGAGAAGGATCTGGACCTGTTCAGCCCCGAGGTGACGAATCTGCAAGCCAACGTGAACGACGACATCCCGCACGTGAGCGTCACGTGGGATTGGGTGGACGGCGCGGGCAGCGTCGTGCCGTCCGACGGCTTCCTCGTGCTCGTGCAGGTTAAGGACGGCGAGGATTGGAGCATCGCGAGCGCCGGGCGGGTGTACACGCGCACCTACGACGCCGACCTCGTCTCGGACAAGACCTATCGGGTGATCGTGCGCGCCGACGTGGACGGTCTGGAGGGACGCACCGCGGCGCCGTGCGAGTTCAAGACCGCGTACAAGAAGTCGGTTTCGCTCACCTGGCCCGCGTCTTACGGCATGATGCGCGCCGACGGCTCGCCCAGCAACCTCGACGTGGATTACGACTGGTCGGACTACAACGACGGCCACCACGCCGCCCGTTACCAGTGGTATCTGTGCGACGAGCTGGACAGCCCGAAGCAGGGCCTTTTCGACGAATTCATGACCACTGAAACCGACACCGTGCGCCTTCCGGACGACTTCGACAACGCCGGTCGGCCGTGGGATCCCCGCACCGCGCAATGGGCTCAGGTGGTGGCCTCGGTGTGGACGCTCGACGACGAAGGACATCCCGCGGACATGGTGGAGGGCACCCAGGCTACCTCGACGGCCCTGCCCATCATCCACGAAACCACCGCGCCGCGCGACGTGCGCGCGGAAAGCGTGGGCTCGCACAGCGCGAAGGTGTGCTGGACCGCGCCCGCGCAGGGTACCGCCCGCGAATACCTGGTGCGCGTGGGAGACGGCATCAGCAAGGTGGTTTCCGCGAAGAGGAGCGAAACGGCCGAGACGGCCTACGAGGTGAAGGTGGACGGCCTGGCCAACGAAACGTCCTACGCCTTGAGCGTCTCCGCCAACGACGCCCGCTTGGGCGACTCCACGGCGATTCAGACGGCTTATGGGCGGGACTTCACCACGCTGGCCGCGCCCGCGGCGGGCACCTGGACGGTGGAATCATCCAAGAGCGCGTACGCGATAGGCGAAACGCTGCACTTCACCTCCACGTACGCGGCAAACTCGGGAACCTTCACGAAGGCGGAACTGCAATGGTACTCCTGGGGCGAGGGCGACTCCTCGTGGCGGCCCGAGGGCCAGGCGGTCACGCTCGAAGGCGAGGATATCGACCGGGAAACGTGGGAGGATACGTTCGAACGTCCGGTGGACGCCGGCGATTACGGGCGTCAGTGGAAGGCGGTTGCGACGCTGGGCACGCCCGACGAGACGGTGAGCGCCAGCACGAACATCGTGACGATCGCGGTGGTGCCGCAAACGCCATCCGTAACGTGCGGCGTTCCCACGCCCACCAGCATCCCGGTTTCGTGGACGGCGCTCGACGACGTCGACGGGTACTGGGTCAAGTGCGCGAAGCCGGGCGCCGACGGCAGCCCGGCGAGCTCGACGACGTACTCCCTGTCCGCGAGCAGCCTGACGCCGGACCAAGACGGCAGGCTGCACTACGAGGTGGCGAACCTCCAGCCCGAAACGAGCTATCAGGTGAGCGTCGCTGCGTTCGCGCACGGCGTGAACAGCGCGTTCTCTGCCGCGACGACGGTGACGACGCCGGCGGTGCCGGACATCGAGGCGCCCGTCTTCTCGCAGGCGCCGAAGTCGACGTGGGTGGAGGCCGGCGCGGAGGCGACGTTCACCGCGCAGGCGAGCGTCGGCGGCGGCGCGGTCTCGTACGCCTGGCAGCGCAAGGGCGTAGGCGAGCAAGGATTCTCCCCGCTCGCCAATGGCGAGAAATACGTCATCAGCGAGGAAGCCGACGTTACGACGCTCACGGTGAAGGACGTGGGCATCCAGGACGTTGGCGCGACGTTCCGCTGCGTGGCGACGAACAGTGAAGGCGGCCAGACGGCCGACGCCGTCAGCGCGGCGGCCTACCTGACGGTGATCCCCGCTGCGCCGACGGACGCGAAGGCATGGGCGACCAGCGCGACCGCCGGTGAGGTTACCTGGACGGTGGAAGGTGCAGTGCGCCGCTTCGTGGTGACGTACCAACGTGCGCATCCCAGCATAGTGTATCCCAAGTATTCCAAGGTCGTCACCGTTGCCGATGACGCAACGGAGGGCTGGTGCCGAATTGACGGGCTGGAGCCCGGCTTGAATTATGGAATCAACGTATACGCCGCGCCGCTGGCGGGCTGGGTTTCGAGCAAGGGAGCGTATGCGGGCATCAGCACGCCGCCTGCATGCACGCTTGACACGGCGACGGTGACGATGTCGCCCGACAAGACGGTGGTGGAACCAGGTGCTTCGGTGACGTTCGAGGTCGCGACGAATGCGGACGGGAAACCGGAAGAGGAGCTTGCCTACCGTTGGCAGCGCAACACGTTCGGTGCGGGCTGGCACGACGTGGACGGCGCCAACGCGCCAACGCTGAACGTCACGGCGCCCCAGGGCGGCACGGTGGAAGGCTACCGCTGCATCGTGACGTCCACCACGACGAAGGATGACGCGCACGACCAAAAAACCGTGACCAGCGACTCCAAGCTGCTGGCGACGAACGTTCCCGTGGAGCAGCCGGTGCGGCTTGCAGCCGAGCCGGGCACTGACTCGGCGCGCTTAAGCTGGGCGGGAGACGACGCGCGTCCCGTCACTTACGAGGTGGAGTACGCGCAGGGTCACGCGCCGGTCGACGACGCCTGGATGACCGTGGAGAACGTGGGCGCTTCCACGTCGTGCGACGTGGAGGGCTTGACGCCCAATACAGTGTACTCCTGGCGCGTGCGCGCCGTGGTGCGCGACGATCTGAGCTCCGATTGGGCTCAGGCCGAAACGTTCACCACGCTCGAGGAATCGAGCGCGCTGGCCACGGTGACGGTGACGCCGCGCTGGGGCACGGCTGTGGCGGGTGGCGGCTCGAACGGAGTCGAGTACACGGCCATGACGAACCTGGACGACGTCGCAACCGACGAATCGCTGTCCTACCAGTGGCAGCAAAGCGCGACGGGCGACGAATGGGTCGACATGGAAGGTCAAACGAGTTCCACGTTCTGGGCATCCTCGGCCAATCCCAAACCGTGCTCGTGGCTGTACCGCTGCGTCGTGACGGCAAGCAAGGACGACGTCCCGCTGAAAACCATAACCAGCGAGCCGGTCGGCTTCGTGTCCCGACCGAAGGTTCCCACCGGCTTGGCGGCAAGCAGCGTCACGGCGGCTGCGGCGAACCTTTCGTGGACGAACGGTTTGAACGCGGACGACGGCCTGTCCTACCGCGTGTTCTGGCGTGCGTCGGGAGCTGCGGACTGGCAGAGCGCGAACACCGGGCGCGAGGCCTCGTACGCGCTGAACGGCCTCATGCCCGCCACTACGTACGAGTGGTACGTGCAGGTGATGAACGACGGCGCGCCGTCGGTGCGCTCGGCCGCGTCGATGTTCGTGACGCAATCGCTGTCACCCGACACGGTGCTCACACGCGTGGTGGTGAGCCCTGTCGACCAGGCGGTCGAAGCGGGCGAGCAGGCGACGTTCGCGGCGTACACGAACGTGGACGACATGGCATCTGCGACGAGGACGTACAAGTGGGAGACGTGCGACCTGGGCAAGGATCCCGACGACCCGACGACGTCGTGGACGGAGGTAGCGGGCGGCACCGCGACGGGCAACGCGATAACGCTCCCCGAAAACACGGACGGCTACGTGCGCTGCACCGTGACGTACGCGCCGCCGGTCAACGCGTTCGCGCCGCTGAGCAGCAACCCGGTGACCAGCGAGAACAAGCCGCGCGTGCGCATCGCGCCCACGCTGCCCAGCAACCTGGAGGTTGACGCGGACGCGTTGGGCCAGACGTCGGCCAGGCTTTCGTGGAACGGCGACGAGTCGAGAACGGTGTTCGACGTGGTGTACCGCCCCGTCGGCGAAACCGCATGGAGCCGGGAGTCTGTCGGGAACAACAAGGGTATCGAGCTGAAAAACCTCGCGTCGGGCACGACGTACGAGTGGGGCGTGCGCTCCGTCGCCTACGCTGACAGCGACGACCCCTTGCCGTCGGGCTGGGTGGCCGGCTCGCCGTTCGCCACGGAACGGGACTTCGCGTTCTCGAAGGTGGAGGTCGCGCCCAGCGCGCCCAGCGTCATGGCGGGCACCGAGGACAAGGTCACGCTCACGGCGACCACCGATGCGGATACCGCTAAAGAAACGCTGACCTACCAGTGGCAGAGCAAGACGGGTTCCTCCGACTGGGCCGATGTGGCTGGTGCGAAGGCCGCCACGCTCGAGGTTTCCGCGAAGGATATGCCGGTCGGCACGCATGCCTACCGCTGCGTGGCCACAGCCGAGCGCGACAGCAAGGAAAAGACGCTCGAAAGCAACGAGTCGATCGTGACGGCGATGCCCGCCGCGCCCACCGGACTCACCGTCTCTGATATTCATAGGCTTTTCCCCGATGATCCTAACCATACGAATGTTGCGGCCACGTTCCGCTGGACGTGGGGCAAAGATCCCGCGCCGGAGGGGCTCGCGTTCGAGGTGGGCTATCGACAGATTGCAGGACAGGGTGTCGCGGATCCAGAGTGGAAATCCGAAACGTTCGAGTACGACGGGAGCATGGAGCACACGACGAAGTCGCTGGACGATGAGGGTCTCACCTATCAGTGGCGCGTTCGGGTTGTGCAGAACGGCGTGGCATCGCCTTGGTCGGAGGTCGACACGTTCAACACCACGCTGAAAGAGCCCGAGGAGCTCAATTGGGTGGAGGTGACGCCGTCTGACAAGCTGGTGGGCGCGACCGATTCGGTCACGCTGAAGGTGACCACGAACGTGGACGGCAAGGAGAACAAAGGCGCCCTCGCGTATAGGTGGGAGCGGTGCGAACTCACGGTTGATCCTCGCAAGGCTCCCGACAGTGCTTGGACGACGATCGCGGGCGCAACTTCGGACACGATAACGCTTTCCCCGGACGAGCAGAAACCGACCAACAACAAGGCGAACCTCTACGTGCGCTGCAGGGTGACGCGGACTATCAACGGCGTGGCCAGCGACCCGGTGACCAGCAATCCGGCGCGCGTACGCGTTGAGCCGCTACCGCCGCACGATCTTCGCACGTCGATATACAGTAGCCAATACGGCGACAGTGGCGTTGATCTTTATTGGGGATGCGACGACTTGCGTAAAACGAGCGATTCGGTGCTCGGCTTTGAGGTGAGCTATCGCATGGTTGGCGCAAACGAATGGGAGGAGGTGCCGTGGGTCGCCTCATCCCATCGGGATAACAATCATTACAGGTTGTCCTCCCTTTCCGCTCGTCTAGATCCGGGCGCGACTTACGAGTGGCGCGTGCGCACCGTGTTGAATAACAGCATGAAGCAGAGTTGGGGCTCCGGAGGCCCGCATACGGAGTGGGTGGACGGCTCGGCGTTCACCATGCCGAAGGTTGCGGTCACCCCCGCGGCGGCTGCGGCGGTCGTCGGCAGCGGGCGCACAATCACGTTCGCCGTAACGTCCAACGCCGTCGTGCACAGCGAGGGCACGGTGACGTACCAGTGGCAGCGCAAGGCAGCCGGCTCTACCACCTGGAACGACCTCAAGGACGAAACGAACAGCACGCTGAGCATCGTGGCGAACGACGCAACCGCAGCTGAGGCGAGCAGGTATCGCTGCGTGGTTAAGGTGCCGTTCGGATACAACAATTCTTACACGAGGACGACCAACGAGGTCGCCTGCACGCTGGCGCCTGCTGCTCCAACCGATCTGACGGCATCGAACATCGAGTCCGACAAGGCAAAGCTCACCTGGCAGTGGAGCCAGGGGGCGTTGTCGAGTGCCGCCACGTTCAACGTGTCCTACCGGGAAGCCGGCGCGAAGGAGTGGACGACGGCTACGGTCGCAGACAACTCGAAGGCGTTCACGCCTGAGGGCTTGAAGCCCGAGACGGTGTACGAGTGGCACGTGCAGGCCGTGCAGAACGGCGTGGAATCGCTTCCGTCGTTCGAGAACCTGTTCGTCACGGCCTCCGAGCATCCGGCTCTGAAGCTGGAATCGGTGCTCGTCGAGCCGGCCGACCAGGAAGTCGCGCCGGACGTGTCGGCCAAGCTGACGGCAGCCACGAACCTGGACGACTGGGTGGATACGAGCACGTCTATTACGTACGAGTGGCAGAAACGCGCGCTCGATTCCGATCCCGACGATCCTGACGTGTGGAAGAAGATAGACGGCGCGGAATCGCGCGTGGTCGAGCTTGAGGCTGGCGCGAGCGGCTACGTGCGCTGCAAGGCGACCTACGACGGCGTCGAGGTGCTCAGCAACGAGGCGCGCGTGCGCGTGCAGCCCGGCGCCGCTCCCTCCAACTTGAAGGTTGACGAGGGCAGCATCGACGACACGACGGCGACGCTCTCGTGGGACGGCGCGCCAAACGGCGGCGACTCCTTCGCGCTGTCGTACCGGGCGGTGGGCGCGGACGAGTGGATGACGGCGACGGGGCTCAAGGCGTCGCCGTATGAGGCGACCGGCCTCGCTCCCGGCACGAAGTACGAGTGGCGCATGTGCGCGGTGTCCGCCGACGGGCTGACGTCCGCTTGGGTTCCCGGCCCCGCATTCGCCACCACCTCGCCGGACGGCGAGCTTGGAAGCGTCGTCGTGACGCCGCCCAGCGCAACGGCGGTGGCGGGGGATAGCAAGCTGGTCGACGACTTCCTCGCCACGGTCTCCGGCGTCGGCGAGGGTCAGGCGCTGGCGTACCAGTGGCAGGTCCAGCTGTCCGGCGGGTGGGCCAACCTGCCCGGGCAGACGGGCGAGCGCACCCACCTGTCGGTTGCCAACTTGGAGGCCGGGGTGCATACCCTGCGCTGCGTCGTGACCGCGACGGCGCCGGGCGGCAAGTCGGAGACGGCCGAGAGCAACGAGGCGGTGCTGACCCTGTCTCCGATGGCAGCGCGCAACCTCGCCGCGCAGAACGTGCAGGACGGTGCGGCGACGCTCACGTGGACGTGGGAGGGGCCGGGCGCGGCCGATTCGTTCAACGTCCGGTATCGCGAGGAGGGTTCCGAGGTCTGGACGGACGTGCCCGCGGGGAAGATCGATGCTGCGTATAAGACCTGCACCATCGACGGCCTTGCGCCGGGCACGCCCTACGAGTGGCAGGTGCAGGCGATGCAGGGCGGCCAGGCGAGCGAGTGGTCCGAATACAGCGGGTTCGTCACGTTGTCGAACGGGTCGCTGAAGATCGCGCGCATTTGGCCGCCCGACGTGATCGTTGCGGCCAACGAGCAGGCGACGTTCGCGGCATTCACGAACCGCGGGAATGCCGAGGACGTTTCGTACGAGTGGCAGTACCGCGCGCTCGGTTCCCTCGAGGACGCATGGGAGGTTATCCCCGATGCAACGGGACGGGTCGTGACGCTTGATGCCGGCACCATCGGTTACGTGCGCTGCGTTGCCACGCAAGCGGCTCCGGCGGCACCGGCGGCCGAGGTGGCCGAGGTCGTTGAGACGCCTGAGGTGCCTGAGGTGGGCGAGGTTGCCAAGACGGCCGAGACGTCTGCGGCGCCCGAGACGGACGAGGCGGTAGAGGCGAATGGGACGAAAGAGGCGACCGCGAACGAAGCGACCGAGACGAACGGATCGCTCGAGACGAACGAGGCGCTTGAAGCTGACGAGGCGAGAGAAATGCTCGGCGCAGCCGAGACGAACGAGGCGCCCGTGGTGCCTGAGGTTGCCGAAACGTTGGCGGCTCCTGCCCCGGTGGTCGTGTACAGCAACGAAGCGCGCGTGCGCGTGATGCCGAGCGCGCCGGAAAATCTTGCGGTGGGCGAGGTCGGGTTCAGGGACGCCGCGCTCTCGTGGGGCGCTAGCGACATGCCCGACAGCACGTTCACGTTGGCCTACCGTGCGGTTGGAACGGACGAGTGGACGGAGGTCGCCGGTTTGACCGCGCCCGCGCATAAGCTGGACGGCCTGGTTCCGGGCACGCGCTACGAGTGGCGCGTCCAGACGGTCGTTGTCGAGGACGGCGACGCGCTGGCGTCGGCGTGGGCGTACGGCGATTCCTTCACCACGCAGACGATGAAAACCTACCCGGTGACCGCCGGCGCCGACAGTACGTGGAAGCCGGGGCAGCCAGGCCTGTCGTTCACCATCGATGCGCTGCGCGACAAGTTCCTGTCGTTGGCGGTCGACGGCGCTGAGCTCGTGCAGGACGTGGACTACGCGCTAGCGGCCGACGGTATGACGGTGACGCTGTCGCCTGACTACCTGGCCAAGCTCGCGGTGGGCAAGCATGCTCTGGTGGCGATGTTCACCGACGGCACGGCTTCCGCATCGTTCACCGTGGCTCCCGCCGACCCGGGTCCGACGCCCAACCCGCCGGATCCGCCTAACCCGCCGGGTCCGACGCCCACGCCGGATCCGCCGACGCCCACGCCGCTTCCGGACAGCGGCGGCAAGAAGCTCGCGCCCACGGGCGACCCGCTAACCGTCGCGTTGCCGCTGATCGGCTGCTTGGCGTTGGCAAGCGCTTGCGCCGCCATCATGGCATGCAGGTGGAAGCGCCGCCGCTCCTAAAAGCAGGACCCTCGCCCGCACCGAGTGGGCGAGGGTCTTCTTCTTTGGGCGCGAATCGCCTCCCACGCCGCGAAATGGATACCTGTCCTTGGATCGAACTCTGTTTCGTGCCATATCGGGCCGTTTCGTGCCAAAGCGCGTTTTTCGCCCTCGCACCTCGGTAAACTTTATTTTGAAGTGCGTTTTCCTTCGAGATCGGGGTGTGGTATGAGGCGGATGTTCAAGCGGGAACTGGGAAACGGTCAAACGGCGTTCGCAGCGCTGCTGGCGGCGTGCGCGCTGGCGCTGGGGATCGCCGTCTTCGCGGCGCCGGATGCCGCCTACGCGCTCGAGGGAAGCGGCACGGAGGACGACCCCTTCCTCATCACCTCCGCGAGCGACTACGTCGATTGGCGCCATGAGCCCAGCCCCGGCCATGCCTCCCTGCAAAACGACATCACCTTGACCGACGACGATCTCGATGCCGCAGGTCACCGCACCCTGGAAGCAGACGAGAACCTCAACGCCCAAGGACACGGTCAATACGGGGTGGAGCATACCATCACGCTGAGCCTCACGCGCCATCGCGGGCTGTTCGACACCGTGTACGGCACCGTGAGAAACCTGCGCCTGCAGGGCAACGTCTCGTCTTCCGAAGGCAACGTCGGTGCCATTGCGGGCACGTTGGGCAACGGCGCATGGGTGGTCGACTGCGTGAACTGGGCGAACGTGACGGGATCCTACAACGTCGGCGGCTTTGTCGGCCAGCTGACAGTGACCGATACAAAAGCCCGGCAGTACCTGGAGAAGTGCGCGAACCACGGCATCGTCACAGCGACGGGCGCGAAAAGCGGCGACAGCAACGTGGGCGGCATCGTGGGCTTTGTCGACTGCAACGGCGAGGACAAGGACCAGCGTCCTGAAATAGACATCGTGAACTGTTACAACGCGGGAACGGTGGTGGGCACGAAGAAGAACACCGGCGGCATCGTCGGCGAGGCCATCGCCCATAAGACCAAGAAGGGCGACTACTGGGGCGCGTACTATCCCGGCGGACGCGAGGAATACGTCTACGGGATTCCGAAGAAGCATTCCGACATCATCATCATCCGCAACTGCTACAGCACGGGCACGGTGGACGGCGGCACGAAAGACGCCGCCGGCATCGTCGCGCATATCAAGGGCGCGGTGACGGTGCAGGGTTGCTACAGCGCCGGTTCGGTGACGGCCGACGACAACAAGACCGCGCACGGCATCGTACATTGGAGCGAAAGCGATTACGAAACCACCTGGTTCGACAAATCGATGGTATACGGCGAGCCGATTTCTCGCTGCTACAGCGTTGATGTGGACGGGCATGGATGGCAGGATGATATGTTGACTGACGAGCGGCACAACGGTAGCGTCGCGAAACCCGAGTGGTTGTCATCCGCCGACGGTTACCTTGAAAATTTGCAAGTGTGCGATTTCTACCAAAACGCCCAAGATCATCAGGAGCGATCCTCATTGTTCAAAGAATCGCCGAGCGCCGACATCAACGGAGGGTTTTACATCTTGGACGGGGTCGGCGTCGGCCAGGAGGTGTCAATCGGAATCTATCCCCTGAACGGTGACGAGCATTCTTCAATAGACGGCATGTACTATGGTCAGAGCATCGGCAAGGAGCCGAAAAAGCCCGCAAGCCGCGAGCACTACGAGTTCCAGTACTGGACGGCGCAGCCGCCCGACACCCCGCTTTCCGACAAGAAGAACGAAAACGGCATGTACACGGGCGGCCTGTACGCCAGCGCGCCCGAGCGCTACGATTTCTCCAGCCGCGTCTTCAACAACCTGCATCTGTACGCCTACTGGACGCCCGAGCTGATCACCGTGAGCTTCAGCGAGAATTGGCCCGACGACGTCGATAGGACGAGCGTGACGGTGCAGCCGACGACGAAGACCGTGACCTACGGCGAGAAGATCGGGGCGCTGGCGAGCGCGTCGATGGAACCGAGGTCCTATGAGCACGTCGGATGGCGGACCTCGAAAAACAGCAGCAAGTACGATCCGGTGCCCGTCGGCCCGGACTTCGTGGTGGAGGAGCCCTACTGCAGCGGCGACGACCTGTACCTGTACGCCCTGTGGACGCCGAACGACTTCTACCTGACGAAGCAGCCGCAGGACGTGACCCTCGATCCGAAGGGCGGCAAGCACGACCGCGAGAGCATGGCGGTCGAGATCTCCCACCCGGAGTACTTGGACAAGATCGAGTACCAGTGGTACCAGGGCGACGATCCGAACGACCGCTCGGGGTTCAAGCCTGTTCCGGGCACCGCCAGCCATGACAAGAGCCATGTGGTGGGCCCCTTCGATCCTAGCGACGCCAACAACCACTACTATTATTATTGCGAGGTCACCCTGACGCGCTCCAGCGACAAGACCCGCTCGACGATCGTCTCCGACATCGCGCACGCGACCGTCGCGCTCAGCGACCCGCAGGATGCGACGGTCGATCGAACCCGCATCACGTACTGGGCCGACACCGTGCAGGAAGAGCCCGACGGCGGGCGCTCTTATATGTACAGCGTCCCCGTCTCGTTCACGGTGCCTCGAGGCGACGACAACGTCAACTACTACGAGATCCGTCTGGGCGACGACGTGAAGCAGGGAAATCTCAGCCGCAGCGACCAGGGCAGGACCATCGAGCGCGAGTTCGACCTGCGGTTGACCGCGCAGAAGGACGTGGCCGCCACGGTGACGCTGTACCACCGCATGCCCGACGGGCGCTATTCCGCCGCGTCGAACACGGTGTCCGTCCCGTTCAAGGTTCCCGAGCGCTCGCTGCTTCCTGTCACGTCGGGCAATGCCGTGCTGACCGAGGCGCATATCGACCCGAACGATCCCGACACGATATGGGCTGAACCAGAGCCTCTGCCCATGCCGCTTGACACAGGCAGGCCGATAAACGCCGTGGCCGATTTCACGTGGAACGCCGATCCGGGCGAGGACGTGCAGACGCTGTGGCAGTACTCGACGGACGGCGGCGGCTCCTGGGCGAACGTCGATCTTTCCGATGCCGACCATGCGGGCATCGTCACCAGGGAAAACGCCGGTGGGTGGCAGTCGCGCGCCTATTTGGCGCTTGACGCTCCGCGCACGTACGCCCCCTGCGTGTTCCGCGCCGTCGTGTCCACCGTGGGCGCGTCCATCGACTACGGCGTGAGCGGCCCATCGCCGCGTCTGTCCATCCTGGTGCCGAAACCCACGAACGTCGAAGCGACGGTCGTGCACCACGCCGACGCGACCATTGCCTGGGAGTGGAGCACTCCCAGCGATCCGGCCAAGCTGTTCAGCGTGGACTACTATCCCGAGGGGCAGGAGTCCGCGCGGCGAAACATCTCCGCCAAAGGCGTAGAGCGCAGCGCGACGCTGACGTCGCTTTCCGAGAAGACCACCTACGTGGTGAGCGTGACGGTGTGGGATGAGCAGGACAACGCCGCCGTGAGCGACACGTTCAAGTTCACCACGCCTCAGACCCCCGGCGGAACGCCAGGCGTCACACCGGGGGTCGTATCGGCCAAAGCCTACGAACCTGTGGAGCTCACGGCGTTGTTCACGCCTCTCAATTCCGATTCCGTGATAGAAGGGTACCAGTGGCAATACTCGAGCAGTTCCGAAGGCGGCAATTGGCGTGATTCGAGCGATGGCGCAAACGAGCAGACTTATCGTTTCGAGATGGCCCGAGGGGAGACCCACTATGCAGCCGCCGTGCGCTGCCTCATCACGGTGAGCGGCGAGGTTTTCGAAACGCCCCTCGTTCGCGTGGTTGAACAGGTTAAAGACAACATTCCCCCCGTTATTTCTTCCTACGCGCTTACGTACAGCATGGATATCAGATTAGCTCGGAACTTAAAGGACGATTCCACCTCCAAGTACCTTGTGGCGTACAAGCAAGAGGATAGCGAGGAGTGGAGCTACCAAATGGTGGAGCATTCCGGCGATGAGGACTTCGATGTAAGGGTTGCAGGACTCGTTCCGGAAACGAAGTACCAGTACAAGGTCTGCGCGCTCACTGACGACCTGATAATGAGGTCGCCGTGGTCTTCGATACACAGCACAACGACGCTTCCAGAGGCCGCCATCGGAAACGTGAAGATCAAGAACCATCACGACAAGGTGATCGTCGGCGACGAGGGTTCGAATCTCTACCTTGAGGCTTCAGCTACCCAAACGCCCGGACCCGAACATTCCGACGATTGGCGCGTTGCGTTCGCATACCAATGGCAGTACTTCGACGAGGCGATTGGTTGGGTGGATGAGCCCAATGCGACTGGGCAGAGCCTCTATCGCACGGCGACGGCAGCCGACTACGGACGCTCTTGGCGGTGCGTGGTGACCGAGACGGTGTACAATAGACTCATCAAAGGCGATCCGTCCGACAGCCAGACGACGCGCGCGTCCGACCCGATCACGGTGCCCATCACGCCTCCTGCTGTGACGAGCATGACCCTCGAGCCCGACGTGCGCACGATCGACGTCGTGTGGGAGCCGCTCGAAGGCGTGGAAACGTACAGGATCACCTACACCGACCAATGGGGGGACAAGGAGTACGTCGTCGTCCCGCCCGACCCGCACACATCGGGCGTTCACTACTCGTTCCGTGATGACGGCAAGGCGTGCTTCGTCGCGACCGGCTTCGCTCCCGAAACAGCCTACACGATATCCCTTTCGCCCATCAAGTTCGACGAGGAGGGGGAGGTGGCCCAGGTCACGGCCACCACGCTCAAAGACGTCGAGTACCCCGTGTTCATCGGGCAGCCGCAGAACGCGTTCGTGGAGGCGGGCGCAAGCGATGCCGTTTCGTTCTCCACCGTGGTGGCCAAGCCCGCCATGGAGGGCGCCAGCCTTTCGGCCACGTTCGACGTGCGAGACGCCGATGGAGAGTGGCGGGTGTTCGACAAGAACGTGAGCCAAACGACTGACGCTTACGGCAACACCACGTTCTCCTACGAGCTGAGCGCGCCGGAAGGCGGCTGGGCAAGCGACACGACGGTCCGCTTCAGCGTGTCGAACAGGATGAACGACCGCGACGGCACGTCGCGTAGGGCCTCCGAGGCGGCTGCGGTGGTGGTGCGCCCGGCGAGGCCCGTGCCCGCCGTGTCCGACGTCGCGACCACGTCCGCGAAGGTGGCCTGGGAGAACACCGCGCAATCGGATCGCTACGCGGTGTTCTGGACCGAGGATATGACCGCGACGTTGGACGCGTTGGAGACGGGCCTCGCCGAGGCGGACGATGCGAGGTCGCTGCCTTCGTCGTTCTCCTCGTGGAACCGCGTCATCCTGAACGGCCTGGCCAGCACGCCTCAGCCGGAATACGTCATCACGGGCCTGACGCCCGGCACGCGGTACAAGGCAGCCGTCGTCGCCGCGCCCTCCGGCGGCCTGTGGTCCAAGCCGTCCGAGGAGGCGCTGTTCGCCACGCTGCGGGACAGCTCGCTTGAGGGCGTGAGCGTGGCGCCGCGGAGGTCGATGGCCGATGCGGGGCAATCGGTGGAGCTTGCGGCCACGCCGCAGTTCAAGGACGACGCGTCGGAGGCGGTGTCCTACGAGTGGCAGCGCCTGGCGGAAGTGTCCGACGGCAACGGCGTGTGGGAGACGATCCCCGATGCCGACCAGTCCGTCTACCGCGTGGACGTAACCGAGGCTACGTATGGCGCGCGCTTCCGGTGCGTCGCAAGCGCCGGCGGCGGCGACACGGGCGTCGCGCCGGTCAGCTTCGCCAGCAACAACGCCGTCGTGTGGGAGGACGTGCGGCCCGACGACCCCGCCGGTTTGAGCGCCCAGGCGACGAGCGCCACCCAGGCGGAGCTTTCCTGGTCGGGCGACACCCAGCGGACGACGTATACCGTGGAGATCAGCGTGGCGGGCACGGACGCGTGGAGAAGCTACGAGGCGGGCAACGCAACGACGTTGTCGGTTTCGGAGCTTGCGGCCGCGTCCGCGTACGAGTGGCGCGTGACCGCGCGCGGCGGCAACGGCCTCTCCTCGGCTGCCGTTGACGGGCCTGCGTTCGTGACGCAACCGGGCAGCGCGCTGGCGCGGGTGGCCGTCGTGCCGTCGGACACGACGCTGACCGATCCGGGGGCCGCGGTCGAGCTGGCGGCCGTCACGAACGCCGTGGGCGAGGGCGAGGAGCTGTCGTACGCATGGCAGAAGCACGTGTGGTCGCAGAGGGAGGGCGAGCAAGAGGGTGTCTGGTTCTGGGAGAACATTCCGGACGCGACCGGTTCCTCGTACGCTGCTTCGGCGCCCGAGGGCTTCACGACCGACGAGTACCGCTGCGTGGTCACGTCGACGTGCAACGGCGACGAGCGGACGGTTGCCAGCGAAGCGGCGCACGTGCGGCTCGCGCCGGCCGTTCCGGCGGGCCTTGCCGCAACGGACGTGAAGAAGGACAGCGCCACCTTGCAATGGAGCGCCGTGCCGGGCGAGGGCGCGGCGTACCGCGTGGCGTACCGTCCGGCGGACGGCGGCGACGACGCTTGGGTCGAGCAGAACGTGGACGCCGGTTCCGGCGACATCGTGACCTTCCAGGTGTCGGGTCTGCAAGCCAGCACCGCCTACGAATGGCGCGTGCGCACGGTGGTTTCGCTGTCCGGCGGCGAGCTGACATCGGACTGGTCGGATACCCAGACGTTCCTCACCTTGAGCGACAGCGGGTTGACGAAGGCCGTGGTTGCGCCCGCGTTGGTGCGCTACGATACGACGTCGGGCGCCGATGTGGCGTTCCGCGTGCTCACCGACGCGTCGGATGCGACCGGGCTTGGCTACCGGTGGCAGCGGGCCGCGGCGGGCGGCGACGATTGGCAGGACGTTACCGTAGGCGACCATTTTGCCGTGGATGGTGACAAGCTGACCGTGAAGGCCGTCTTCGCCTCCACGACCGAGGCGAACGGCACGAAGTACCGCTGCGTGGTGAGCGCTGGGGGCAACGGCGCGGCTTCGGTGACCAAGGAGAGCACGGCGGGTCGCCTGTGGCATCGCGTGGCCGCCCCGGCGGAGCTTGCCGTCGGCGATACGTCGCTGAACGGAGCCGAGCTTTCCTGGAAGGGCTCGCCCGATTACGAGGGCACGTTCACGTTGGACTACCGTGCGGTCGGCAAAGAGGGCGGCGACGGTTCCTGGACGACGGTGGAGGGTATCGAGCGCGACGGCGAGGGCAACGGCTCGTACGCGCTGACCGGCCTCGATGCGGCCACGTTCTACGAGTGGCGCGTGACCTTCGTCACCGCAGCGGGCGGCGTCTCGTCTGAAACCGCCGTCGGCTCCACGTTCTCCACGTTGGAAGGCAGCAGGCTGACCTCGGCAACGGTCACTCCGCGGGCGGCGGTGGCCGACGAGGGGGATGAGGTGGAGTTCGCCGTGGCCACGAATGTGGACGGGGACGTTGCTGAAACCATGGTCCGCGATTGGCAGACCGCTCCGCGCGGGAGCGACGAATGGACGAGCACGGGGAAGAGCGGGCCGACGTTGTCGCTGACGGTTGGTGCGGACGACCTGGGCACGCAGGTGCGCTGCGTCGTGAGCTCCACCAAAAACGGCGGTACGGTGGAGAAGGCCAGCAACGCCGCTTCGCTGTGGAAGCGCCTCGAGGTGGCACCGCCTGCGAGCCCCGCTGTGGATGCCGGCAGCCTCACCGTCGCCAAGGCGCGCTTGACCTGGAACTGCGATGCGAAGATCGCGGGCACGTTCACGGTTGAGTATCGCGCGAAGGACACGGCGTTCGGCGACGATTGGACGAAGGTAGAGGGTATCGAGGGTAACGAGGCGAACTTGAAAGAGCTTACGCCCGGAACCGTCTACGAGTGGCGTGTGACCCATGTGCTGTCATCCGGCTTGCAGTCGGCTGCCGTAGCAGGACCCGACTTCACCACGAAGGCGGGAAGCGCGCTTTCCGAGGCGACGATATCCCCGGCGGTCGCGGTGGTCGACAAGGGGCATGAGGCCGTGTTCGCCGTGACGACGAACGTGGACGACGATACGGCCGAGGGTCGGTCCTACACGTGGCAGACGGCTCCGCGCGGAAGCAGCGCGTGGACGACCGTGGCCGGAGCCGCCGGGTCGGAGTTGACGCTGAAGGCGGAGGAGGACGACCTGGGCACGCAGGTGCGCTGCATCGTCGATTCCGTCAAGGATGGCGGCAAGAAGCGGACGGTCAGCAACACGGCATCGCTGTGGGTGCGCATCGACGTGGCCCCTCCGACGAGCCTGGCGGTAGATGATAGCCGCATCGCGTCCACGTCGGCACGCCTGAGCTGGGAGTGCGACGCGCAGGTGAAGGGCACGTTCACGGTTGAGTACCGTGCGGCTGGCGGCGAGTGGACGGCGGTCGAGGGCATCGATCAAAACGAAGCCGTGTTGAGAGGGCTTGTTCCCAATACAGCCTACGAATGGCGCGTGACCCACGTGCTGGCCGACAAGCTGCAATCCGTCGCGGTGGACGGCCCCGGCTTCGCCACGCCGGACGGCAGCGCATTGTACGAGGCGACGGTCGCCCCTCCGGTGGCGGTGGTCGACAAGGGGCAGAAGGCCGTGTTCGGCGTCGCGACGAACGTCGATGGCGATGCGGCCGAGAAGCTGACGTACACATGGCAAACGGCTCCGCGTGGAACCGACGCATGGACCGACGTGGAGCGGGTGTCAAGCTCGCAGCTGTCGCTGACCGTGGGCGAGGACGATCTGGGCACCCAGGTTCGCTGCATCGTGGAATCCGACAAGAACGGCACGGCCGGGCGCGCGGTCAGCAACGTCGCCAAGCTGTGGGTGCGCCTCGACGTGGTGCCCCCGGCGAACCCGTCGATTGACGAAACGAAGCTCTCGGCCTCGTCGGCTCGTTTGACCTGGGAGTGCGATGCCCAGGTCAAGGGCACGTTCGCGGTAGAATACCGTGCGGCTGGCGGCGAGTGGGTCGCGATCGATGACATCGAAGGCAACGAGGCAGTGCTCAAGGACCTCGCGCCCGCCACCGCTTACGAGTGGCGTGTGACCCACGTGCTGGCGCCCGGCCTGCAGTCCGCGACGGTGGACGGCCCCGGATTCACCACGAAGGCGGGCAGCGCGCTTTCCGAGGCGAAGGTGACCCCGGAGGTCGTCGTCGCCGACGAAGGTCGGAAGGCCTCATTCGACGTTTCCACGAACGTTGATGGCGACGCGTCTGAGAAGCTCTCGTACGTATGGCAAACGGCTCCGCGCGGAAGCGACGCATGGGCCGACGTGCCCGGGGCGAACGGCTCGCACCTGGAGCTGACGGTGGGCTCGGACGACCTGGGCACGCAGGTGCGCTGCGTCGTGAGCTCTGCCAAGGATGGCGGGGAGAAGAGCACGGTCAGCAACGCGGCGGCGTTGTGGAAGCGCATCCGAGTTGCGCCGCCTGCGAACCTCGCGGTGGACGCGAACGGCCTCGCCTCGACGTCGGCGCGCGTGATCTGGGAATGCGATGCGCAGATCAAGGGCACGTTCACGGTGGAATACCGCTCGACCGGCCACGCGGGATGGGTCGCAATCGAAGGCGTGGAGGGCAACGAGGCAGTGCTGGAAGGCTTGCTGCCCGCCACCGCTTACGAGTGGCGTGTGACCCACGTGCTGGCGCCCGGCCTGCAGTCCGCGACGGTGGACGGCCCCGGCTTCACCACCCCGGACGGTCCTGCGCCCGGTCCCGGCCCCAAGCCTCTGCCGGATCCCTCCGGCGGCGGAACCGTGCCCACGGGCGACCCGCTGAGCGTCGCGCTTGGTGTCTTGGGCACGCTGGCGGCCGCATGCGCTGTCATCGCCGCTTTTGCCGCGAAGCGCCGCAGGATGCACTAGAAGAGAACTCTTCCCTGTAGAGCGCAAACGAACGCTCGGCCCGCATGAAGCAGGCCGAGCGTTCGAAACCGCATCTTCGCCCCGAAAACGCGCTCGACGCGCTGAGGCGCGTTCTCGGGGCGACGACGGTCGCGGGAGAGCCGGGGAGGGGGTCGGCTCTCCCGCGCGATCTGTTACTTCTCGGCCACCATGCGGCCGATGACGTAGCCTTCGGTGTAGCAGCGGCCCAGCGACAGGCCGAACACGGTCAGCGGGTAGTCGATGCCGCCGTAGAAACGGCACGAGCGTATTTTAATAATTTCACAAACAAATGTTCGTATCATATGCTATACTGTTCTCGAACGAAAGAACCAGTGC
>PVMN01002202.1_pt1 | contig 21261 bp, 17 predicted proteins | sample 1853401 | NCBI WGS metagenome assembly PVMN01 (sample SAMN08533510, study PRJNA380276) | Human gut metagenome, whole genome shotgun sequencing project.
AGAATATGGTGCGGATGTTATCATGCGTGCCAATTATTCTCTGGAGCATGGTGCAGAGGAACTTTCTGCGTGTATCAGAGTGCTTTTGAAAAAACTGATCCGTACACTTTGTAAAGAAGCGGGAAAAGAGCCGGAGGATATCTATCAGGTCAGTGTTGTGGGAAATACCTGTATGCATCACCTTTTCCTGGGAATCGTTCCGGATTCTCTTGTTCATGCACCATATAATCCGGCGATCAGTCATGGCCTTACATTCCCGGCAGAAAAATTCCGTCTGGGAATCCATCCGGGCGGACAGCTGATCGCGCTGCCTGTCATTGCAGGATTCGTAGGAGCTGATACTGTTGCCTGCCTTCTGGCTGTAAATCTTGAAGAAGAGAAAAAGATGACTCTGATGATCGATATTGGAACAAATGGCGAGATCGTTCTTGGAAATTCAAAACGCCGCATTGCGTGCTCTACTGCGGCAGGTCCGGCTTTTGAGGGCGCAAAGATAGCCTGTGGTATGCGAGGCGCGGAAGGTGCCATTGAGCATGCACATCTTGAAGAAGGAAGACTCGTATGCAAGGTAATTGGAGACGGCAAGCCAACGGGAATCTGCGGCTCCGGACTGATCGATATTATTGCAGGACTTCTGGAAGCAGGAGTGATCGATGAGACAGGAAGACTGATGGAAGGACCGAGAGTTGTTCAGATCGATGACAATACGAAAACAGCATATCTTCTGGCAGGTCCGTCTGAATCAGGTAATGGAAAACCTGTATATTTAAGTCAGAAAGATATACGTGAAGTACAGCTGGCTAAGGGGGCTATTGCTGCGGGAATCGCCCTTCTGGCAGAACAGATGGGAATTACTTTGGAGCAGATCGAGCAGGTTTATATTGCAGGAGCTTTTGGCAACTATATGGATCCTGCAGGGGCATGCAGGATCGGCATGCTTCCGGGAATCCTGAAAGACAGGATCATTCCGGTTGGAAATGCAGCAGGAGAAGGTGCAAAGCTGGCTCTCTTAAATAATGAAGAACTTGAACGCGCGGAGCGTCTTGCCCGCCATACAGAATTTCTGGAGCTGGCAGCACTGCCTGAATTCCAGGATGAATTTGTAGATCAGTTGGAATTTCCGGAAGAATAAGAAAGTCTGTTTTACTCAGTTGGAAACAGATTTTGGCATAGGTTATTAAGTGTAGAATTTATGTGGAGGGAACGATATGGACTTAAAAGAATTACAGCAGCTGGGAAAAGAGATCGGCTTTTTTAAAATAGAGGAAATGGATACCGGGAAGATCAAACTGCTTCCGGAGGTGCGCCAGATGTGCAGCACAGATAAATGCCACATGTATGGACGAAACTGGAGCTGTCCACCTGCATGCGGAACTCTGGAAGAGTGTGGGGAAGATATCTCAGGTTATACAAGAGGCATCATCGTTCAGACAAAAGGCGAGCTGGAAGATGAATTTGACGGAGAAGGCATGATGGAAACAGAGGCACTTCATAAAGAACATTTTGTGGAGATGCACGACAGACTGAAAAAAGAATTTCCAAAGCTTCTTTCTCTTGGAGCCGGATGCTGTACCAGATGCGCCAAATGCAGCTATCCAGACGCACCGTGCCGTTTTCCGGAGAAACGTTTTTCTTCAATGGAGGCATACGGAATGCTGGTAACTCAGGTCTGTCAGGACAGTGGGATCGAATATTATTACGGACCTGGAACGATTACATACACCAGCTGTTTTTTCCTGGAATAAAAAGAAGGAAGAGGCATGAATACACTTATGTTCTTTATGCGCTTCGAAAAAAGTCAGTGCAGGCACAGGATCATTCTTACGGGGAAAAATAAAAAGGGTTAGAGAAATTTTTCGGTTCTATTTCTGCGAAAGGCTGACATAGACTTTTGGTAGCTGTATAGCTGTGGGAAATGCGCATTCCCGGCTTTGTCCATTGCAGATGGCTGCGGTGGGAAGAGCGAACAGTAATCGGAAACCTGAAGTTTTAGTCTTTGGCAGAAAGGCGGTATTTTTTATGGGATGTGGAAAATTTCATGAATTTCATGATTGCAGTGAACAGCGTGATCGTATGGAAATGCTGCGGATCTTTCAGGTGGCAGCAGTGTTCTTCGGAATTCTTATGGAAAAAATCTCCCGTGTGAAAACTGCAGGAAGAAAAATGATCGGAAGAGGACAGGCATGGTATGCAGCTGCCTGGGCAGATTGGAGATGTGAGACAGGTTATGGAAGTGTGCGAAGTGTGGCAGATGCAGGCACAGGACATGATGGTGTGGCTGCATCAGGAACAGCAGTGTGCAGAAATAGATGGGGATATGCCCGCAGAGGACGAAAAACTGTAACGGATAAGGTTGATGTGGGTAATAATCCGAGAGATGGAAATGTGTGTTGGAAGTATTTGAGTAGAGGGCTGTCAAGATGCAAATTGCGAGGAAAAATGCACAGTGATGGCGCAGATCTCGCTGTTTGTTGCAGTTCGCATATTCGGACCCCATATGCCGGCACCTGAGGTGACGATGTTGTGCATGTTTCCTTTTTTCAGGTAGCCGCAGGAATTTTCCCATACGAGGCTGGTAATGATGTTCAGGGGGAACAGCTGGCCGTTGTGGGTATGACCGCAGAGATCCAGGTCTGCACCTGAAGAAGCTACCTCGTCCAGCTCGCCGGGCTGGTGATCCATAAAAATAACAGGGCGTCTCAGATCCAGTGATTTGGTAAGCTGGGAAGGACTCTTACGCGTGTCATCCATTTTGCGGCAGCGGGAAGGGTCCTTCCGTCCTGTAAGATAAAACCGGTCATCAATAAGAATAGTCTCATCATTGAGAAGCCGGATGTTGGCATCTTTCAGGAACTGTGTCATTCTGGGATCATCGTAGTCCTTATTCGCAGAGCGGAAAGTGAATCCCGCAAGGATCGGTTCGTTGAGGTCATGGTTGCCCCAGCAGGCATAAACGCCGTATCTGGACCGGATAGAACGAAGGGTGGAGGCAGTTTTTTCCGGGTTTTTCAGCCCTTCATATTCATTGTCAAAAATATCTCCGGCAATGCACACCAGATCCGGCTTTTGGGCATTAATTGCATTGACAAGAAGTTCTGCATTTTTTTCTCCGATGCTGTAGCCAAAATGAATATCTGCAAGCAGGACGATCTTAAGGGAATCCGTTCCTTCCACCTGCTTATCTACTTTCACATCATAAGTTTTTGTCTTAAGATTCCACTGATTTAAAATTCCATAAACACTGATGCCAATAATAAGAAGTGTGCAAATTGCTCCGGTGAGCACGAAAGCTTTCCGGGTGTAAAGCCAGTCTGGATGCAGCGTATGTTTCAGGAGCAGTCTTGTCAGATCTGTTGTGACAATGATGATCAGAATATAAAGAAAAGTGCCCTGAAAATAATTTGCTGTATTTTTCAGAAAACGGTGAAATGCCGGCGGTTTCCGGATCAGAAAGCTGGTGAGCAGTGAGGATGCCAGAAAAATATAAACACCCGCAAAGCACACCCGAAACAGCGGTGTCTGAAACAGATGCGTACAGGCTCCCATCCACAAGATCATCCAGCGGACGATATAAATATTAATGAGAATGTAAAACGGTGCGAGAAAAATAGCAAGCATTAAATTTGGTAAACCTCCGTGATTTTCGTAAATGCAGATGTTCAGGTTGTTACAGAGCAATATCACAGAATGTCTGTGAATACTTGAACTATAGCTACACAAGTATAGCGCAAATAATAATTTTTTGCAAAAGAACATATATTAGGAAAAAGACCGATTATGGTGTTTTTATGAAAAAATATGTGTACTTCCGGTATTTTGTGGTGTTTCTGGTGATCGTCCTGCCGTATTTTATGGGGGCGGTGTTTAATGGGGCTGATATGGTCATGGCGGAGCGCAGGCCGGAAGTGGAGATGTTTCTTCCGATTATTGTGTCTTCTCAGATCGGATCGGATATGAAAAAAGAAACCATAAAAGCGCAGACCGTGATTGCAAGGTCGAATATCCGGAGAATACTCGGGGAAGGGAAAATACTTCCGCAGATACTGCAGGAGAAAACTGACGGCAGAGATTATATTAGAAATATTTTTTCCAAAAAAGACAAAGTCTATCAGCAGGCAGCAGAAGAAACGAGTGGTCAGGTGTTGACGTATCAGGGGGAGCTGAAGCTGCTCCCGTGGCATAAGGTCAGCGGGGGAAAAACACGCAGCGGAAAAGAGGCTTTTCGGGATGAGGCATATACATATCTGAAATCTGTGGACAGCAGTAAGGACAAAAAATCGCCGGATTATATGGAGGTGGTTGAAATTCCCGTGAGTCAGGCCGGGGAGGTGAAGATCCGGGAACGGGACAGTGCGGGCTATGTGACAGAGCTTTCCAGCGGAAAAAATCTCCTGGAGGGAGAGAGTTTTGCTGTGGGTATGGGATTGAAGTCTGCGAATTTCAGTTTGCAGAAAAATGGTGATGTGTACGTTCTGCGGGTGCGGGGCAGCGGTCATGGAGCAGGTTTTTCGCAATTTGGTGGAAATGAGATGGCGAAAGGCGGGAGCAGCGCGGAGGAGATCCTGAAAAAATATTTTCCGGCCATGAAACTGGAAAATTTGTAAAAAGTGAATAGAGAGTCATATTCTGGACACCCTATAGATACAGAAACGATGTACTGGTGAACAGTTATCGGAAATGAACATATTAGACAGAGGTGGAAAGAATATGATGAAAAGTAAAGTTGTGAGAGGAATTATCAACGGCGGAGTTCTGGCAGCAGTGGCAGCTCTTGGGATCACAGTGTATCAGCTGGGAACCAAGCCCCTTACGGAGTCAAAAGATGATTCTGTGCAGATGAAGGAGACAGGACTGGAGGAAGAAATCTCCGATGAGGGAGATGCGGAAGTTTCCGGAAGTGGAAGCACGGAGGAGGCAGATGGTTCGGGAATTGCGGATGGGGATTCGGTGAAGAATGCTGCGGTTGATGCGGACGGCATGGCTGGCAGCAGTGGAACAGGAGATGTGGCTGACGGAGGTAGCAGTGCTGCAGGAACTGGTGCGGCAGCTGCAAATGCAAATGAAAGTAATAGTGCTGCGGTTGCCGGTGTGAATGGTTCTGCTGTAAGTAAAGCTGCAGGTAAATTAGCAGATGGTACTGGAGCAGATTCTGCGGAAATTGCATCAGCAGGTAATAATTCAACCGGAAACACCGGAACAGACAGTACTGAGACTTCTGCAGCGGGAATTGCTGCACAGAATCTGAATTTTACCGAGAATTCTCTTATGGAGTGGCCGGTCCGCGGAACGGTTCTGATCGATTATAATATGAACGAAACAGTTTATTATCCAACTCTCGACCAGTACAGGGTAAGTTCGGCGATCGCAGTTCAGGCTGTGGAGGACGCACCGGTTTATGCGGCTGCAGACGGACAGGTGCTTTCTGTTGAGCAGGATGCCTGCACCGGAACGACTGTGACGATGGAACTTGGAAACGGGTATCAGGCTGTGTATGGACAGCTTAAAGATCTTACTGTTGCAGAAGGTGATACAGTAAAAGAAGGTGAAGTGATCGGAAATGTCAGCGAGCCGACAAAATATTATTCCGTGGAAGGCCCGAACCTTTATTTTGCAGTGAAGAAGGATGGAAATCCGGTGGATCCGTTTGAGTATCTGGAGTAAAATTTTTATATGAAAATTATGCGGGATATGGAATCCATCCCGCATAATTGTACTATACCCACATAAAATTTCACGAAGAATCTTTTTTACCGGGATGAAAACGTGTATAATCATAAATATAAATATCTGCACATAACGATAGCATATGACAGACATAAAGGACAGAGGAAGAGGTACATATATATGAATATTAATGAAATAGCCAGACTTGCAGGCGTTTCCAGAGCGACTGTATCCAGATATCTGAATAATGGGTATGTAAGCAGTGAAAAGAAAGCAGTCATCCGGAGAGTGATCGAGGAGACTGGTTATCAGCCGTCCTCCCAGGCACAGACACTTCGTACGAAAAAAACGAGTCTGATCGGTGTCATCCTTCCAAAGATCAATTCCGATACCATAAGCCGTGAAGTTGAAGGAATCAGTGATATTCTTACACGGAGAGGATACCAGCTGATTCTTGCCAATACTAACAATGATGTGGAAGAGGAACTGAAATATCTTTCGCTTTTTAAAGAGCGTCAGGTGGACGGAGTTGTTTTTATTGCCACCATGTTTACAAGGAAGCATAAGCAGATGCTTAAGGATTATAAGGTTCCTATTGTACTTCTGGGACAGCATCTGGACGGATATCCTTGCATTTATCAGGATGATTATAAAGCTGCTTTTCAGGTGACGGAGAAGCTTGCGGAGAAAGGCAGCAAGTTTGCCTATATTGGAGTTACAGATAAAGATGTGGCTGTAGGTGCACAGAGAAGAAAAGGATTCGAAGATGCCCTTCGTAAGAAAAAGCTCGAGATTGTGCCTGAGAGGATGAAAGTGGGAAGTTTTACCATGGATTCCGGATATGAGATGGCCAGGGAGCTTTTTGAGGAGGATCCGTCCATTGATTCTCTTGTGTGCGCTACAGATACCATGGCAGTGGGAGCCATGACTTACCTTAAGGAGATAGGACTTCGCATTCCCGAGGATGTGCAGATTGCGGGAATCGGTGACGGAGTTCCGGGCAAGATCGTGGAGCCGAAACTTACTACCATGCATTTTTATTACAAAACAAGTGGGATGGAGGCAGCAGCTATGCTGGCCGACCTTATTGAGAATGATACCGGGATCAGCAAGGAGATCAAGATGGGATGTGAACTTGTGGAACGGGAATCTCACAGATAACAGAATAGTTAAGTCAGGCAGAAGCAGGTTCTTTTTGGAAAGGGATCTGCTTCTTTTTTGTGCCATTGGGGACGGGGATTTTGGTTCTGATATCGGTTCTTATGGAATATGTACAATTTTCAGTATGAAAATTTGTGAGATGTTTCGGATTTACAAATGAGATCGTTGTGGTTATAATACAATCAAGATATGAGAACGATTCCACATTAAAACACAATAAAGAAAATGAAATATATGTGAGAAACTAAATAGAATATTGATAAATGACAAAAAAATATGACAAAAACAATATTTTTAATAGTTAAAAACATATGGAATCAATCTCATAAAAACATAAATAATGGATCACAAAAAAGACAGAGATAACGATCATATCTGAATTATAACGATATGCATCATATGATCCACAAAAAAAGGAAAAGTAAAAAGAGTCTGCTGATTAAAAATCAGACAGCGACGGAAAAGGAGGAAGGACATGGATTACAGAAAGACCGCACAGGAAATCTATGATCATGTAGGAAAGAAAGAAAACATCATTTCTGTAGCCCACTGTGCAACAAGACTTCGTCTGGTCATTGCAGATAATGACAAGGCAGACAAGGAATACGTGGAGAATATCGACGGAGTAAAAGGTGTATTCTTCGCACAGGGACAGATGCAGATCATTCTTGGAACAGGAGTTGTAAACAAGGTTTATGATGAGTTCATCCAGATCGCCGGGGTTTCCGAGAGCAGCAAGGAAGAGCTGAAGCAGGTGGCAGCATCCAAGGCCAATCCAGTACAGAGACTCATTAAGACGCTTGGAGATATTTTTGTCCCGATCATCCCGGCTATCGTAGCCAGCGGATTCCTGATGGGAATCATGGAAGCTTTGAACTTCATGGTAAATAATGGCTTCCTGAACATTAATACCAACGGTTCCATTTATGTATTTGCACAGCTTTTCAGTAATACAGCATACACATTCCTGCCGATCCTCATCGCTTACAGTGGTGCAAAAGTATTCGGCGCCAACCCTTACCTTGGTGCGGTTATCGGTATGATCATGATTCATCCGAATCTGCAGAACGCTTGGACAGTTGCCACGGAAGGCGTACAGGCCACACAGAAAGTATGGTTCGGACTTTACTCCATTGATATGGTTGGATATCAGGGACATGTAATCCCGGTTATCATTGCAGTCTGGGTACTGGCACAGATTGAGAAGAGACTTCATAAAGTCGTACCTGCAATGTTCGATCTTTTTGTAACACCGCTTGTCAGCGTTTTTGTAACCGGCTATCTTACACTTTCCATTATCGGACCGATCTTCGTAACAGTTGAGAACGGACTTCTGGATGGAATCCAGTGGCTGATCGCTCTGCCATTCGGAATCGGAAGCTTTATCATGGGTGCTTTTTATGCACCGACAGTTGTTGCAGGTGTTCATCATATGTACACCATCATTGACCTTGGACAGCTCGCTAAATTCGGCGTTACCTACTGGCTGCCGCTTGCATCTGCAGCCAATATTGCACAGGGTGGTGCGGCTCTTGCCGTAGGCCTGAAATCAAAGAACCAGAAGGTCAAATCCATGGCTGTTCCGTCTGCATTAAGCGCATGTATGGGAATCACAGAGCCGGCTATCTTCGGTGTAAATCTTCGCTTTGGAAAGCCGTTTATCATGGGTTGCCTGGGTGGTGCATGCGGAGCCCTTTTTGCTTCCATCACCAGTCTTGGTGCTACAGGAACAGGCGTTACCGGTATCTTCGGAATCCTGCTGTGCCTGAATAATCCGGTTTCTTATATACTCATGTTTGCCATCGCATTTGGTGTGGCTTTTGTACTCACATGGATGTTCGGATATAAGGACGAGGTACAGGAAACAGCTGAGAAAAATATTGAAACAGAGAAAAAGGCAGGTGCTCCGGCAGAGAATGCTGAGATGAAATCTGCGGAGGAAAAAACAGCTGAGAGCGGTGTGCAGACTCTCTACAGCCCGCTTGAGGGAACTGCGATCCCGCTTTCAGAAGTAAAAGATGCGACCTTTGCATCAGAAGTCCTTGGAAAGGGCATGGCAGTGATTCCGTCCAAAGGTGAGGTAAAAGCACCTTGCGACGCAACAGTTTCTACAATTTTTGACACAAAACATGCGATCGGCCTTGCAACAGACAGCGGTCTGGAACTGCTGATCCACATCGGGGTTGATACCGTTGAGCTTGGCGGTAAATTCTACACAGCACATGTAAAAGACGGCGACCAGGTCAAAAAAGGTCAGACACTGATCACTTTTGACATGGAGGAGATCAGGAAGGCTGGTTACGATGTGACCACACCGCTGATCGTAACAAATACAGATGATTACGAAGAAGTAAAAATGCTTACAGAAGGAACAGTAAACAACGGTTCTGAGGTACTGGAGGTAAAATAATGAGTTCTCTGACAAAAGTGCTTGCGGAGGAAGTAAGAAAAATCGAGGAAACGGCAGCAGTAGGAATGGCGATGCAGAAGAGCCGCCTGACACATCATCTGATGCCGCCGACCGGATGGCTGAACGATCCAAATGGATTATGCTGGTATAAAGGAAGATATCACGTGTTTTTCCAGTATTCTCCTTTTGAAGCCAACGGCGGTCTGAAATTCTGGGGACATTATTCCAGTGAGGATATGATCAACTGGAGATATGAGGGTGTTCCGCTTCTGCCTGACAGTGTTTATGACTGTCATGGTGTTTACTCAGGCTCTGCACTTGCAGAGGAGGATAAACTTCATCTTTTTTATACAGGGAATGTGAAGATGGATGGAGATTATGATTACATTAACAACGGACGTTGTTCCAGCACTCTCCACGTGGAGAGTGAGGACGGCATCCGTTTTGGAACAAAAGAAGAGGCTATTTCCTGGACGGATTATCCGGAGAATTACACCTGCCATATCCGCGACCCGAAGGTGTGGAAGGACGGAGAAGAGTACCATATGATTCTGGGAGGCCGCCAGAAAGGCGACAAAGGTGCAGTTCTTTTTTATAAATCTGAGGATATGAAGAACTGGACATTTGATCGTGACCTTACTACAGAGAATACATTCGGATACATGTGGGAATGCCCGGATTTCTTTATTCTGGGTGACCAGGAGGTGCTTTCAGTTTCTCCCCAGGGACTGACAAGAGAGGAGTACCGTTTCCAGAATATTTACCAGTCCGGATATTTTATCCTGAAGGATGGTAAGCCGGAGGAAAAAGATTTCCGGGAATGGGATTATGGCTTTGATTTCTATGCACCACAGACATTCCAGGATGGAAAAGGCAGAAGGATCATCATCGGCTGGATGGGAATGCCGGATGCTGATGAAGAGTATGTGAATCCAACTGCTGAGACAGAAGGCTGGCAGCATTGTCTTACTGTTCCGCGGGAAGTTACTTATAAGAATGCAATGCTTTATCAGTATCCGGTGGAAGAACTGAACGGACTTAGAATGGATGGGATTTCTGTCAGCGGTTCTGATGTGGAGCTTCCGGTTAATGGACCATTTGATCTGGATATTAAGGTCAAAGGTGAGCAGGGCAAGATAAGCCTTGGGGAAAACCTTTTCCTGGATTATCAGGACGGAAATATTTCATTAGCTCTCTCCGAAAAAGCTGGCGCAGGGCGAAAAGTGCGTAAGGCGCATATTCCATCCGGTAAAGTTGAAGCTCTCAGAATCCTTGCAGATACCACAGCAGTGGAGATCTATGTGAATGGTGGAGAAGTTGTTTTTTCCACCAGGTATTATCCGGAGACGGATGAGCAGACTGTGAAGGTGGAAACAGCGGAAGTTGACGGAGAGATTTATAAACTGAAAAATTGTGTGATGGAGTAGGTTCTTTTGTTTCACAATTCATATTCACAGAAATAAAAAATGAACGTATAATAAAGCAGGTGGGAAAATCCGCAGCCGGAATCCCAGCCTGCTTTATCTTTGTTATAAGTGAAATACAAGAATTGTGCCGGCTGCTTGAGTATAGAAGGATGGCTGCTGAAGAAATGCTGGCGGCTGTCTTTACATAGAATATTTTCACAAAAGAGGAGACTGCTATGAACTACACATACATCGTGCAGTGTGCAGACGGCACGCTCTACACCGGCTGGACAAACTGCCTTGCCAGGCGGATGAAAGCGCACAATGAAGGCAAGGCAGGTGCCAAATATACCCGGGCCAAGAGACCGGTGAAGCTGGTGTATTATGAGGGCTTTGCCACAAAGGAAGAGGCCATGAGCCGGGAGTACCGGATCAAGCAGCTGACCAGGGAGAAGAAGCTGGAGTTGATGAAATTCTGAATGTCGATAAGCATTTCGATACTTCAAGTGACTTCAAAGGTGTGGAGCATTATGCAGCGTAATTGAAAGATAAGGATATCTTTTTTTGATGTTTTGTGGTTGAAGGGTTTTTGCAGAATTTGTCGAAATGTTTTGAGTGCATATTTGCCCATATTGTGCTAAGGTAAAAAAAGCATTTCATTTCTATTCTGTTCAGCGACAGGAATGAACTGCTGAAGCTTTACAATTGAAAGCTGTTATGTTGAATATCAATAAAGGCCATAACCGGAAACTGATGGAAACCTGCAGAACGCTTCACGACTACGCAGAATACACTTCCCGGGTACGTGAATATGCTGCGAGGATGCCACTGGATGAAGCTGTGGAGCGGGCGATCACGGAGTGTATAAGTGAGGGGATACTGGCAGATTTTCTGAGAGAGAATCGTGCGGAGGCGAAAAAAGTGAGTATATACGAATATGATGAAGAGAGGCATATGAGACAGACGAGAGAAGAGGGCGTTGAGGAAGGCTATGCCAATGGACTGACCCAGGGAATTGAGCAAACAGCGGTTAATTTGATTAAAACGAGACTTCTTACAGATGAACAAATTAAAGAAGTGACCGGTTTAAGCCAGTCTCAGATAGACACTTTGCGAAAAAACGAAAATACTCAATAATCACATCATTGTATAAAACTAATCATATAGCTAAAAAATACATCGAAAAACAATCACATCAAAAAAATCTCTTCCAGAGCGCTTAACCATTTAAATTCCTGCCATACAGCGAATATAAATGTCTAAGCTTCCTCTGGAAGAGATCGCATCTTTACATTTCTGATCAATGAATCCCCATTCCGGCAACAAAGAAATACATTACAACGAAATGGCACATACTTCCCAGCATTACGAAAATATGAAATACCTCATGAGATCCAAAATTTTTATGTTTTGCATTGAAGATCGGCAGCTTCAGTGCGTAGATGACACCTCCGATGGTATAGATGATGCCGCCGGCCAGGAGCCAGCCGAACCCTGCGCGGGGCAGGTTGTGGAAGATCGGAACGAAGGCCAGAACACAGAGCCATCCCATTCCGATGTAGATTACGGAGGAGAGCCATTTCGGGCAGTTAATCCAGCAGCCCTTAAGGATCATTCCGATGATAGCAACAGTCCATACAAGTGCACAGAGGATATAGCCGGTGCGGCCGTGAAGGACGATTAAGCATACCGGGGTATAGCTGCCTGCGATCATGACGAAGATCATCATGTGATCCATTTTTTTCAGACGGCGGTTTACTTTAGCGGTGGAGTCTACGGAATGATAAAGAGTGCTTGCCAGATAAAGAAGGATCATGGTCAGGATGAAAACACTCACTGCAAAAACATGAAGCATATCAGCACTTCTGGCAGCTTTCACGATCAGCGGAGTGGCTCCGGCAGCTGCAAGAAGCATGGCGATTCCGTGTGTGATCGCGCTTCCCGGATCTTTTAATTTAAATTTCATGATATAACACCTCCTGAATACAGAAAAACAATGTAGAAATTAATAAAACGACATATAGTATTCAAAACTACATAGCAAGTATACGAATACTATACCACTCTTGTTCGAAAATGCAACCCCTTTTTCGTAAAATTTTATATGGATTTAACATAAGCTTGCCTTGAAGTAAACATTCAGCCAGTATACTTATTCAGGATAATCCATTGTGCGAACGGCTGACCTTTGCATCTATTTATCAGAGTAATCTGGATGAGTTTTATATGGTAAGAGTAGGTTCACTGGTAGATCAGATGTTTCTTTCCAAGGATATTCGTGAAAATAAAACAAATATGACACCAAAGGAACAGTTGGAAGCGGTCCTCTCAAGAACCAGAAAATTAAATCGAAAAAGAGATGTGATCTATGAGGAGATCATGGACAGCCTGAAAGAATATGGCGTTCAGATGCTTAATTTCCATAAGATCGAAAAAGAAGACAGGAATTATCTGGAACGCTATTTTGAGGCAGAAGTAGCACCGGTGATCTCACCATCTATTGTAGGGAAAAAGACAACCATTTCCATTTCTCAGAACATTCATATCATCAGCATTGTGGGACGTTTCCTGGAGCACTCCCGTATTTATATTTTCGGAACGCAGGAAAGAGCGAAGATATATATTGCATCTGCTGATTTTATGACAAGAAATACCCTTCGCCGTGTGGAAGTAGCAGCACCGATAGAGGATCCGGATATCCGTATGCAGATCCAGGAAATGTTTGTAACCATGCTCAGCGACAACCGAAAGGCACGGAAAATGAACAGTAAAGGTAATTATAAAATTGAAGAGTCAGACAATGCGCCGCTGAATTCCCAGGAGGTGTTTTTGCAGCAGGCATATGCGAATACAGCAGCCGAAGGAAAAGAGCAGTGATAACCAGGCAGAAAATTGCAAAATCCACTCCTGACGGAATGCAGGTTTTCTTTGATAATATAACTGTCATGTGATAAGATAAAAGCAGTATTTTGTATGAAAACAGTTACCGGTTACAAATATTAACTGGAAACATGCAAACTGGAAGGGAGTAGTTTATGGCACACAAAAGAGTAGTGCTTTGTTTGTTAGGAACTATTTTGGCAGCATCCATGTTGAGCGGATGCACCGGAAAGAAGTCAGACCCTGTTACAATTACCGTATGGACATATTATAATGGAGATCAGCTTGATGCATTTAACAATCTGACAGAGAAATTTAATGAAACAGTTGGCAAGAAACAGGGAATTACGGTAGATAGCAAGAGCCTTGGAACGGTAGAAGACCTGGAAAAAAATGTTCTGGCAGCAGCAGACGGAGAGGTTGGAGCTTCCGAAGTTCCGAATATTTTTTCTGCATATGCTGATACAGCATATACCATGGATCAGAAGGAAATGCTGGTAGATATTTCTGATTATCTTACAGATAAGGAAAAAGAACAATATGTAGAGGGATATCTGAAAGAAGGAGACTTCTCAGATGATGGAAGTATTAAGATATTTCCGGTTGCGAAATCAACAGAGCTGCTTTTTCTCAATGATACAGACTGGCAGAAATTTGCAGCGGATACAGGTGCGGAATATGATGATCTGAAGTCAATAGAAGGACTTGTTGAAACTGCAGAGAAATATTACAAATGGACAGATGAACAGACTCCGGATCAGCCAAACGACGGAAAGGCATTGTTTGGCCGTGATGCAATGGCCAATTACATTCTGGTAGGAGCCCGGGAACTTGGCTGTGATATTTTTGAAGTCAAAGATGAAAAAATGACTCTGAATTTTGACAAGGATGTAATCCGTACTTTGTGGGATAATTATTATGTTCCATATATCAGGGGATATTTTTCCGCATCAGGACGTTTCCGCAGTGATGATGTAAAAACCGGAAATGTACTTGGCTATGTTGGTTCAACATCCAGTGCCACATTCTTCCCGACGGAAGTAACAAATGACAGTGGAGATACTTATGATATTTCACTGAAAGTACTTCCAAGTCCTAAATTTAAGGACGGCGATGATTACGCTGTACAGCAGGGCGCCGGAATGGTTATGACCAAGGGCTCTGATGAAGAGATTAAAGCCAGCGTGGAATTTTTGAAGTGGTTCACGAAACCGGAGAACAATATTGATTTTTCCGTTGGTTCCGGCTATCTTCCGGTAACAAATGAAGCCAACAGTATTGATAAGATCAAATCTGTTGAGTCTGATATCAGCAGCTCTATGGAAGAGATCCTTACGAAATCTGTAGATGAGATCAATAATAACAACCTGTATTATATGCATGCATTCGAGAATGGAAATGATGCAAGAACTGTCCTTCAGGAAGCGTTCGAAGATGTTGCACAGCAGGATCGCGCAATTGTAGAAGAACGTCTGGCAGAAGGACAGAGTGCACAGGAGGCAGAAGCTGAGTTTCTGTCGGATGATTATTTTGAAAACTGGTATCAGAATGTCCTTTCAGAGCTTCAGGCGTATGAAGGCTAACGCAGACTGAAGTCTCAGGAAGGAGGAACTGCTGATCATGAAAAAAAAGGAGAAATCCATTTTTCGTACGATCCTGACAGCTATGTTGATGGTTCTGGGAATCGAGATACTGCTTCTGGTGGCTGCTTTAGGCATCAGTCATGTGAGCAGTCAGCTGGATCAGAATGCAGTTGATATTCTGAAAAAACAGGTGGATAACAGAAGCAGTTATCTGGAGAGCATTCTGTCTTCAGATCAGAATCTTTCAAATCTTTCAGAACGGATCAATGAAGTGACGGAGGAGCTGATTGATTCCGGTGAGATAGATATTCAGAATATCGGAACAAATAAAGAAGATTATCTGCCGTTGATGAAGTGTATTAATGATTCAATGATCAGTACTATGAGGCGGAGAGCAGTTACAGGAATTTTTGTAGCCTTTAACACAGAGGATCTGGACGAAAAAGGCCAGAAAGATGTGATTCCTGCTTTGTATATAAGAGATCTGGATCCGGATTCCCTGCCAGCGCGGAAGAATACAGATCTTCTGATGGAGAGATCGCCGGTTGAGCTGGTTAAGACGATGGGAATCTCCACGGATAAGGGATGGAAATCGAATCTGGCTCTTTCGGATGAAAGTACGAAAAGGATCATGTATCCTGTTTTTCAGGCTGCATATAAAGACCATGGTCAGCTTGAGGCATCAGATTATGGACACTGGTCAACAGAAGAATATACACTGGATGGAGATAACCGTCCAGCGATCGCTTACTCTGTTCCACTGATCCTTTCGGATGGAACTGTTTATGGCGTTCTTGGAGTTGAGCTTCTCTCGGAATATCTGAATACACAGATACCTTATGAGGAACTGCAGAATGAAGGAGAAGGCACTTATATTCTGGCGTATACGAAGTCATCATTAAAAGATGACGGGATCGTTATCTCAGGAATCGGAGGAATCAATGGAAAAAATCTTTCCGATGAAAAAGTATTAAGAAACAGTGAGTTGACATTGCACAAAAACAGCTACGGAGAGTATCAGCTGGATCTGACGGGAAAAAGATATTATATATCCATGAAACCGATCCAGCTGTACAATCGGAACGCTCCTTTTTCAGATGAGCAGTGGGTTCTGCTGGGGGTTGTGGAAAATAATCAGCTGTTCTCTTTCTCAAGACATGTGCTTCGGATGCTGATGTTTACCGTTTTAATGACTGTAGTGGTGGGTGTTCTCAGCAGCCTGATCGTCAGTCTCCGTCTGGCACGGCCTGTGCGGAAACTCTCTTCGGAAGTTGAGGAAGCACAAAAAAATAACAGTACATCGCTGAAGTTTTCCAATACGGGAATCCGGGAGCTGGATCAGTTTGCAGGTGCGATCATGCAGCTGAACAAGGATATGGTAACAGTATCTACGAAATTTCTGCGCATTATGGAAATGGCCAGTGTGGAGCTTGGTGGATTTGAGGTCCGTACCGATACCAAGAGCGTTTATGTGACAGATAATTTCTTTTCCATGCTTGGAATGGAACGTGATCCAGACGAAATTCTTGATGCGGACAGCTTTGTGAAGATCGTGAAAAATTTTGAAAGTGAATGTTCTTATATAACGGGCAGCGATAACGCAAAAGTATATTGTGTGAAGTATGATGACGGAGACGTCCGTTATGTCCGAATGGAGATCAACAAAGAAATGAACCGGTGTATCGGTCTTGTGGAAGATGTGACGAAAGTTACCAGAGAGCGTATGAGCATTCAATATGAGAGAGATTATGATACGCTGACCGGACTTTACAACAGACGTGCTTTCCAGAGAGAAAGTGAGAAGTTGTTCCGCGAGCATCCGGAGAAGCTGAAACATGCGGCGTTTGTGATGATTGATATGGATAATCTGAAATATACGAATGATAATTTCGGACATGATTTTGGTGACAGATACATTTACGAGGCTGGAAAAGGCTTTGCAGATTATACACCACAGGGAACTATTTGTTCCAGAATCTCCGGCGATGAGTTCAATCTTCTTTTCTATGGTTACGACAGTCAGGATGAGATCCGCAAGGTGATCGCTGAAGTAAAAGCTGCTATTGACAGAAAATGTATAATGCTTCCAAGCGGAAGAAAACTTAAGTTAAGCATTTCAGGCGGCATTTGCTGGTATCCGGAGAACACAAAAGATCTGAAACTGATGAAGAAATATGCAGATTTTGCAATGTATCAGGTTAAGCGCTCTGCGAAAGGCAATATTCAGGAGTTTGATCCGGATGTTTATAACAGGAATGCCAGTGAGGAACAGCAGAGGAAACAGTTCCGGCAGCTGATCCGAAGAGAGGAACTTCGGTATTACTATCAGCCAATTGTATCTGCAGTTACCGGAAAGGTCTATGCACTGGAAGCACTGATGCATATTGATCTGCCAGCACTGAAATCACCGGAAGATGTAGTAAAACTTGCCAGAGAAGAGAAATGTCTCCATGAGCTTGAGCGAATTACGTTTTTCCGGGCAGCAGAAGGTTATGTTCAGCTGAGAGAGAATGGTGATGTAAGAGGCGATGAACTTCTGTTTATCAACTCTATTGCCAGTGAGTGCATGAGCAATGATGAATGCAGGGAATTTAACCGGAAATATGGCGATCTTCAGCCACAGCTGGTTCTGGAGATCACAGAGCAGGAATCCTTGAATAAGAAAGGAAATATGCCGGGCTTCCTTGGTGCGATTGCATTGGATGATTATGGAAGTGGCTACAACAGTGAGAAGAGTCTGCTTACTATTTCACCGCAGTATATTAAGGTGGATATGGCAATCATCCGCGATATTGATACAGATCCGGATAAACAGCAGATCGTAGTAAATATTGTAAATTATGCGCATCAGCGAGGAATGTATGTCGTAGCAGAAGGCATTGAAACTCCGGCAGAGCTTGAGAAGGTTCTGGAGCTTGGAGTGGATCTGCTTCAGGGCTATTATCTGGCAAGGCCGGCAGCAGTGCCGGGAGAGATCAATTCCGAAGCAATAAAAATTATTAAGAACAGAAGTCGGGAAGTGTGATACTTCCCGGCTTTTTTTATCTGTTTGACAATACATATTTCTCCCATTTTTTCACATAATAACCATACAGATAAACAAACGGCTGCGGCAAATATAAAATTACTGTACAGCAGCGATTAGATAAGAAAAATGCAGGAGGAAAAAGACAAGATGAAAGCAACAGGAATTGTTCGTCGGATCGACGACCTGGGCCGGGTGGTGATCCCGAAGGAGATACGAAAGACACTTAAGATCAAAGAAGGAACACCTCTGGAGATCTTTACAGACAGGGAGGGGCAGATCATTCTGAAAAAATATTCACCTATTGGTGAGCTGAATAATTTTGCAGAAGAATATGCGGAGGCACTGGTGCAGACAACCGGGCTGACAGCCTGTATTACAGACAGGGATGTAGTGGTGGCAGCGGCAGGAAGCGGAAGCAGGGAGCTTGATGGAAAAGAAATCAGCATGGAGCTGGACGAGGTGATCTCCGGGAGGGAGACACGTCTTATTAATGGAAGCAGCCGTGAAGATGTGTCGGTAACTCTCGGGCACAAGGACAGCTTTACCGGAAAAATGATCCAGCCGATCTTATGTGCAAGTGATGCCATAGGATCTGTGATACTTCTTGGAAAATCTGATAAGAATGTACTGGGCGAAAAAGAACGTGCGCTGGTAAAGACAGCTGCGAGTTTCCTGGGAAGACAGATGGAACAGTGAAATTCTTATGGCGGCGGAGTACACCTCTGGGGAAAGTTATGATATTCTTCCAGAGTCAGGTTAGTGATCGTCAGCCAGGACGCCAGCGGTTTTGTCACATAGCGGATGTGCCAGGGTTCGTAAGGCATGCCGGTGATCTCTTCTTTATTTTCAGGATACCGGAGAATAAAGCCATAGAGAGAAGCATTACGCTTCAGCCATCGCCCTTCTCCGGTGGAAGCGAATTTTTCGCACAGTTCCATATGGAGGGACGGACAGGAAACATCAAGGGCCAGTCCGCTCTGGTGCTCGCTTGCACCTGGAGCAGCTACAAATCTGCTCCCTGTAAAAAGCTCCTTTTGTCTTTGAAAAGAGCGGTAGCCGGAGACTGCCCACAGATTCAGGCCGGACTTATGGCAGGCATGGAAGAGCTGGGAAGCCGCCTTTGCAGCCTGGTATTCCAGAAGACGTTTCGGATCTCCCGGTGCAGCCTCAAAAGGCAGCCCGATATCAATAAGATGCTCCGGCACAAAAGCTTCCGGCAGCGGATGTTCCCTGCTGATCAGCCGGGTATAAAAATCTCTGTGCATAAAAAACCCCCTTTCCTTATCCATAAGCTTATGATAAGAAAAGGGGGTTTATGATTATTTTATCTTAGAGAGCTTTCTCACTCATTTCTTCCAGAAGAGCTTTTTTCATGTCGTAAAGTGACTGGGAAAGATCTACATATACTTTCTGCGGATTTACAAAACGTCTGGATTCATCCCAAAGAGTATTCTGCTCTTTCTTGCAGTAGTCACGGAGTTCCATGACAGATGGAGATGTGTAAACGCTCTTTCCACCTTTGATAACCGGAACAAGAAGCTCGCGGAGTTCGTAGGTTCCGCCGAGAACTTTAGTTTTCTTCCAGGTGTCAACCGGGTCGAAGATGACCATGGTCTCTTCAGGATCAAATTCTTCATCTGCAAGGCAGATCAGGTCAGCTTTGATCTTGCCGGTTTTCTTGCTGTAGATACGGTATACAGTTTTGTTGCCGGGGTTGGTAACTTTCTCTGTGTTCTCGGAAAGTTTGATCTTCGGTACGAAGGTATCGCTGTCAGCGTCCTTTACTGCGGCAAGCTTGTATACGCCGCCGAAAGCAGGATTGTCGTCTGCTGTGATCAGTTTCGTTCCAACACCCCAGGAATTGATCTTGGCATCCTGAGCTTTCAGGCTCTCGATCAGATACTCGTCAAGATCGCTGGATGCGGAAATGGTAGCATCATCAAAACCTGCAGCTGCAAGCATCTTATAAGCTTTCTTGGAAAGGTATGCCAGGTCTCCGCTGTCGATGCGGATTCCGTAATTCTTCAGCTGGATGCCTTCCTCACGCATCTCCTCGAATACGCGGATCGCATTTGGAACACCGGATTTCAGTACATCGTAGGTGTCTACCAGAAGTGTGCAGGAATTCGGATAAAGTTTCGCATATGTCTTGAATGCTGTGTACTCATCCGGGAAGCTCATGATCCAGGAATGAGCATGTGTTCCAAGTACCGGAACATTAAACATCTGGCCTGTCAGTACATTGGAAGTACCGGCACATCCGCCGATTATTGCGGCTCTGGCACCAAAGATACCGGCATCAGGACCCTGTGCACGACGAAGACCGAATTCCATGATCGGCTCACCCTTGGCTGCGTGGCATACACGTGCGGCTTTGGTAGCGATCAGGCTCTGGTGGTTCATGATGTTTAAGATAGCAGTCTCAACAAGCTGGGCCTCCATGATCGGCGCGATAACCTTGACCATAGGCTCTCTCGGAAAGATCACGGTTCCTTCCGGGATCGCGTAGATATCACCGGTAAACTTGAAGCTGCTTAAATACTCAAGAAAATCTTCTTCAAAAATCCCAAGGCTTCGCAGATAGGTAATGTCTTCTTCTGTAAAACGAAGGTTTTCGATATATTCGATCATCTGCTCCAGTCCGGCACAGATGGCGAAACCACCGCCGTTTGGATTATTGCGGTAAAACATATCGAAGATTACGGTCTGGTTGGTCGGGTTTTTGAAATATCCCTGCATCATGGTAAGCTCATAGAGGTCCGTGAGCAGGGTAAGGTTATTTGCTCGCATATTATTCTCCTTTGGATGCCTCCGGATATTGTGACCGGAGGGGAATACACGGTAGTTTCCGTTCTTTTTAATTATAAGGCTTATTATACCACAAAGGAGTGGATTGTAAATTTTTTTTTAAGTCAGAGGGGGTATTTTAAATTCCGGAAAGCCGCATAAAATAAGGCTTTCCGGCACTTTGGAAAAGTTTTTTTGAGAAAAAATAAAAAAAATTGAAAAAAGGGGTTGCAATTTAAAAAAACCTGTTATATAATATCATTCGTCGCAAGCGATAAGGAAAGCGAAAAACAAACACATAGGGCTATCGCCAAACGGTAAGGCAACGGACTCTGACTCCGT
>PVMN01002209.1_pt1 | contig 21208 bp, 27 predicted proteins | sample 1853401 | NCBI WGS metagenome assembly PVMN01 (sample SAMN08533510, study PRJNA380276) | Human gut metagenome, whole genome shotgun sequencing project.
TTGAAAGTCGTACTTGATCATCTTTCCATGGCAATGAGGACATGATGGTGCAGGGTAATCAAGTTTTGCTTGAATCTCGATATGAGTGTCAGTTTCAAAAATAAGTGAAATCTTGATATTTTGGTCTTTAATTTGGTTGCTTTTCATTATAGTTCTTATGGGACTTTTTATCTGCATTCAAAAAGCTCTATAATCTCTATGGTGGTTTTACCCACTACAGAAATTATAGAGCCTTTATAAATCAATACCGCAATGAAATTCAAAATTCAAATAAATATAAATAAGATTAAAAATTATATTCACTTCCAGTGTTTACCTTTTACCAGTCTGTAAAGTTTATATCCAACATAAGAAGAAAAAACAAACATTTTTATCCGTTTAGTATGTCTTTTTTCTATTGAAATATAATCTTTAAATACTTTTTTTCTGATTGGTTTTAATTCATTATACAATTTTTTCGAATCTGGAAAAGAAGCTAATGTTGACATAACTAAGTTACCAACTACTGCTCCCAATTCCCGATTTTTATACTGATCATAAAAATCTAATAAGTCATATGTTACAAAAATGGCGTCGTCCGAAAAGAATTTTTCCGGGTGATTACTCATAATAGACCCAGAGCGTTTCCTATATCTATACAATCTTAGGGAAATAACAACAATGTTTTTACTAAAGTAAAAAACTTTCGGCGTAAAATTATTATCTTCAAATTTTTTTCCAACAGAAAATAGTAAATCGTGTTTTTCAATCACAGAGCGTTTTGTTACAAATGACCATGCAGTAGTTGGTATCTCACCTTTAGACAATGCAGTTAATATTTGCTCACTTGTACACAAATCTTTTTGACGATAAATACTTCCATGCCCATAATTACTGTCCAAAGCATTTCCAAATTCATCAATGCTACTATAATCAAAGATAAGTGTATCCGGTTGACTGTATTTATAGCAACTAGTCAAAATTGTCTCCACAAAATTGATTTCTATTTCATCATCTGAATCCAAAAAAAAGATATATTCTCCAGTTGCATTAAGTATACCGATATTCCTGGCTGAAGATAAACCCTGATTAACTTGTTGTAACAACTTAAACGAAAATTCTTGTTCACTGCCTACCATTATTTCTTTCAAAATTCGTATACTTTCATCAGTTGATCCGTCATCAATAAAAATAACCTCAAAATTCTTGTTCGTTTGTTTCACTAAAGAATTTACTAAACTACCAATATACTTCTCAACATTGTATATTGGAACAATAATAGATAAAAGAACATTTTTTTTCATTCTATCCTCCCTAAAATTTTAAATTGATTATAATTAGCTATTTTATTGAATTGACTGTCGCTCACTTCATTAACTGTTCTATTTTCTAGCGGCGTCTTCTTTTTTGCTTGCATTAGATACCATTGATATTCAACATATAGATGTCCAATATCGATAACTTGAAATTCATTATCGGCTAAATCGTAAGACAGAACCGTTGCTGTGGGGCCAATGGCTAATAGTATTATCAAGTTTTTTATCGTAGGTCTTAATAGTCTCTCTAGTCAATTCTAAAATTTGTTCGTATTTCGAAAATGCATTCTTACTAGGAACTATGATTTTAGAAACCTCTGCAGCAGTGCCCAAAAGATCGTTGTCATAGCCAAAATTAGTCTTTTCACCCTCAACTATTAAATCTGTATTATTGTACCATCTCTTTGCTCATAAATCAATAATTCGGAATATTTTTTATCTAGGTCTGAACTGATTAGGCAACTTTTATTTTTGGATTGGCAAGACTGATTCTTTCGTTGTTGAACCAATGAATATACTTGGACACATCTAAAATTAGATGTGCAATCGATGGAAACCGGAATTGATAAATCATTTCACACTTTAATAGGGAGTGAAAACTTTCAATTTTGGCATTATCATATGGATGTCCTAGTTTTGAATACGAATGATCAATTTTATGTCGCTTTAACAAATTTTCAAAGCCAAAACTAGTGAACTGACTGGCCATATCAGTGTGTAAATAATTTGGTTTTTTATCAGTTGACAGCGATCTTTGTAGTGTTGTAACTACCAATTTGGTATCCATCGTGGCACTGATTTGATGGGCTAATATCTTACGCGTTTGTAAATCTAAAACTGACGCTAAATAGACCCACTGACCATTACTCAACTTTAAATAAGTGATGTCCATGCTCCAAGCATTGGCTTCGGGTAAATGCCTGATTAAGTTGGGACGTTGACGATAATCAACAGTTGTCGTTGGTTTGTTAAATCGACGAGTCATGACAGAGTATATGCTAGCTTCTCGCATTAAACGACGAACTTGGTTGGTTCCATGATGCAAATTCAGATCAGATAATGCTAATCGCAGACGTGGCGCGCCATAAGCTTTATAGTTATTTTGCCAAATTTCACGCAACAAAGCTTTTAAAATCGTGTCTTCTCGTTGTCGTTGGCTCTCAGTATAGTGAACCCAATCAAAGTAGGTACTTTTGGGTATTTTGAGTAGGCGAAGCACCATCATCAGTTTAAAGTGCTGTTTTAACAATGATTGGACAATAGGAAAATGGGTCTTACGTGTTACTTGCGATGTTCGCCCAGCAAAACGGCCGCAATTTTTAAAATTTCGTTTTCTTCTTTAAGTCTTGCGACTTCTTTCTGCATTGCGTTAAATTGGGGCACGAGTCACTGTCTTACCAGTAACGTCCGTCCCAATGATTTGGGCTTTCTTCACCCAACCCGTGACGGTTTGTACAACCAAAAGGTATTCATTGGCTAGAGAATTAGCAGAACGTCCCTCGTTATACAAGGCAACAATTGATGACTTAAATTCTGTTGAGTATCGCTTAGCGTTCATAATATAAAAAAACTCCTATACTTGATTATCTCGGATTATGCCCTAGAAATAAAGTAGTCCGGATTTTCAGTATACGAGCACTTGGTATTGCTGCAAAACGGATGAAATTTCACGACTTTTCCCCAACCACACAACCACTTCCGATAGCAAGGTGTACATATGGCAGATTGTAGGAATAAATCAAAGACCGCATGTTGCCTAAGTAACTGAATAAAAATAGTCCAATTTATTGACTTCTGAGCATAAAGTATGGCACAGAACAACTAGCAAACGTCCTAGATTTGCTTCATCCAGCAGAGACAGAAAAAATAAAGCAATTAAGACATGGCAATGGCCTATCAGGATGAGCGGTTCTGTTGCAAAGTTTTCCAAAAAATCTATTTTAGTGTAAAATTGAGAAAAAAGACAGAGAGGACAGAGTAATGAATCATTTTAAAGGCAAACAATTCAAAAAAGACGTCATTATTGTCGCTGTTGGTTACTACCTGCGTTACAATCTAAGCTATCGTGAAGTTCAGGAATTGTTATATGATCGTGGAATAAATGTTTGTCATACTACGATTTATCGTTGGGTGCAAGAGTACAGCAAAGTCCTCTATTATCATTAGAAGAAGAAAAATAGACATTCCTTCTATTCATGGAAAATGGACGAAACCTATATCAACATTAAGGGACGTTGGCATTATCTTTATCGTGCAATTGATGCGGACAGCTTAACCTTAGATATCTAGTTACGAAAGAAACGGGATACGAAAGCAGCCTATGCTTTCTTAAAACGACTCCATAAACAGTTTGGTGAGTCGAAAGCAATTGTGACCGATAAAGCACCTTCTCTTGGCTCCGCCTTTAGAAAGTTACAGAGTGTGGGTTTATATACTAAGACAGAGCACCGAACTGTGAAGTATCTTAACAATTTAATAGAACAAGACCATAGACCTATTAAACGTCGAAATAAATTATATCGAAGTCTACGCACTGCCTCAACCACGATTAAAGGCATGAAGACAACCAGAGGAATATATAAAAAGAACCGAAGAAATGGAACGCTCTTCGGCTTTTCGGTGTCTACTGAAATCAAGGTATTAATGGGTATAACAGCCTAAGATATTTGGAGTTCAGAGCGGGCGCGTTTGATTTTCAAACTTTGCAACAGAACCTTCAAAATCATCTGCTGTAATGTCTGATTTTGCAGAGTTTTCCCGCATACAAGCCACATAATACTGAATTTCTTTGTCTTGTTGGAATTCTATCAATTTCTCAACAAAGGTCTCAAAACCACCATATTTTGCTGGAATTCCCTTAGAACCAACGCTATAAACTGTTTTTGTCATTTTATCACCATTAAAAAAAATTGGAGAAAGCCATCACTTTGCTCCATCCTTCATTACTACTACTTTAATTGTTTTCAATAAGATTTTGATATCGCGCCAGATTGTCCATCCGTCCATATAAGCAACATCTAGTTTTACAACTTCATCAAAATCAGTAATTTCACTTCGACCGCTTACTTGCCAAAGACCAGTAATACCTGGTTTAAAGCTGAGGCGACGTTTTTGTTCCGGTGTATAAGATTCGTACTCATCCAATGTTGGTGGACGTGTTCCTACCAAGCTCATATCACCTTTTAGAACATTCCAAAATTGTGGAAGTTCATCAAGACTTGTTTTACGAATGAAATGTCCAATTTTGGTAATACGTGGATCATTGTCCATCTTAAACATACCACCAGACATTTGATTCTGTGCCATCAAATTCTTCTTGATTTCTTCCGCATCAACACGCATAGAACGGAATTTATAAAACTTAAAGATACGACCATTTTCACCCACACGGTATTGAGCAAAAATAGCTGGTCCCCCATCTTTACGAATAAGAGGATAAAGGAAGATTCCTACAATACCACAGAGCACCAAACCAACTAGAGCTCCACAGATATCGAGGAAGCGTTTCGCCAAGATATCTCCATAGCTATAAAAATGCGTAGAAAACGTAACAACTTTGAAAGGACCCAATTGTTGGATATGTTTTTCACCCTGACTCATAAATTCAAGGGCATTCAAATTAATGGATACTGGGATCCCCATAAGTTCAAATGGTGACGCATAATCCCAAATCTTGTACTGCTCACTTGGCAGATTAATCAAAACTTGGTCTACTACTGAGTGTGTCGCATATTCAATCAAATTTTCAGGTTTAACACTCTTGATAAATGGATCAGTGAAATAAGGATTATCCAAGACACAAACTGCTGAAATCCTACCATCCATATTGTCCTTCATACGAGATAAAACATTATCAAGACGTGCCTGATCAGAAATCAAGAGAATATTCTTGTTACTTTTACGACGTGTATAAATAGATGAGCGGAAATACTTAAGAACAGTATTTGTAACGTATAAGAGAACACCTGAAATCATGGTGACGTAAAGAAGTCCGCGACGTGAGATTGAAAAACTTCCATCTGCAAAAAACGAGAGAAATGTTGCAATTAGAGCAAATATGAAACAATATTTGACAGTTGCAATGAGTTCATCCAAGTAGCCTCTATACTTAAGATTTTCATAATAACTACTGATATAGTAAGACACTACATGTACGACACCTAAAAGGACAATACTTCCTTGGGTAATCTCTGTATATGGTATTTTACTAGCTACCATGGCTGCGAAAACAACCACAACCAACTGTATAATACCAATTTCAATGCGACGAATTTCTTGTTTTTCTTTCACTCTAAACCCCTTTTTAATCAGTTAAGGTATAAGGAGCCGCATCATCCCCATTAATGCTATCCTTTTCTACGACGATGTGCTCTTGAATGACCTTCAGTTTGGTCTGTTTTTTTCCTGTACTCACCATATGATCCGTAAGAACCATATGATCCGTAAGAACCATATGATCCATATTTATCAACTGTCATGTCAACTTTATTAAGGACGACACCTAAGAACTGAGAACCACTTTGTTCCAATTGTTCGACGGCCTTAGTTACGAAACGACGTTTGATTTTCCCAGCTGCTGTAACCAAAAGACTGGCATCAGCCTGATGGGCAATAATAACTGCATCAATAACCAAACCAACTGGTGGTGTATCGATGATGACATAATCATAACGACTACGAGCAACTTCCATCAAATGTCTAAAATTGTCATTTTGCAAAAGACTTGTTGGATTAGGTGGAACAGGACCAGATGCAATAACATCCAAACCAGAAATATCAGTTTGGCAAATCGTTTCATTTAGATCGGCATTTCCTGAAAGAAAATTTGAAAGACCTTTATAAGGCTCATTTGTTTTAAATGTACCTGAAAAAACAGAATTACGAGTATCAGCATCAATCAGAAGTGTTCGGAGCCCAACACTAGCAAATGAAATCGCCAAGTTAAGAGATGTCGTTGATTTTCCTTCACCAGCTTCAACAGAGCTAATCGCAATCACTTTAATCTGAGCACCAGAAAATTGAATATTTGTGCGAATGGCATTGTAATACTCTTCTGTTTGTTTGGCAAAGTTTACTTTAGATTTTACTAACTTTAATAGAGGCATTTCTTCTCCTTAAATTTTATCTGTATCAGGGACAATTCCAAGAAGTGCCATTCCAAGGGCATCTTCCACATCTTCTGGACGGCGAATACGATCATCTAGGATTTCACGTACCAATACACCAACCACTGCAAGGAATCCTCCAAGCACTGCCCCAAGAAGCACATTAAGTTTGATATTTGGTGAAGATGGTGACTCTGGCAATTTAGCTTCTTCGAGCGTTGTGACATCTTCAACTTTTGTCACATTCTTGATTTTTTCTAAAGCAACTTCACGAACCTTATTGGCAAGTGTTTGCGCATCTTGACCAGTTTTAGCATTAACAGAAATTGAAATAAGACGAGTATCAGTAGGAATATCAACTGAAATCATTTTATCAAGTTCTGCTTCTGTCATATTCAATTTTTCATCTTTAATAACTTCTGATAATACATCATTTGATGTAATAATCTCTTTATAGTCATTTACCAAATAGGTACCAGCTTGCAAATCTTCAGCAGAAAGATTTTTATTATCTGTTGCCTGATTAACAACATAGATACGCGTTGTTGATGTATATGTTGGTTGGATAAAGAAATAAGTAACTAAGAAACTGAAAGCAGCGAAATAAAAAGCTGTGAAAAGAATCAAAAGCTTCTTCGTCCAAAGTTTATGTAGCAACGCTAGTACGTCGATTTCATCACTTTTAGTGTTATCTTGATTCATAATATCTCCTATAAATATTGATTTTCTAGTAATGTTTTGGGATTTTCAATAAAAAGATTCTTAGCACGTTTGGAGCCGTAGTTCTTTTTAACAATTTCATAAGCATCTTTCATAAATGGTGGTCTCGGCCCAAGATTATGCATGTCGCTAGCAACCATATGAACCAAATTTTTCTCCAAGAAAAAGCGAACACGTTTCTTTCTTACTTTATCTTTATCTCCAAAGAGCTTTGGTTTGAGGACATGTGAGCTATTGACTTGAGTATAGCAGCCCATATTGATGATTTCTCGAACACGGTCAGCATTTTCTTCGAGGGCATCATAGCGCTCAATATGAGCAACAATAGGCGTTACCCCCGCTCTCAAAACATTACTAAGCCCACTATGAATTTCTTTCCAAGATGTGCGAGCACTAAACTCAATCAAAGCAAATTGAGTGTTGTGCATGCGCGGAATGAGATTCTTTTCAAGTTTCTCCACAATGTCTAAGGTGTAATAAAGTTCACCTCCATAATAAATAGTTAAGTCTGGATAAAGTGCTTCTGCTTCTGCTTTTACCTTAGAAAAGTTGGCAAAAATTTTATCCTCTGGAGTCTCAAACATCCCCTTACGACGATGGGATGTTGAAACAATCTTACGTACCCCCTGGGCGTAACTTTCACCAATGAGGTCTAAACTTTCTTCTAAAGTTTTAGGACCATCATCAACATCAAAAACAATATGTGAGTGAACGTCAATCACTTATTTTTCCTCCATCAGATTTTTGATAGCTTGAGAGGCACTTGCCACACTCGAATTATCTAGTTTCATCATGTAAAGACTAGAATTTGGCATCGCATAAGAGGTCAATTGTCCGGTTGAACCTGTACCAGTTACTGCTTGAGACGTTACTGTAAATTTAGAGCCTGAATCAAGTTGTGTATTAGCCAAAGCATTAATGGTATCCAAAGAAATATTTGTCTGAACAGAGTCTTGGAGATTATTAACGATTGAAGTAAAGTTTGATACAGACTTTAGAGAAGCCAACTTGTTTACAATCGCAGAAATGACTTTCTCCTGGTTTTTACCACGGTCATTATCTCCGCCATCTAAACTATAGCGTTCACGAACAAATCCAAGTGCTTGCTCTGAATTCATTTGGATATCTCCAACTGGGAAATCAAACTTCCCATGAAGACTTGTGAAAGCTTGATCATTATGGACTGTCACACCACCAAGTTGGTCAATCAACTTAAGGAAAGATGTGAAGTTAATTCGGGCATAGTAATCAATCTTAATACCATAAAGATTTTCCAGAGTTTGTTCAGATGTTTCAACGCCATAAATACCTGCGTGGGTTAATTTATCATACTGGTTTGCCCCACCACCAGGAATCTTAACGTATGCATCACGTGGAGTAGTCGTCAAGAGAATCTTATGTGTGTTCATGTTAACGGTCATAATGATATTGACATCTGAACGTGACACTGTTGAAATTGAACCGTAGGTATCAATACCACTAATATAAATATTGAAGACTTTTGAATCTACTTGTTTTGCAGAATTGTTATTCTTCTTTTTAATTTTATAAGTATAGATTGTTTTTAGATTTGAAGCATAATTACTATCGACAGACTCTAGTAGGCTAGCATAAGAGCCACTCAAGACCATAGCTTTAGATTTGCCAGACTTAAGATTATCATAAGCTTCTTGATATGAGGCAACATCATCAACTTTAACATCAACTTTTTTATCTTTTTTGAGAGCCGACATCAAGGTCTCGATATTGTTCTTATCAACCTTAGTAGGTGCCTGTACGCTAGTAAGCTGGCTCACATCTTTGATGTCACTTTCCTTAGGAACCACGATGCTCATTTCTACTTCAGAAAAAGCTGCCGTCTGATTCATACGGTTAGTGATGTCAATCATTTGTTTAAAACCAAAAATACCAACCAGAGAAACTAGCGAGAAGATAACCAATACAACCGTTGTCACTAGTGGTGATTTCTTAGTCTTCTGAAGGAAGATGCTAATAGCAAGAACTACCAACAAACCAATAGTGATAATGATGTTCAAAAACCTAAAGGATAGGAAATTATAATTGAACATGGTGAATAATAAGACCAATGCTAAAATAGCATACAGAATGGTCAACCCAACGTTGACCATCCCCCACGATCTATTACCCGTACGTTTTTGCTTACGATTCGTACGCGAACTCATATAAATTGCTCCTAAAATTAAAATTAAGTATTCCCCATTATTATTATAACATTAATACAACTTCATTTCAATTGTCATTCTTTTTTAAAAAAGAAGAAACCGTTTTCATTATGATATCAAGCATTTAATTTATATCATTTTTCATTATATTGTGAACTATCTTTCACATTTTTAGTAGTTAAACTTTAAATTGTCGGATATTTACCTATTTATTACAAGTCTTCTTCCAAATATTTTTATTTTTTCTAGTAGTTTGAAAAATTTTAACTTATTATCACTTCGAACAGATATTAGCTACGACACAAAAGGACGACCAAATGGCGTCCTTTTACAAACTAGTCTGCAATTAGTGTTTCAAGACCTACTTTCATCATATCAGTAAAGGTATTTTGACGTTCTTCAGCAGTTGTGTCCTCATCTGGATTTACCAAACTATCAGAAATAGTCATAATGGCAAGAGCATCTACTTGGTGTTGAGCAGCAAGGTAGTAAAGTGCTGCTGCTTCCATTTCGACAGCCTTCACGCCCCATTTTCCAAGTTCAATATTTTTTTCGAAATAATTTGAGTAGAAAACATCAGAAGATAGAACATTACCAACATGTGTTGTCATACCAAAATTTTTGGCGATGTGATAAGCCTTATCCAAGAGATTGAAATTTGCAATTTGAGGAAAGTCGTATTGAGGCCAGTCATTACGAATAATATTAGAGTTAGTTGCTGCAGCTTGTGCTAGAACCAACTCACGAACGTGAACATTCTCATTCAAAGAACCGGCAGTTCCTACGCGAATTAATTTTTTGACACCGTAGTCAACAATGAGCTCACGTGCATAGATAGAAATAGATGGCATCCCCATTCCAGTTCCCATTACTGAGACACGTTCACCCTTGTATGTTCCTGTGTAACCAAACATGTTACGTACTTCGTTGAAACACACAGCATCTTCAAGGAAATTTTCGGCAATAAATTTTGCACGTAAAGGATCCCCAGGAAGAAGAATCTTATCAGCAATATCTCCTTGTTTGGCAGAAATATGAATTGACATAATTAATCTATAAAGGGCGACAGAGACGAAGTAAAAATAAAAAACTTACGAAGATTGCCAATGCTATCCAGTTTATCTTTTTCACTCTTCTCCGCCCGTATTCAGTTCATTGAATACGGTTAACCCATCCTTTCTATTATTTATAAAGGTTAAAGAGCAACTAGAAAGTAATTGAAAATAAGGAAGCTGACATAGCTCTACGCGTCTAAGCAGGTTAGCTATTTCCCAAACTCTCCACTCATTTTCAAATATAAGTACCTGCTCCGCAATCCTTAAGTTATATTTTTTAAAGTTTTCTACTATTATATAAATAGTATATGAGCTACTTAAATGTTTAGATCTGGGTTAGTGAATCTAGAAAAGCAAATAATTTTTTATTCATTTAAGAATAATCATGATTATGCAATTGTTCTGGTGTTTGAACAAAATCTAACTGTTTATTTTGCTGGTACAAATGCTCTTCACCATCAGCAGCTATCAGTAAATCAATCGCTTCAAGGTCAAACTCTAAATATGCTTGGAAGGCATAATGTTTAGGGCTAAAGCGAATTATTTGGCGTGGACAGCCCTTGCTAGTCGCAAGAACAACTGCCTTGTCGCTCAAACCAGGCATATCACCATGCCAGTGACCCGTGTTTAAAGTAGAACCAAAATCTTTAATGTGCTCATCAGCTAATCCTTCATCAGTTAGGGTCAAAGGGAAAACGCCAATTTCACGTTCTGGACTATGTTCATATTTTCCACCATAAGCTACAGATAAAAGTTGAGCCCTTAAGCATACCCGACAATATAGATATCAGCATCAATGGCTTTTTGAATTAATGCAATTTCAGCCTTTGGATCATAGCATGGAAAGACTTGACGATCTTCATCAGGTGACTGAGGTCCGCCCATTACTATAAGGAAATCAATATCATCAACAGTTTCTGGAAGTTCTTCTTCCTCATAAACCTTTGTTGACGAAATATGATGTCCACGCTTTTGAGCCCATTTCAAATAAGCTCCTGGAACCTCAAATTTTTCGTGTAAGATAAAATGAATATTCATGATCTTTCTTTCCATTTATTGTTTATTATCCTTGATAGGATACTTGCTAGTATAAGTGGGAATACGATAACTCCTCCTGTACCTGTAAAACCAACAACCAAGGCTATTCCTGTTAGGGGGATCAAGCGTTGTCCCTAGTAGCATTCCTAAACTAAGACTATGAGAAAATTCAAAATTTCTAAGAAGCACCGTTATCAGATAACCCGTACCTACACCTATAGCAAACGATGGCGTCAGAGTTCCACCATAAGCACCACTCCTTAAAAGTAGACAGACTAATAGACATTTGATGATGAGAATGACAGGAAGATATGCTGAAGAGTTCCCAGAAAAAATCCATTGAGCTAAAACCTGTCCGTTTTCCATAAAAATTGGAAGGTAAGCCGACAGTCCACCAAGAATCATAAAGGTAAAGGGCAACGTCCAAAGAATTTCTTTACCTGTAATACGATATTTACTGGCCTTCTTTGCAAAATATCCAAATATTATGGCAAGTGGTGTTACAAATAATGCTAAGATGATTGCCTATATAAAACTGGAAGAATCAATAGTCACTTTATCGACTATATATAAAGTGTGTCCACCAACAATTGGTTTGGCACAATAAGCAGATACATAAGTGGTCGCAAGAATAATAATGATATTCTTTAGTTTCCAACAGACTCCTAAGGTTTCCAAAACAAACAAAGCACTAGCAAAAGGCACTTGGTAAACAGATGCTAGCCCTGCACCAGCACCACAAGCAATTAATAATTGTCTATCGGAAATGAATAAATGCAATCCTTTAGAAAGACTCTCACCAAAGAGAGCACCCAATTCTCGAGGTGCTCCTTCTTTGCCTATTGAAGCTCCAGCAGCAACGATTGCCACCTGGACTAATGCATGTAGAGACTGACCTAGGAAATTTGGGTTCCTTTTACCAACGAGTTTCTTAGCTTTGCTAATGGAAAGTAAGGTGACACGTCATTGAAGAAAATACCAAAATAAACTAGATAAGATCCCAACAACAAGTAAGACTGAGAGTCTTCGAAAAGCACTCACTGATTGAAACTATAACTAGAGGTTCCCTTTATCTTTACCAAACACAATAGCTTGTATAAATTCTAGAAGGTAGTGGCAAAAAATTCCAATAAAACCTGAAGCAATCCCAGTTTCAATAACGGCTAAACTCAGCTTAAGGGATTTTGGTAACAACCTTAAACGTTTCCTTACCTGAGAAATCATTTCCTTAGAGTTTCGACAAAATAGCTTTAAGCAATCCTTTGAAGTCCCCCTTAATGCGTTCAGTTACTTCTACAACTTCTTCGTGGTTCAACTCTTCTTGCAAACCAGCTGCAAAGTTAGAGATACATGAAATGCCCAGAACTTTCAAGTCAGAATGTGCTGCGACGATAACCTCAGGAACTGTTGACATACCAACAGCATCTGCCCCTAATGACTTGAAGGCACGAATTTCAGCAGGAGTTTCATAAGTTGGACCAGTTACTCCAAGATAAACCCCTTCTTCCAACTTGATTCCAAGTTTATCAGCCACTTTATGAGCAATTTCGCGGTAGGATGGAGTGTAAGCTTTAGACATATCTGGGAAACGTGGGCCAAAGTCATCCAAGTTTTTACCGATCAATGGGTTCTGACCAGTCATATTGATATGGTCAGTAATAGCCATCAAAGTACCAGGACCGAAGCTAATACCACCAGCAGCATTAGTTACAATAACACCTTCACAACCAAGAGCTTTCATAATACGTACAGGGAAAGTTACTACTTCAAGAGGATTTCCTTCATAAAAATGGAAACGTCCTTGAAGAGCCAATACCTTACGTCCAGACAAAGTACCATATACAAGTTTACCTGCATGACCGACTACTGTTGATTGCCCCCAGTTTGGAATATCTGCGTAATCGATTACAATAGCATCTTGGATCTCATCAGCCAATTCTCCAAGTCCAGAACCCAAAATCAAACCAAACTCAGGTTTTTCAATTCCTTTGCTTTCCAAAAAGGTTTGCGTAACTCTAATTTTTTCAAGTAGTGACATTCTAAATCTCCTTTAGTTCCTTATTTTTTCAAACAATGACCAATGTTTGAAAAAGTTCTTGCATTTCGAATCGTAATATAAGAATAAAATGACGACTTTAATAGGTTTTTATGATAAACCGTTTGATTGTAGCTTGTCTTATCATGTTTCCCCCAGTAGACTCCTAATTCCCTAAAATGAAGAGTCTCATCTGCCAAATCAAAAGAATTTATTACTCTCTTCAATTCATCCTTGTCTAATTGAACTGTATAAAAGAGGACATCTTTTCTGTACAAATCATTTTCTCACCATTTCGGTAGATATTTACACTCATTTTGGTATTCCTCTAGTGTAAAAAGGGAAAAGACATTAATAAAGGCGTAAGACATATTCAGAAATTCTTCTATGGCTAAAAGTAATTCTTCTTTCATCAGTGAATCAAAGAAAAAATTCCACTATTAATAAAGGAAGAAACATTCTTAAAACCTAGTTTCTCAAGGTCATGGCAGAATTTTTCCATGACTACCCTATTACGACCGCCGACATTTATCCCACGAACCAGAAAAGTGCAACGTTTCATTTTAGACAAGTTTATCCAAGAAACTTTCACCAATCATGGCTTTCTCAACACCGAAGTTATCCGCAATTGTTGCTGAGATATCAGCGAAATGTCCAACTGGAATCAAGCCACTAGATTTGAAGGAAGGGCTGTAAGCCAAGAATGGGATATATTCACGAGTATGGTCTGTACCAGCATAAGTTGGGTCATTACCATGGTCTGCAGTGATCATCAAGAGATCATCTTCTTTCATAGCAGCGATAATTTCAGGCAAGCGCTCGTCAAATTCATGCAAGCAATCGCGGTAGCCCTGTGGATTACGACGATGTCCGTAAAGGGCATCAAAGTCTACCAAGTTTGTGAAAGAGAAACCATGTTTAAAGTCTTCTGATGTCATAGCCTTAATCAAATTGTCCACACCGTGGTTATTTGATTTGTTATGACCCATATCGTGGTTGATACCTTCACCATTGAAGATATCACTAATCTTACCAACTGAGTAAGTGTCAATTCCTGCTTCGTTCAATTTGTCCAAAACAGTTGGAGCAAATGGTGAAATAGCCAAGTCACGACGGTTAGATGTACGAGTAAAGTTCCCAGGCTCACCAACGTAAGGACGAGCAATGATACGACCAAGAAGAGCTGGACGTTCCAAAGTGATAGAACGAGCAAATTCACAAATACGATACAATTCTTCAACAGGAATAATATCTTCGTGAGCTGCGATTTGAAGAACCGGGTCAGCTGATGTATAAATAATTAACTCACCAGTTTCCATTTGGCGTGGTCCGAAGTCATCGATAACTGCTGTACCAGAATAAGGTCTATTGGATTCACGAATAACCTTACGTCCTGAGAATTCTTCAATTTGAGTAAGAATTTCCTCTGGGAATCCATTCCAGAAAGTATCAAAAGGTTCTGTAATATTAAGTCCCATGATTTCCCAGTGACCTGTCATGGTATCTTTTCCAAGAGAGACTTCTTCTAACTTAGTTGCGTAACCAGTTGGATTGCTTTCAGCTGGAACAGTTTTCAAGGGTTGTTCGCGAGGAATATTTCCAAGACCAAGTTTAGCCATGTTTGGCACATTCAAACCAACAGTTTTAGAAATATGTCCAAGGGTATCTGAAGCTCCGTCAGGAACACCAGCATTGACAAAATTATTAGCATCTGGAGCTGCACCAATACCTACTGAATCAAGAACGATTAAATGCATTCGATTAAATTTGGACATAACAACACCACAAAGAGCTAAAATCTTTCGAAATTACCTCTTTCCTTTCTATATAATTATCTAGTGATAACATCACTATTAGGTTACTTTATTCATTTACAATTTAAAAGAAAAATTAAACAGGACTAATCCTTAACCTCAACAATCTTAACACCATCTTTTCCAGCGACGATAACCTTATTAACCATTCCATTGAATAAGCCATGTTCAACAACACCAGTCATAGCTTTTAGTTCGTCACCTAAAGCAACTGGGTTATTAATTTTGCCGAGATCCAAATCAATAATAAAGTTCTTCATATCTGTAACAAAGCGATTACCTTGTTCAGTTACTCGGAATGATGGCTTATAGCCCTTAGATTCAAAGTCGAGATACAAGCGATCAGCGCCATATTGAACAACTTCGACTGGTAATTTAAAAGCACCAAGTTGATCAACCATCTTAGACTCATCAACTACCCAGATGTACTTTTTCGTAGGTGTGGCAACGATTTTTTCCATCAAGAGGGCACCACCGCCACCTTTAATGCCGTTGAGTTGAGGATCTACTTCGTCGGCGCCATCAACGGTAACATCAATACTATCAATATCATCCACTGATTTCAAAGGAATACCTAGACCTTCAGCTTGCTTCGTTGTTTGAGTAGACGTCGTTACACCTACTACACTGAGACCTTCCTCCTTTATTCGACGACCAATCTCCTCTACAAAGAAATAAGCTGTTGAGCCAGTACCTAGTCCAACAACCATGCCATCTTCAACAAATCCAGCAGCGTATACACCGGCGAGCTTTTTTAATTCATCCATGCAGATTTCCTTACATCTTTCTATATAGTCATTCAAATTTATTATAACATGAGTGTTCTTCAAATTGCAACGATAAGTATGAAAAGGCTATCAAAAACTTTAAAACAATAAAACTAGACCCTAAAATTAGAACCAAATTTGAAGATAGAAATAATATAGTAGCATCACTTAGTCTTCTTTACGATGTTTGAAGAATCCTACGAAAGCTGAAAAAAATCATCGAAATAAATCAAAGTAATCCTGTATTTCTTGTGTGCTCACCAGTTTGTGGCAACTCAGCTTGAGGAACTTCAGTATCTGGAGTCGGTGGTGTAGGTGGTAAAAAATGATACCCTCTCAATAACATAATTCTTATGCCATACAACAGTTGGTTTTTCTGGTGTTTTTGGTTCAACCGGTCTAGCTGGAACTTCAACCACTTTTGGTGTTGGAGTAGTTAGGTCCGTACCTACTGCAACAACCCATTTGCCATCATTTGATGAAAGGCTCAAAATCTCATAACAGTTAATCACATGCTTAATTAAATGCATATCCGTATATTCACGCATGCTTGACTGATTCAAATTACATAGGTGACAACAAATTTGTCACCTATGTAATTTGAATGAATTCAGTCTCATTATTAGACTAAGGACTGGTTGCTACAATATCAGAAGCCCCACCTTCACGTTGAAAGGTCAAATTTTGAACAGTTTCTACATCTTTTAGATCTTGGAAACCATTATCATTCATGTACTTATCATAAGCTTATTTAGCGTATTGCTCTAGGTCTATATTGTATTTCATAAGATAAACTTCATACTGAGCTTTAGCATCGTCTTCTTCATCCTTAATATCAAAAGCTTGTCATAGGCTATTTTATCTTTATCATACTGTACTTTCTTAGCTTAGTTTTATTGTAAATCTTTATCGTATTGCACACTTTAGATATATTATAAACAGATATTTCTGCATAATACTTACCTTTAGTTTCAGCCGTCGTCTTATCTGCTGATGCTTTTTCGAATACTTTAGAACCATAAGTCAATATTTGATTATTACATTCTTACAATACTGCATCATAAGTTTTTTATCAGCTTGATATTTAGCTATATCTTTTTCATAGTAGCTTAATCAGTATCATACTATGCTTTAGAAGCAGAGTTTACTTTATCCGCTGCTGCTTTTCAGCCACTTTAGCATCATACTTAGCCTTTGCTTTATCATACTTAGCTAAATCTTTTTTTGTGGTCTTCTTTTACTTTCTGTTAATCATAACCAACTGTATTAATCTCTTTTGATTGTGCATGATTGTCAGCAATAGCACTCTCTAAAGATGTATGTGATTGAAATGTAGTTTCTTCGACTTCTACCCTTTTTTTATCGCAGAGGCTTTAGCATCTTCAAAAATATCAGTTGTAAGAACACTTGTTGGGAAAGTGATATTTCCGTCTTCTTTGACAGAAACAACTTGCTTCTCTGAATGATTAACAGTTGATGAATTGACAGCGGTATCTGTTAGCACAGAAACACTGAGTAGCGTATCAGTGACAGCTGAAGTTGAAACCTTAAAATGCTGTACACCAACCGCTTCCATCACAAGAATGATTGTACCCAAAAGAACATAGGCATCTCCAAAGCTATACTTTCTGATTGAAAAACATTGCGAATCTCTTCTTCCCATATCACAAATTTTCTTAACAACTAAAGCCTAACACCGTTAAATTTTCTCCAATAGTAATTGTATTAATGTTTTCGAAATTTTTCATTTGTCATCTTGTTTCTAATCATAGTATAATAATTTATTTAGTCTAAAATAGCTATCTTAATTTTATATGTTACCTCCTCTTAAAATTAGAAATAGATTGCAATGAATAAGTTTAGACTTAAGATATTGTTAATTGTATTTTTCAAAAGATTTTGTTATAACACCAAAAAAGCCCCAAAGGGCAAAAATCTTAACAATATTCGAGTATCCCCATGGTTCCTCATTGACCTATTACGAATCACTAGTGACTATTCAAGGTCAAATATCTGAATTCATTGACTCAAGATTTTTTGAACCAATTCTTTTAAATCTGGAAGCAGTTCTTTCTTAAACCATGGATTTTTCGCTTGCCAGATATTATTTCGTGGTGACGGATGCACTAAAGGAAAATAATCTGGAAGATAATCTCTGTAATGTTTAACTGTATCTGTTAATTTAGTTGATGATTTTTGATGCAAATAGTAATGCTGAGCATAGTTTCCCACAAGTATAGTTAATTGAATATTTGGAGCTAAATCTAGAACTCTCTCATGCCATTTATCAGCAAAACCTTTGCGGGGCCCTAAATCTCCAGATTTTCCATGCCCCGGGAAATAAAAATCCATTGGTACAATGGCAAACAGACCTGATTCATAAAATTCTTCTCGCGACACACCCATCCAATCCCGTAGATTATCTCCACTAGGGTCATTCCAGTAAAGTCCAGACTCTTGAGCTCGGATACCAGGAGCTTGTCCTACGATATTAATCCTCGCAGTTTTTGGAATACTAAACAAGGGTTTGATACCTTGTTCAGTATACGTTTTATTTTGTTCGTCAGCCATAATAGCTTGTGTCAATTCTTCAAGTGTTTCCATATTTTCCTCCAAAAAAAGAGACAAAATGTCTCTTTTTTACTTGATCAACTCATAGATAGCTTCTGCATAAATGGCAGCTGCACGGTATAAGTCCTCAACTTCAGTAAATTCATTTGCTTGGTGCATGGTATTGACATAACCAGGGAACATAGCACCATAAGCAACACCACGTTTAAGGAGACGTCCAAAGGTACCACCACCAATGATTTGTTCATGACCTTTAAGACCTGTCTGTTTCTCATAAACCGAAAGAAGTGTCTGTACCATAGGATCACTAACTGGTACGTAATGCGGCACATGACCATGTTCTGAAAGACTGACCGCCTTAGGTCCTTCAAGTTTTTCAAGGCCAGCCTTAATACCATCTACATTAACCCCTTGAGGGTAGCGGAAGTTCAAAGCAATGGTATTATCTTCAGATTCCTTGTTAAAGGTAAAGACACCTGCATTCATAGTTAACTCACCCATTTTAGAATCTGTATAGGCAAGACCTGTCTTTTCAGAAAAGAAATCTTGATGAAGTGTTTCAGCAATTAAATCCAAATAAGTCTTAGCATTAGCTTTGAAGTCAAATTGGCTAAGGAAGAGTGCTAAGTATGTTGCCCCATTGATACCATTTTGAGGCATCATACCATGAGCTGATTTACCATGAATAGTCACATGGAAAACACCTGCTTCTTCAGTCACTTGACCGGTTACTGCTTGATCAGCAACAAAGTCATTAAGTTTAGACTCAAGTTCCTGTAAAGTGATAGGTGCCGTAAACTCTGCACTTGCAGATTCAGGGACCATATTTTCACGCAAGCCACCATTAAAGCTTACGAGGCTAAAGTCACCATCGTTTTGTCCTTCAAAATGAAGATAGGCAGTAATATTTCCTTTTTCCCCATTGATAATTGGAAATTCTGCATCAGGAGAAAAGCCAAAATCAGGATCTTTCAATCCATTATGAGCGAAGTAATAATCCATATCACCCCAACCAGATTCTTCATCTGTACCAACAATAAAGCGAACACGCTTAGATACTGGAAGCTCAAGCTCTTTGATAATTTTCAAAGCATAATAACAAGCCATTGTTGGCCCTTTATCATCTGATGAACCACGGGCATAAAGCTTTCCTTCTTTGATTACTGGTTCATAAGGATCAGTGTCCCATCCGCTACCCGCTGGAACCACATCCAAGTGTGCAAAAATACCCAAGACTTCATCACCTTGACCAAATTCAAAGTCACCAGCGTAATTATCAATATTACGAGTCTTATAACCATCACGTTCAGCTAAAGCAAGAAAATGTTCTAGAGCTTTCACTGGTCCAGGACCAAATGGGTGCTTTTCATCAGCCTTACTATCATCACGCTCTGAATTAATACGCAAAAGACCAAAAAGGTCCTCCATCAAAGCTTCTTTACGTTTATCAACTTCGGCGTGAAAATCAATTGTCATAGTTTACTCCTTACTGTCTCTAGTTAGCACTATTTTAGCATTTTTAGTAAGGGTTTTCAACTCTTTCAATATGCTAAATTTAAAATGCAAACAGGTTTTTAAGATCATAAGGCACCTACTACTTTCAAATTAATTCATAGTCTAGCATTATTTCGAGAATTTCCAAAAACTTTAGAATCTTCTCTTAATTAGTGCTATAATAGGACTATCAAAACTAAGGAGATGCATTATGCCATTTGTAAAAATTGATCTCTTTGAAGGTCGTTCAGAAGAACAAAAAATTGAACTTGCTCGCGAAGTTACTGAAGTTGTATCACGTGTTGCAAAAGCTCCCAAGGAAGCTATCCACGTTTTCATTAACGATATGCCAGAAGGGACTTACTACCCATATGGTGAAATGAAAAAGAAAAACTAATCATCAAGAAGCAGTCACATCTATGGGCTGCTTTTTGATATAAAAAATAAGTTGAATTCATCTCGTGAAAAACTACTATTTTAGGATAGTTTTCATTTCTGTATATCTCGGTTTCACTCCCAAATGCTCATAAAAATCTAGAGCACCTTGGTTATCATTCCATACGTGAAGTGTTGCATTATAGCATTCTTGCTCCGTAGCATAGTCCAAAGCAAATTGATAAAGCTTCTCTCCTAATTTTTGTCCACGAGCTTTTTCTTCAACACAAAGATCATCAATAAAGAGAGTCTTAATAGGTTTTTGAGGACCATCATTTTCAGATACTTCTTTAATTATCAAGAAGAGATGACACAAGATCGTTCCAGCCTCATCTTCATAGACAAATACAGGTTTATTTGCATCCCCTATTACTCCTTCTAACTCTTTATCCGTAAACTTACTTCCTTTTACTTTAAGGATATCAGAACGAGCTTGATGATGAACGATTAGGATTTGCGCGAAAAGTTCCTGTAGTCTTGGAATATCTTCTATCTTTTCCAAACAAATCATATTTAACTCCTTTTAATCAAAACCACCCGTGAGAACGGGTGGTTTGCTCTTTGGCTGAAAGCCTCTGCTACCAGCCGAGGCCTAAAGGCCTACCGAATGGTTTCCCTTCAGCACCACCTTTGCTAGCTGACCCGACTAGCGGGTCTATTTTAGACTACTTTCTTTTATTCTTCTCACCTGTAAAC
>PVMN01002218.1_pt1 | contig 21085 bp, 18 predicted proteins | sample 1853401 | NCBI WGS metagenome assembly PVMN01 (sample SAMN08533510, study PRJNA380276) | Human gut metagenome, whole genome shotgun sequencing project.
TATTTGTCACGTCCGAACGTCCGTCAGCCGATTCTGACTCAGTACTGTGACGGAAGACAGGTAACCTGTCCGGGATGGATGACTCAGTGGGGGTCCTGCAATTTAGGAGAACAGGGCTACAGCCCGATAGAGATCCTCAGACATTTTTATGGCAGCAACATGTACATTAACACCGCAGAGATGATTTCCGGAATACCGGCATCATTTCCGGGAACGAATCTGACGATTGGTTCAAGCGGTGACAAGGTCAGGCAGATGCAGGAACAGCTCGATACCATCGCAACTGTGTATTCCTCAATCCCGAGGGTGGCGATTGATGGGATATACGGACCGGCTACGGCCGAATCGGTAAAAGTGTTCCAGTCGGTTTTTGGCCTCCCCCAGACAGGGGTAGTTGATTTTGCCACCTGGTATAAGATTTCACATATTTATGTCGGTATTACAAGGATTGCCGAGCTTTCATAGAAACGCATTGCGTGGCGGTAACTGTGAGAGCTGCGGACAGTAAAATATAACAAAAGATAAGAAGGAGAAGCGCTATGAACAGCCTGTCTGCCAGGGAGCAGAAGAAGGAAGAGATAAAAAAGAGCCGCGCCGGCTCTATCACGGAGGGCGTGATTTGGAAACAGCTTTTACTGTTTTTCTTTCCGATTCTGTTTGGCACGTTTTTTCAGCAGCTCTATAATACGGTAGATGCAATTATTGTTGGACGGTTTGTAGGGAAGGAGGCCCTGGCGGCGGTAGGCGGAAGTACCGGAATGCTGATCAACCTGCTGGTCGGCTTCTTTGTCGGACTTTCTTCCGGCGCGACCGTCATAATTTCCCAGTTTTATGGCGCGCAGAATGAGGATAGGGTTGGCGAGGCAGTTCATACAGCCATGGCCTTTTCTCTCGTCTGCGGCCTGGGAATGACGGTGATCGGCCTGCTTTTCGGCCGGACAGCCCTGGAAGCGATGGGCACGCCGGCGGAGATTATGGATTATTCTCTCTCTTATTTAAATATTTATTTTATCGGAATCATCACGAACCTGATTTATAATATGGGTTCCGGGATTCTGAGAGCGATCGGGGATTCCAAGCGCCCGCTTTACTTTCTGATGGCAAGCTGCCTGACCAATATTGTGCTGGATATCGTACTGGTTGTGGTTCTCCGGATGGAAGTCAGGGGCGCGGCTATTGCAACGGTATTTTCCCAGCTTGTCAGCGCCATACTCGTGGTGTTTGCCCTGATGAGGACGACGGATTCCTATAAGCTGATTATCCGCAAGATCCGTCTGAATCTTTTCATGGTCAAACGAATAATTAAAATCGGGCTGCCGGCCGGCCTGCAGTCGGTAATGTATGCCCTGTCCAATATCATCATCCAGAGCAGTGTTAACGCTCTGGGAACGGATACCATTGCCGCCTGGACGGCATACAGTAAGATTGACAGCGTATACTGGATGATTATCAGTGCGCTGGGGATCTCCATCACAACATTTGTAGGCCAAAATTACGGAGCGGGCAAGATGACACGGGTAAAACGCGGAGTCAACGTCTGTCTCGGTATTACGGCCCTTATCACATTCCTCCTCTGCACGGTTTTGTACTTGTTCGGCGGCTATGTATATCTGCTGTTTACAACGGATGCCGCAGTAATCGCAAAAGGCATGGAAATCCTGTATTTCCTCGTTCCGACATTTATCCTCTATATCTGTATAGAGATTTTTTCGGGCGCGCTCCGCGGCGTTGGCGACTGCTGGATACCGATGATCATGACGGCTTTGGGTGTCTGCACCCTCAGGGTGGTCTGGATTATCATTGCGGTTCCAATCCGTCCCAGCATTATAACGGTCATATTCAGTTATCCGCTGACATGGGGAATCACAACCGTATTATTCATTATTTACTACTATTGCTTCAGCGCATTAAAAAAATTCAACGTACCTCTTTTGCGGCTCCGCAGAAAAAGACGGAGAAGGCTCGAGGATCAGTAACAAATGGTAGACACTTTTTTGAAATTGTGGTAATCTATCCTTGACAGGAATAAATTGTCACGTAATTGTCCGTTAAAGGCCGGAGCATTACGATATTAATGGAAGAGAGAGGATGATAATAATGGATTATGGACAGATGAATCAGGTTTACCAGGCCGAAGGATACGGCCAGGAGACATTGGGAAGATATGTGGCAAAAACTTATCTGTGGATGTTTGCAGGCCTTATGCTTACGTTTGCAATCGCTGTAACGGGGTATCTGACCGGGGCCATTCTGTTTGTTTTTGCGATACCTTATGGACTGATAGTAATATCGGGACTGGAACTGCTCACCGTATTCTGGATGTCTGCCAGAGTCAATAAGATGTCTGTCGGTGCGGCCAGGGGAATGTTCCTGTTCTATGCGGCGTTAAACGGCATTGTTTTTTCGGCATACTTCCTGGTATTCGGAGTCGTTCAGCTGCTTCTCGTATTTGTGGCAACGTCACTTTTCTTCGGAATTATGGCAGGGGTCAGCCTTATTTTTAAAATTGACATCAGCGGCATCAGGCCAATTTTGGTAGGAGGGCTGATTTTCCTGATTATTTTTGGGATTTTATCCATGTTTCTGAATCTCGGAGCCATGGAAACCGTAATGTGTTATGTGGGAATTGCCGTTTTCCTTGGATTTACCGCCTATGACACAGGAAAGATTAGACAGAATTATGTACATTTTGCAGGAAATCAGGAGGTTTTAGAGAAAGCATCTATTTTCTCGGCTCTGTCCCTGTATCTTGACTTTATCAATCTGTTCCTTTACATTTTACGGTTATTAAACAGAAGCAGAAATTAATCGGGCTGGCTTAACAGCCGATCCGGCCGGTGTGCTCCGGGGTGACAGAAGGAAAAGAATCCGACTGTTATCCCGCGGCGTACCGGCTTTTTTAATTCAATTATGTGTCATATCTTACAAGAATTTTTTTCCTTTCAGTGATAGAATAGCGTAACAGTTCATTCTGTCTGAACGGTTACGAAATAGCGGTACTGCAGGGAAGGTGATACATGAGGAGGGAGAACCATGATTCAGGAGCAGGAGCAGCGTCATATTTACTATGATCAAGACTTGAAAATAGAAGCATATAATTTAAGCGGAATAGTCCAGAAATTTCCGAACCATTTCCATGAATATTACGTGGTTGGGTTTGTGGAGGGAGGAAAGCGCCGCCTCTGGTGCAGGGGTAAGGAATATGATCTGAATGCAGGCGATCTGCTGCTTTTTAATCCGAGGGATAATCATTACTGTGCGCCGGTAGACGGAGCGCTTCTGGATTACAGAGGAATCAACATCGGCCCTGAGGCAATGAGTAAGGCAGTGCGGGAGATTACAGGCAAAGAATTTGTGCCGCATTTTACACAGAATGTCGTCTTTCAGAGTGAAATCACTCAGTCGGTGGCCGGTGTATATGATGCAATTTTAGCCCATGCGCCGTCCATGAAGAAGGAGGAGGCTTTCTTCTTCATGCTGGAATAGGTGCTGCAGGAGTATGTCCAGCCCTTTGATGAGGTAAAAAGAACGGAACCGGGGGAACAGATTCGTACTCTCTGTGCCTACATGGAGGAGCATTTTGATGAGAATATTACATTGGATAACCTGCTGTCCATGACAAGCTTTGGTAAATCGTATCTGCTCCGCTCCTTTACGAAACAGGTCGGAGTCTCGCCTTACCGCTACCTGCAGACGGTCCGCCTCAACCGGGCGAAGAAATTCCTGGAACAGGGGATTTTGCCGATTGACGCAGCCAGCATGGCAGGCTTTTCGGATCAGAGCCACTTTACTAATTTTTTTAAGGAGTTTATCGGCCTGACGCCGAAACAGTATCAGAGGATTTTTACTGATACAGGGACTCAGCTTTCTGCAGCAGGGGAGGATTATAATGAAGAATAAGACATTAACAGGGCATCTCGCCGCATTCATCACCATATTAATCTGGGGAACCACCTTCATTTCCACGAAGGTACTTCTGCGGTCCTTTTCACCGATTGAAATTTTATTCATCCGTTTTGTTATCGGTTATCTGGCCCTGTGGTGTGCCTGTCCGAAGAGCTTTAAACCGGCGGACAGAAAGCAGGAGGGCTTTTTTGTGCTGGCCGGCCTGCTCGGCGTAACGCTCTATTACCTTTTTGAGAATATCGCGCTCACTTATACACTGGCCTCTAATGTTGGGGTAATTATATCCATAGCCCCCTTTTTTACCGTTATCTTCACCTGTGTTTTTCTTCGGGAAGGACGTCCCGGGGCAAGGTTTTTCTGCGGTTTTCTGATTGCCATGGCCGGAATCTTTTTAATCAGCTTTGACAGCGGCCAGACGCTCAAGCTGAATCCCATGGGCGATATACTTGCCGTCATTGCGGCGGTGCTGTGGGCCTCATATTCGACGCTGATGAAAAAGATTACCGGGTTCGGCTATAACACGGTTCAGGTGACCAGGAGGATTTTTTTCTACGGAATCATTCTGATGGTACCGGCTCTGTTCTGGATGGGGTTCGATGTGAAGCTTGATCAGTTTTTGGAACCGGTTATGCTAATGAACCTGATCTTTTTAGGACTGGGGGCATCCGCGCTTTGCTTTGCCACGTGGAATTATGCCGTGAAAATACTGGGCTCGGTCAAAACGATTATCTATATCTATATGGTGCCTGTCATTACGGCCGTCACCTCGGCGCTGATTCTGCACGGGAAGATGACGAAGGCGATGATATGCGGAATCTTTTTAACATTATTAGGCTTGTTTTTATCAGAGGACAGGAGAAAGAAAGAGAGGAAAAATTAGAATGGATACGGAAAGAAACCTCCCTCTGCTCCGTTAGAGGCGTATTCTTACTGATACCGGCGCAGTTCTTCATAAACCTTCAAATAAATATCTGAAAAAACACTTCCCCTGTTCCAGATAAACGTAAAATCATGATCCAGTTCAAAATCTTTCAGAGGCATCCTGCGCAGGGTCCCGTTTTGGATTCCCTGCAGGGCGGCCGCCTCATAGAGAAAAGAGATGCCGAGATTTTTTTCGAGAAGCTCCAGAATGACATGCATGCTGCCAATCTCCGTGATATGGGTGAAATCGGAGAGGCGGATATTTTTCATGTCCAGATGTTTCTCAAGGATATCCCGGGTCCCGGAACCAGGCTCCCGCAGCAGCAGATGTTCATTGAACAGATCCCGGATCCGGCAGGGTTCATTCGGGAGGCTGTGGCGCGTAGAGCAGACCGGAATGAACGGCTCGGTGCGGTAAATGTGGGAGTCAAATTCGGACGTATCGTAATTGCCTTCCACCAGGGCAAAATGGATATCGCCTGTGCGGAGACGTTTTAATAAATCATCCGTATTGGAGATGATCAGACTGAGGCTGTCGCCGGGATGGCGGCTCAGATAAGAGGCCAGCGGTTCAGAGATTACCGCCTCCCCGATCGTCATAGTGGTGCCGAAGCGGAGGGCAAGGCCCGAGGGCGAGAGCCTGGAAATCTGTTCTTTCATAAACTGCTCATCGCTTTTTATCGCCGACGCAGTCCTCAGCAGAATTTTACCGGCCGGGGAGAGAAGAAGCTTCTTTCCGTCGTGCTGGAACAGCTTTATGTGGTACAGCTTTTCCAGATAGTGTATATGCTGCGTAACTGCCGGCTGGGTAATATGAAGCGCCTCGGCGGCCTTGGTATAATTCATATATTCGCATACGGTTAAAAAGGTACTAACCCTGAAATCCAGCATAATCAATTTCCTCCTGTGTCCTGTGCTGTTCAGTATGTATAAGCTGTTCACTGTCTGTGAATAGCTTATATAAATGTATTGATATATCATAACACATTTTTATTGAAGTATAAATATATATAATTTTACATTATCGATGGGGCGAGTTACCATATATTTCATGAATTAGGAAGTACCTCCGGCGGCAGGACAGCGAGCCGGGATACATATAAACCTATTTTCAATGAAAAGATGAAAAACAGGAGGAAATGAAATGGAATTCGCAAAAAAAAATGGAAAGGGATTGCTTCTTTGTCTGGGCGTGGCAATTCCGGCATGGTTCGCAGGAAAGATATTTCCGGTTGCGGGAGGAGCCGTGATTGCTATTATGGCGGGAATGATAATTACCATGTTTATAAAGGATAAATCGCCTTTTATGGGCGGCATCCATTTTTCTTCTAAAAAAATATTGCAGTGGGCCGTAATTCTATTGGGCTTTGGTCTGAATCTCCACGTAATACTCAAAACAGGAAGAGAGTCACTTCCGATTATCGTGTCCACAATCACGATTTCACTGGTGATTGCCTATGTTTTACATAAGACAATGCATATTCCTTCCAATATCTCAACCCTGATTGGAGTCGGTTCCTCCATCTGCGGAGGCTCGGCTATCGCCGCCACGGCTCCGGTAATTGAGGCGGATGATGAGGAGGTTGCCCAGGCCATATCCGTTATTTTCTTTTTCAACGTTCTGGCAGCCATCTTTTTCCCTATGTTTGGTAATTTTCTCGGGTTTGATACGACTACGGGAAATGCTTTTGGAATCTTTGCCGGGACGGCAGTCAATGATACTTCCTCGGTGACGGCGACGGCGGCCACTTGGGACAGCATGTGGAACCTGGGGTCTGCAACACTTGATAAGGCTGTGACGGTAAAGCTGACCAGGACACTGGCCATTATTCCGATTACACTCTTCCTTGCTTTTCTTAGAACGGAAAAAGAGGAAAAGGAAGATAAGGCCGAAGGGAAAAAAGTAAGCCTGAAACAAATATTCCCGTTCTTTATTCTCTATTTTATTGCCGCATCCATTATCACCACGGTGGCAGTCCAGGCAGGCGTGCCGGTTGAGTTTTTTAATCCGATAAAAGAGCTGAGCAAGTTCTTTATTGTTCTTGCGATGGCTGCGATTGGACTGAATACCAATATTGTCGATCTGATAAGAACGGGGGGAAAACCGATTATTATGGGCTTTAGCTGCTGGGTCGGAATCACGGGAGTCAGCCTGCTGCTGCAGAGAGTGATGGGAATCTGGTAGTAAAGCTTTGCAAATCCTTTTAATTGATATACAATGAAGGCATAGAGCCTGTGTGCCGGAGCGAGGAACGGACAGGGCGGACGAAAACGCGAGAGGAGATACCGATACCATGACAATTGCGGAAGTAAGTAAAAATTATGAGATATCAGCGGATACGCTGCGCTATTATGAGCGCATCGGTCTGCTCCCTCCTGTGCCCCGTACGAAAAGCGGAATCAGGGATTATGATGAGGATTCCCTGAAATGGATTCAGCTGATGAAGTGCATGAGGAAGGCCGGGGTACAGATAGAGGCGCTTGTCGAATATGTAGCCTTGTTTGAACAGGGGACGGAGACGGTAAATGCCCGTAAGAATATCCTGGTTGAGCAGAGAGCCCAGCTTTTGGAAAGAATGAAGGATCTCCAGGAGTCGCTGGATCTGCTGGACAGCAAGATCGAGCATTATGAACAGGTGCTTGTCCCGGCTCAGGAAAGTCTGAGAAGGCCGGAAGATGTGGAGACAAAGAAAGGCGCCTGAACGGGTCCGGCTGAAGACTGCCTGTAAATGTCTGGATATTTTGTAAGAAAAGTGTCAGAAAAATTCACAAATAATATATTGACTTCACCCTGACGGTGTTTGGTATAATGTACAATGAACTATATTATACCAAACACCGGTTTTTTATTTTACAGGACGTATGTCCTGTGAATTAAAAAATGCTCCGCGAGGATCGCGTAGCGGAGGCAGGGACTTATGCTGCCGCAGCGGCCCGACTGCCGGGAAAGAAGAAAAACTGTAAAAAGTTAATTTACTTCGGAAAGGAATGTACTGGATTTATGAAATATGGAAAACGTTTGACTGCCTGTACTCTGGCAGGGCTGCTGGGGATATCTGTATTTTCACAGCCGCTCACCGTATATGCGAAAGAATGGAGCAGGGTGGGCAATGTATATCAGATGGTGGACGGAACCCCTATTCACGGTGTTCTGGCAAGGGGAATCGATCTTTCTTACTGGAACCAGAATGTGGATTGGAACCAGGTGGCGGCTGACGATGTGAAGTTTGCCATGCTGGCAACAAGATTCAGAGGGGCTGAGGATCCCTTCTTCAGTATCAATGCCCGTGGGGCAAGCAGCGTCGGAATCGACATTGGCGCCTATATTTATTCCTATGCGACATCCGTTGAGATGGCCGAACAGGAGGCGGATTTTATTCTCAATGTGATTAAGGACTATCCGATTTCCTATCCGGTTGTGTTTGACGCGGAGGATGCCAACACACTCGGCACTTTGTCACCTTCCGAGGTCAGTGCGGTGATTAATGCCTTCTGCCGCAAGATTGAGGCGGCGGGATACCACCCGATGGTTTATGCCAATGAGCATTGGATCAAGAATAAAATCGATATGTCGGCGCTGAATTATGACATGTGGGTGGCAAGATACGGCGTCATGTATACATATGACAGTCCGGCCATGTGGCAGGCCACCAACACAGGCTCCATTAACGGAATTAACGGCAACGTGGACATAAATTTCCTGTATAAAGACTTCTCCAGTGTTATTCCGGCAAATACATGGAGAACGATCGGAGGCAGCACATATTATTATCAGAATTATACAATGCAGAAATCGACCTGGATCAATGATGGCCAGGGTCAGTATTATATGAGCGCCGACGGCACACCGGCCAAAGGCTGGATGACATTCCCGGAGGGACGCTATTATCTAGATGCCTCCACCGGAAAGATGGCGACAGACTGGCAGCAGCTTGACGGAGCCTGGTATTTCTTTGACCCGTCGGGCACAATGGCTACAGGCTGGAGGGATGTGAACGGAGCCAGATATTATATGGACGGAGAGGGAAGAATGCAGACCGGCTGGCAGGATATCGACGGAGCACGCTATTACCTGGATGGTTCAGGCCGGATGACCACCGGCTGGCAGAATCCGGACGGAGCCAGTTATTATCTGGGCACGGATGGAAAGATGCAGACCGGCTGGGCACAGGTAAACGGAGCCTGGTATTATCTGAACAATGAAGGAAAGATGCAGACAGGCTGGCAGGAGATAGAAGGAAGACGCTACTTCCTTGACGCCTCGGGCGTTATGAAGACCGGCTGGCAGGATATTGACGGAGCCTGGTATTATTTCAGTGCGTCAGGAGCTATGAAGACCGGCTGGCAGAATCTGGACGGAGTCTGGTATTATCTGAACGGCGAAGGAAAGATGCAGACCGGCTGGCAGAATGTAGAAGGCAGGCAATATTACATGGATTCTGCAGGCGTTATGCAGACCGGCTGGCAGAATATTAACGGAAGCTGGTATTATCTGGACAGCAGCGGCGCCATGCAGACCGGCTGGCAGGATATAGGCGGAGCCAGGTATTATTTAAACGACAGCGGAGTTATGCTGACAGACTGGCAGGATATAGGCGGGGCCAGGTATTACTTTAACAGCAGCGGTGCGATGGTATCCGGCTGGCAGGATATAGGCGGAGCCAGATATTACTTTGACACGGCAAACGGCGCCCTGGCGGTAAATACGGTCCTGGAACTTGACGGAGTTAAGTATCAGGCCGGAGCAGACGGCGTTTGCACACCGATAACGGCAGAGACGGCAGACGCAGCGCAGCAGACAGAGCAGGCTCAGCAGACGCCGTCACAGCAGGGGCCCGGACATTGATTTATTACATCTGATTGCAAATAGCGGCAAAAAGCCGGAAAGCAGCTGATATCAGGGCTGCTTTCCGGCTTTCCGGTTGGCGGATGTTTCACGGCTTTCCTCAACGTCCAGAACAAAAGTTTCATTCAGCTTTTTCTGGATTTCCACAAAGATGCGCAGCTGTTCGTCGCTGAAAGCTTCCAGATTCTTATAGGTGCGTTTGTAACAGCGCTGTTCGAACTGATTATGGCCTTCATAGATAGCCCATCCCTCCGGAGTGAGAGTCAGGTTGTATTCCCGGTTGTTATCGGCATTTCTCGTCTGTTCAATCCATCCCTTCTGGCGGAGCTTGCGCAGAATCTGGGAACAGGCGCTGGGAGTTTTCCTGAGTATTGCGGACAGTTCAACGGCTGTTATGCCCGGTCGCTCACCTACAAGATGAATGATCTTAGATTCTGCCTGATAGAGAACGGCGGTTCCGTAATCGTGGATCATCGAGTCGTATTCATGCATCAGGCGGTATGACTCATCCAGCTCATCGATCATTTCGTGGTAAATTGTGTATCGTGCATCCATTCCTTTGTCCTCACCTTATCAATCTTCTTTCTGCAAGTATAATATGAATTGCAGTAGTTTGTCAAACTCGCTGTGGATATTTTTTCCAACTGTTTAAATGCCCGTTACTGTTCATACGGTAACATCCCGCGAAGCGTGTTATTGTTGCAGCACGCCGCTTTTTGGCGAGGTGTGAACAGTAACAAATGCCCAGGATTGGAATGGACCATCGTTATATAATAGAAGAAAGTGCTATGTAGCCGGAGAAGTACTCACCGCAGCAGACAGGATTTGCCTGCCGTTTTGCCAGGGTGGGTATTCCTCCGGTTTTCATACTGTCTTTTCTGTTACCAATCTTTATTGTATAAACTTCTTGTCAAATTCCGGGTTAAAATAATAGTAGTTCTTGGAATCCATCGTATCCTTTAAGTTCTCCAGCGCTTCACCGAACCGCTGGAAGTGGACCAGCTCCCTGGCACGCAGAAACTGAAGCGGAGCGCGCACATCGGGATCTGTAATAATGCGCAGAAGATTGTCATAGGTGGTTCTGGCTTTTTGCTCGGCCGCAAGATCCTCCGTCAGATCAGTGATGGCGTCACCCTTACTCTGAAATTCGCATGCATTAAACGGAATACCTGCCGCTGCCGTGGGCCAGAGGGCGCTGGTATGGTCCACATAATAGGCATCAAAACCGGCTGTTCTGGCATCATCGATGGTCATATTCTTTGTAAGCTGGTAAATCATGGCGCAAATCATTTCCATGTGGGCCAGCTCCTCCGTACCGATATCCGTCAGCAGACCGGCCACTTTTTTACAGGGCATGGAATAACGCTGGGATAAATACCGCATGGAAGCAGCCAATTCTCCGTCCGGGCCGCCGAACTGGCTGATAATTAATGAAGCTGTCTTGGGACAGCAGGTTTTGATATTAACCGGAAACTGAAGCCGTTTTTCATAGTTCCACATTAAAGGGCACCTCCTTCCCATGGAGCGGGTCCGTCCAGCCATGTGAAATGGTCGGAAAGTCCGCCGTTTTTACTAATACAGTCTACGGTGAGCGGTTCAAAATTTGCTGCGAAATCTTTTAAAAGCTGTTCGCGCTTCGGCGCCATCTGATTAAAATAGGAGATGGCGTCCGCACAATCCGGATGGGTATCCAGATAAAGAGTTACATCATTCAGTGCGAAGCTTACCTCGTCAATTTCTTTTAAAAGTGTGGTTCTGTCCGTCATTTCTGTTCACCTCCTACATAAAAAGGAAAGTCCAGATTTTCAAAAATCGTACCTCGTTTCAGCGCAAGAGAGAGTTCTCGGGGCTGCATCCAGGGCTGCTTTGGAACGGAAGCGATTGCAAGAATTTGTTTACAGGTACATTCTTTTGCCAAATTGTCGTTAGCCGGGCTCATAATTAATCCTCCTTTCATTCATGCTTTTTCATTTTATCCCTATTTCATGATTCTCATTGATGCATTTCAATGAAATTCATTAATAGTATTGGACAATCTGCGCAATAATAAATTACAAAAAAATTGTTAAAACAGGGAGAAACAAACCGGACTGCGCTCTGCGGCCGCTGTTTTTAAAGAAATACTTAAAATTCGGTGAAAAAAAGTTGTTATAAAATAAAAAACGTGTATAAAAACTCTCTGAAAGAACTTGCAATTTGACAAAACCCATTATACAATGGCACTAGGCAAAAGTTGGACTTACTAAAAAGTGAACTTTTTTGGGGTCACGGTAGGTAGTATCCGTTGTCGAAATAATTCAAATGGAGGACAGCAAAATGAGTAATTCTGCACAAACATTGTCAGGTAAGAGAATTGAATCCCTGCTTGATGATAACAGTTTTGTTGAAGTGGGTTCTTACGTTACAGCAAGGAACACGGATTTCAACATGACGGCACAGGAGACTGCGGCTGATGGTGTAATTACCGGATACGGTACCATCGAAGGCAATCTTGTGTATGTGTACAGCCAGGATGCGTCTGTTATGGGCGGATCGATCGGCGAAATGCACGCTAAAAAAATTTCCGGCATTTATAAAATGGCGATGAAGATGGGAGCTCCGGTTATCGGACTCTTAGATTGTTCCGGTCTTCGTCTTCAGGAGGCGACAGACGCGCTTGACGGTTTTGGCCAGATGTATCTGGAGCAGACACTGGCATCCGGCGTGATCCCGCAGATTTGTGCGGTATTTGGAAATTGCGGCGGCGGTATGGCGGTATCTTCTGCTATCGCAGATTTTGTATTTATGGCAGAGGACGGCAAGTTATTTGTGAATTCTCCCAATGCCCTGGCTGGAAATGACGTGAGCAAGTGCGATACGGCATCTGCAAAGTTCCAGAGTGAGGAGGCAGGCCTCGTTGATATGGTTGGCAGTGAAGATGAGATTCTTGGACAGATCAGGACTCTTGTATCAATTCTTCCGGCTAATAACGAGGATGACATGTCTTATGACGAATGCGAAGACGATTTAAACAGGGTTTGTGCAGATCTGGCCGGCTGGACCGGAGATACTGCCAAAGCGCTGGCAGAGATTTCTGACAATTATTTCTTCATGGAAGTAAAGAAAGAATATGATCCTTCTATGGTAACCGGATTTATCCGCCTGAACGGAACAACGGTTGGCTGTGTGGCAAACCGTACCGAAATTTATAATGAAGAAAACGAAAAAACAGAAGAGTTTGATGCGGCTTTATCAGCAAGAGGCTGTGAAAAAGCGGCGGAATTTGTTAATTTCTGCAATGCATTTAATATTCCGTTACTGACTCTCGTTAACGTAAAAGGATACAAACAGTGCACATGTACTGAGAAGAAAATCGCCAAAGCGGCAGGCCGTCTGACCTATGCTTTCGCCAATGCAGATGTGGCAAAAGTTACGGTAGTGATCGGAGAAGCGTTCGGAAGTGCATACGTTACGATGAACAGCAAATCCATCGGTGCGGATATTGTATACGCATGGCCTCAGGCAAAGATCGGTATGATGGATGCACAGAGCGCGGTCAAGATTATGTACTCAGAGGAGATTGAAAAATCGGAGAATGCAGCGGCTCTTATCAGTGAGAAAGCGGCTGAATATGAAAAACTTCAAAGCTCTGCCCAGGCAGCGGCAAGAAGAGGATATGTGGATGATATTATCGAAGCAGGCGAGACAAGAAAACGCGTAATCGCCGCGTTTGAGATGTTATTCACAAAGAGAGAGGATCGTCCGTCTAAAAAGCATGGAACGGTCTGATTATGATGAGGTGACGCATATATGAAACAGAATATTAAAAAAGTATTGCTTGTGTTATGTATGGCAGTCTGCTTCTTTGCCCTTACCGCCTGCTCCGGCAGCAAGAAGGAATCAGAGCCGGTTCCGGAGACAATTGTCTCTACGATGAAGACGGGAGCCGAGAATTATCTGAAGGAGTTTGACAGCTATGACGATGAAACGCTGGCAACGACATTAAAGAGGGTACAGAAACAGAAGAACACTGTCATGGAAAGTGCCATTACTTCCTGGCAGAGCTCTAAAGCAGATTTAGGAAGACTGGTATCCGTTCTTTCTGAGGATGTTGAGCGTGTGGATGAGGAAACTTATAAAATAACGGTAAGGGCAAGCTATGAGCAGAGAGAACTCGATTTTGTCCTTACGGCGGAAGAGGTAGTGAGCGATAATTACGGCGGCACTTCCCTTGCGGCAACCGAGATGGTCTTCACTCCAATCTTTACTACAGGCGAGAAGCTTGAAAGAGCGGCAATGAATACACTGATGGGTATGGGAACCGTATTCCTGGTACTCATTTTCATCAGCTTCATTATAGCCAGCCTGAAGAATGTAAATACGCTGGAAGCGAATTTCAAGGCAAAACAGGAAGCTAAGAAAGCGGCGGCAGTTCCCGCACCGGCAGCTCCGGCGGCAGTTCCCGCACCGGCAGCTCCGGCGGCAGTTCCCGCACCGGCCCCTGCACCTGCGGCACCGGCACCAGCGCCCGCACCGGCGGCTTCAGCAGTTCCGGTTCCGGAGCCTGTTGTTTATGAAGAGGAGAATCTGGCGGATGATATGGAGCTTGTTGCAGTAATTACGGCAGCTATTTCTGCAGCAGCGGCAGTTCCGGCAGAAGGACTGGTAGTTCGTTCAATCAGACGCAAGTCTGGCTCAAGATGGAAAAATGCTTAATTGAATCAGGAGGAAAATCAGATGAAAAACTATACAATTACAGTTAATGGTAATGTTTATGAAGTAACAGTGGAAGAGGGCTTCACAGGGGCTGCTAAGGCAGCACCGGCACCGGCTCCAAAGGCAGCGCCGGCCCCCAGAGCGGCGGCTCCGGCTCCGGCAGCACCGGCACCAGCACCAGCGCCCGCACCAGCACCAGCAGCACCGGCCCCTGCAGCACCAGCGGCAGGCTCCGTAGCCGTAACAGCCCCAATGCCGGGCAAGATTCTTGGAGTTAAATTACAGGCAGGAACTGCTGTTAAGCGCGGCCAGGTTATCCTGATTCTTGAAGCAATGAAGATGGAGAACGAAATCGTAGCACCTCAGGACGGAACAATTGCCAGCATTAATGTAGCGGTAGGCGATATGGTAGAACCAGGCGCAACACTCGCAACATTAAACTAAAAACTGGTAAATACGGGACATAAAAGATTCCGTTTGGAGGGATTAATATGGAATACATTACAACAACATTGTCTAATCTTCTTCAACAGACGGCATTCCTGAACCTGACTGTCGGAAATATGGTAATGATTTTCGTAGCCCTCATTTTCCTTTATCTGGCTATCCAGAAGGGATTTGAGCCGCTCTTACTGCTTCCGATTGCGTTTGGTATGCTGCTCGTTAATATCTATCCTGATATTATGAGAACAGTTGAAGATTCGTCGAGTGGTGTCGGCGGACTTTTACACTACTTTTATTTATTGGATGAATGGAGTATCCTGCCGTCCCTTATCTTCATGGGCGTAGGTGCGATGACGGATTTCGGCCCGCTTATCGCAAACCCGAAGAGCTTCCTTTTAGGAGCTGCTGCCCAGTTCGGTATCTACGGCGCATACTTCATGGCTATCTTCCTGGGATTCAACGACAAGGCAGCGGCAGCGATCTCCATCATCGGCGGTGCCGACGGCCCTACCTCCATTTTCCTTGCAGGAAAGCTGGGACAGACAGGACTGATGGGACCGATCGCGGTTGCTGCATATTCCTACATGGCGCTGGTGCCGATTATACAGCCGCCTATCATGAAGCTTCTGACCACAGAAGAAGAGAGAAAAATCAAGATGGAACAGCTTCGTCCTGTATCAAGGCTGGAGAAAATTCTTTTCCCAATCATTGTTACAATCGTTGTCTGCCTGATTCTTCCTACAACAGCTCCGCTGGTTGGTATGCTGATGCTCGGTAACCTGTTCCGTGAGTCCGGTGTGGTAAAACAGCTTACAGAGACAGCCTCGAATGCTCTTATGTACATCGTAGTAATCCTGCTTGGAACATCAGTAGGCGCTACCACAAGCGCAGAGGCATTCCTGAATATGGATACAATTAAAATCGTTGTCCTCGGTCTGGTTGCATTTGCACTCGGTACGGCAGCCGGCGTTATCTTCGGCAAGATTATGTGTAAGGTAACTCATGGAAAAGTAAACCCACTGATTGGTTCTGCCGGTGTATCCGCAGTTCCGATGGCAGCCCGTGTATCCCAGAAGGTGGGAGCGGAAGCAGATCCGACCAACTTCCTTCTGATGCATGCGATGGGACCAAACGTTGCCGGCGTTATCGGTACTGCAGTTGCAGCCGGTACATTCATGGCAATCTTTGGAGTGAAATAATAGAAAAATTCAGGAGGTTACAAAATGGCTAACATAGAAAAAAAGCCGGTTAAGATTGTGGAGACTGTCCTTCGTGACGCCCACCAATCCTTAATCGCAACCAGAATGACAACCGATCAGATGCTCCCGATCGTCGACAAGATGGATCAGGTGGGATATCATGCCGTGGAATGCTGGGGCGGCGCGACGTTCGACGCTTCTCTGCGTTTCCTGAAGGAAGATCCGTGGGACAGACTGAGAAAGTTAAGGGCAGGCTTCAAGCATACAAAACTCCAGATGCTGTTCCGTGGACAGAATATTCTTGGATACAATCACTATGCCGATGATGTAGTGGAATACTTTGTTCAGAAATCCATTGCCAACGGTATTGATATCATCCGAATCTTTGACTGTTTAAATGATATTCGAAACCTTCAGACGGCTGTAAAAGCTGCCAACAAGGAAAATGGTCATGCACAGGTGGCGCTGAGCTATACTTTGGGCGATGCTTATACTCTGGACTACTGGAAAGAGATTGCAAAAGAAATAGAAGATATGGGTGCAAATTCCTTATGTATCAAGGATATGGCCGGACTTCTGACACCGTATGCGGCAGAAGAGCTGGTAACGGCTCTGAAAGAATCCGTAAAGCTTCCAATCGATCTTCATACGCATTACACCTCCGGTGTTGCTTCAATGACCTATTTAAAGGCGGTAGAGGCAGGCTGCGATATGATTGATACGGCTATGTCACCGTTTGCTCTCGGAACCAGCCAGCCGGCAACAGAGGTCATGGTTGAGACATTCAGCGGCACACGCTATGACACAGGGCTTAATAAAGACGCTCTGGCGGAAATCGCTGAATATTTCAGACCGCTTCGCGAAGAAGCTCTGGCAAGCGGCCTGATGAATACAAAGGTTCTGGGCGTGGATATTAATACGCTCCGTTACCAGGTTCCGGGCGGAATGCTTTCCAATCTTGTATCACAGTTAAAAGAAGCTCATGCGGAAGATAAATACTACGATGTGCTTCAGGAGATTCCGAGGGTCCGCAAGGACTTCGGCGAGCCGCCGCTTGTAACTCCGTCCTCCCAGATTGTGGGAACACAGGCCGTATTAAACGTTCTGATGGGACAGCGCTACAAGATGTTTACCAAAGAATCCAAAAAGCTCCTGATGGGAGAATTCGGCCAGACTGTAAAACCGTTCAATGCCGAAGTACAGAAGAAAGCAATTGGAAATGCAAAACCGATTACCTGCCGTCCGGCCGATTTAATCGAGCCGCAGCTTCAGAAGCTGGAAGCAGAGATGTCCCAGTGGAAGAAGCAGGATGAGGATGTTCTGACTTATGCGCTGTTCCCGCAGGTTGCCAAGGAATTCTTTGAATACCGTGAGGCTCAGACAACAGGAATCGACCCGCATAAGGCCGACAAGCTGAACAGGGCATATCCTGTATAACGCTGTAACAGTTCAGACAGCATGAACCGTTGCATAATCCCGGATAGATTTCAAGAAAGAATCTCGCTCGCGAGATTCTTTCTTGTGTAATGAGGGGAATTAATAATTTTAGTCAACATCCTGCTCTTGTCTGCATATAATACTATAGATAATGGGACTGTTTTGCAAAAATGTAAAAGCAGGTCCGGAGACGGAGGAGGATATGACAGTCAGAGTGCTTAAATGGTGCAGGAAGGATACGGTAAAGCAGGCCGTGTTAATCCTTCTGATGCTCGTTACAATTATGCTGGGTAGAATTTGCTGAGAAAATCCGGCTGGGAAGAGGACGATGCAGGCAGACACAGTTATATGATTGAAAACGGCGGATATTCTGCGAGTGAATAAATCGTACATGCTGCCCGGCCGTCAAAGATATGTGGACCAAAGTACATTTACATAATTGGTACAGGAAACACAGGTACATGACAAAAAGAGTTAAGAAACAAACGGCGTTAAGCTTGCCAGAAATGCAAACTTAACGCCGTTTATCGTTTTGTAAAACAGTATATGGGTAAAGCCGGAATGGGTGACAAGCCATGGAAGAATATCGGCGTCCTGGTTCCCTGATTAGGCTCCCGGCGGGAATTTGTTAAGAAATTCTTACAATTAATGTAAAATACTGGATATTCTGTGAACTTTTGTTCATGAGGTTGACATATAATGGTATTTTTCATTATAATGTACATAATGCCGTATCAGGCAGTTGCTTAATAAATAGTTTTGCATTGAAGAATGTCTTTAAATTTTTGAAAATATAGAGGAAAATACCTGCTTTGGTATATGGGGAGAGACACGAATGAAAAATAAAGGATATAAAAGAGCTGCCGCCCTGCTGCTGGGCTGCATTCTGGCGGTAAGCCCATGCCTGACGGAGCGTGCCGGATTGTTCGATATGGTCAGTATGGCCAGTGAGCGGACTGCTTCTGTCAATGCGACAAACCTGAATGTGCGAAGCGGCCCGGGGACTTCTTATCAGGCTGTGGCCAAGCTGTCGCAAGGGGCTCCGGTTACCGTTATCGGAGAGCAGACGGGAACAGACGGAAAGTTATGGTATCAGATCCGGTTCAGCGGAAGCGGCGGTGCCGAGACAACCGGCTTTGTATCCAGTGATTACATAAAATTTCCTACTGCAATCACTTCAGACGGTGATTTTGAAAAATATATGAACAGCCAGGGATTTCCGGAGAGTTACAAGCCGGGGCTGCGCGAACTGCATGCGCAATATCCGCAGTGGACATTTACGGCGCTTCAAACAAACCTTGACTGGAATACGGTAATTGAAAATGAGAGTGTAATCGGAAGAAACCTGGTTGGCCGGGAAAATATCTCCTCCTGGAAATCCACGGCAACAGGCGCTTATGACTGGGACACGGGGACATGGCCAGGATTTGACGGAAGCTCCTGGGTACAGGCATCGGAGGATATCATTCGATATTATATGGACCCGAGAAACTTTTTAAATGATAAATACATTTTCCAGTTTATGAAGCAGTCCTATGACAGCTCGATTCATACGAGAGAAGGGCTGGAAAGCATGGTTGCCGGAACATTCCTTTCGGGCAATGCGGGCGGAGGACAGGGAGGTGCTCCTTCCGGCGGTTCCTCCCCTGGCGGTTCCTCCGGTTCCGGCAGTGCAGGGCCGGGCTCCGGTCCCGGAGCTGAAGCCGGTTCCGGTCCGGGAGCGTCTGCCGGTACAGGTGACGGCGGCCAGGGAATTACGCCGATATCGCCAATTGCATCTATCAGTGATCATGAGGTAAATCGTGTGATGACGGCATATGGGCCCGGTATGGGCGGTTCCTCCGGCTTTTCGGACCCAGGCAGTTCCGGCAGCGGCTCCGGAGGCGCTGCGCCGGCATCGGGAAGCAGTTCCTATGTCGATATCATTATGAATGCCGCGGTTCAGTCCGGCGTTAACCCATATATCCTTGCATCCATGATTATTCAGGAGCAGGGCAGCCAGGGAACCGGCCGGAGCATATCGGGTACTGTGCCGGGTTACCAGGGATATTACAACTTTTTTAATATAGAAGCTTACCAGTCCGGTTCAATGGGAGCGGTGGAAAGAGGACTTTGGTGGGCATCACAGTCCGGCAGCTATGAGCGTCCATGGAACAGTGTGGAAAAGTCCATACTCGGAGGCTCCATTTATTATGGGAATAATTATGTAAAACGAGGGCAGGATACATTGTATCTGAAGAAATTTAATGTTCAGGGTGACAACCTTTACAAGCATCAGTACATGACCAATGTACTGGCTGCCGCTGCGGAAGGTCTCACACTGGCTAAGATCAGTGCGCTTAAAACAACGGCTCTTGAGTTTTCTATTCCTGTATATAAGAACATGCCTGCCACGGCCTGTGCAAAGCCGACGGTGGACGGCAGCCCCAACAATAAGCTTTCGGGTTTGGGTGTCGAAGGTTTTGCTCTCACCCCAACATTCAACAGAGATACGGAATCCTATGATCTGATTGTGGATCATTCGGTCGGCAGCGTCACGGTTGCGGCCTCGGTGATTGATTCAAAATCGTCGGTCAGCGGGACCGGCAATATCAATCTGCAGAGCGGAAACAATGACATTACCGTAGCTGTTAAGGCGGAGAACGGCAGTGTCAGAAATTATGTAATACATGTTGTGCGTCAGGACAACGGCCCTACCTATTCGGATTCGATCGGAAGCGGAGTAAATCCGGGATCAGGAGGCGGATCGGGGGCCGGTCCGGGAGGAGGACCTGGAAGCGGACCTGGAGGAGGCTCTTCCAGCCCATCCGGTAATTCAGGAAATCCCGGCGGCTCCAGTGGTGGCTCCAATGTGCAGATACTGCCGCCTGACGGCTCCGGTTCCGGCGGAATCGAGTCGGGAAGTACAACCGGTCCTATGGCTCCGGGCGGTAATTTATCCGGTTTTGGAACATCATCCGACTCATCCGGCCTGGTTGGCCCCGGAGGGAGTACGGGAACTCCCGGCGTATCGCCGGGTGGCTCCGGGAGCAGCGGTGTAAATCCGGGTGCTGCCGGGAATGGAAATCAGGTTGTAAATGCAGGCGTGACAGCAGCACAGCTTGCGGCATCCCTGACATCATCGGGCGCGGGCAGTATTGTGAAAGTCTACACTTCATCAGGCGGTGAAGTGGCGGGCAGTGTCGGTACGGGGAACATTGTCCAGGCCTATGGTCCGGATGGTTCTCCCGTTGCAAAGTATGATGTAATTGTAAAGGGAGATAACACCGGTGACGGAAAAGTGAATATTCTGGATGTGCTGAAAGCCCAGAGACATGTCCTGGGGCTGGAAAACCTCACGGGAGTATATGAAAAAGCCGCCGATGTCAATGGCAACGGCAAAGTGGACATCATGGATATTCTTGCGATGCAGAAGGATATCCTGGGAATTCAGAAACTGAATTAAGCGGGAGAGATTATGAACAGAAGAGTAAGAAATATAGTAACCAGCCTGATAGCTGCGTTTGCCCTTTCTCTGGCTATGCCGTTTGGGGGCTTAGTGTCTTATGCGGCCAGTGCTAAGATATCGTTTTCGGATCCAAGCACGACGGTTGGACAGGAATTTAATGTGACGGTAAAAGTTACGGCAACTGACGGA
>PVMN01002231.1_pt1 | contig 20923 bp, 17 predicted proteins | sample 1853401 | NCBI WGS metagenome assembly PVMN01 (sample SAMN08533510, study PRJNA380276) | Human gut metagenome, whole genome shotgun sequencing project.
TATATAACCTAAAATAAGAATAAATTTTAATAAGGGCTGCCCAAAAAGAAAAAATGCAGTTACCATCCTACAGATACTTGCAGAGAGGATAAAATTTACTTTTAGACCTTTTGGGATAGCCCCCCATTAATACTTCAGATAAAATTCCTAAGGTTATATTTTCAATCCTTTTGACCGGGTTTCCTCCTTGGCATACAGCCCCGTATGCCCGACTATGATATGGTTGGCAATGAAATAACCACATGGGATTACACTCATTCGCCAGATTGCACATCAGGGGAGCATTTATCTATGCCATAAAATCATCCTGCCTTTTGTTCCCACTTGGCGTGCATCTCCCTTGAAAGTTCCACAATCTCCCGGCTCAACTTCACAAGGTCGATGGTACATTTCTCAAGCTTGTAGAGCAACGCCATCGCCTTCTTCTCCGAGAAATGGATGCGTAGTTCCTTCACCACTTGATTGTAGTTGGTGCCGATGGATCGGAACTGCGCATGGAAGTCTGACAGCTTGGTGTAGTAATCCACCAGCGTCTTGTCCACTTTCAACACCCGGAACTTCTGCCCGAAGAAGTGCGCCTTGAGAAAGACGGCTTTCGCGTACACCTGTGATTCCTCGTACATCGTGAGGAACCTGTTCCATTCCACATCATCGAAGCGCACCATCACACAGTGCGTCTTCGTGTCCAACTTGGGATTTCTCCCGTATTTACTGTTCTTTTTCATTCTGCTTATTCTTTTAATTTAATGGCTTGTCCATTGTCTAATCTCCGATTAATGAACCCCGAAATTATCCGACTGCGGAGGATAATTCTGCCCACGGCGGTGCAAGGATTTTCAGTTACTTAGAATTATTCGGGTAACTGAAAATATATCTTGCTGTGTCTTTGAGGACACAAGAATCCTCCGCCTGTCGGATTGATTTCAGAGTGTAATAACTCAATTTAGATATCGGTTAAGCCGATGAAGTGTATTCACCAGCCTGACCGACTTTCCGTAATCCCCTCAGAGTTTGCGCCACTGCTTGATGTCATTCCGGTAGGTGTCGAGGTGCAGGCGGACAAGGTTTTCAATCAGTCCCGATGCGCTCATGCCCTTTCCTCCGAGGTAGCGGACAACCCTGTCCAACTCGTCACGCACTGTCTCACTGACGAACACGGGTTTGCGGTTGACAATCTTCGGAACTTGGAGATAGGTCGTGCGGTATTCCTCCAACGACAGCCTGCGCTGTTTGCTGCTGACGCGTTTCTGCGGCACTGCCGCTTCCACGGTTGCGCCGCTTGACAGTTCATCTGCCATTGCGGTTTCCGTTTCTTCCTTGACGGTCTTGCCGGGCTGTTCCAGCTCAGCCGGATCCAGACCGATGTTCCTGTAGAAGTCATCCATCGACTTGGGGCTGTAGGATTCCCTGCGCCCCATTCTTTCCACGATTTCACGAGCTTCCTGCTCACTGATGTTTGGTTCTCTTCTCATTGTAAAAACAAATTGATTAAGTTATATACTGTGGTCTCGGCAAGCACCTCGACCGATTATCGCGAGCAAAGTAAGTGGCTATAATCCAGCCCGTCAAGCATTCGGGTTCTGTTAGGCAATTTTGTGTGGCTTTGCTTTAATACCGTCCGGATAACAGTGAGGACTTCTCTGATTTGCCGGATTGAATAGCAGAAAGGAACAAAGGCTTAATTACGAGCGAAGTTGAATTAAGCTCTTATTTTCCCTCTCGCTATCATCCTGAATCCCGAATTTAAGGCAGTAGTCGTACCCCGGACAACCGCTACCAACCGGTGCCAAATGCTGCCAGTTCTGAAAAAGCCATTGTTTTATAGAGTTTTGCCCTTTTCTTTGCAGCGAAAGAGAAATAACAACAAAAAATAATGTGTATGGAAATCGTATCAATCGAAAGAAAGACCTTTGAGGAGCTGGTCGCCAAGTTCGACCGTTTCGTCCGCCGCATGGATGCCATCTGCCATCGGCATGGAGAGAAGACGATGGGCAAGTGGATGGACAATCAGGACGTGTGCCAAATGCTTAACATCAGCCCGCGCATGTTACAGACACCGCGTGACAACGGCACGCTGGCTTACTCGCAGATAAACCACAAGACCTATTACCGTCCCGAAGACGTGCTGCGTATCGTCTCCATTGTGGAGGACAGGCGGAGGGAAGCCAAGTTCAAAGGGAAGACGATATGAATGTAACAAACAGAGTATAATAACAATAGCCACTAAATCCGAAGTAATATGAACGAACTGATTACCAAGAACAGCGAGTGGATAATCCACTTCATGAACAACCTCGACCGCCTGTTAGATGGCTTCGAGCATCTGACAGCCAACTACCGTCCGACTTTGGGAGGAGAACGGTTCTTCACCAACAAGGAAGTGTCGGCATGTTTGAAGGTGAGCCGCCGGACACTTCAGGACTACCGCAACGAAGGGCGGATACCCTACATCCAGTTGGGCGGCAAAATCCTTTACCGTGAATCCGACATCGAACGGATGCTGTCGGACAGCTACCGACCCGCTTACCGATTGACGGGCACCTGATTTTCTTGAAGGAGCGAAGTTTGCCGTCTGCCCACAATTTGCGGCAGCAATAGTCCATCCAACGAAAAAAGAAGGAACGGCTTACGGATGAAGCATCAAAATCCCGCTTCGTCTGTAAGCCGCTCCTTCTTTTCGTTTCTTCTGATTTCCCGTCAGTCGCTCGCTTCCGTTGCCGGATGCCTTTTCAGTGCGTGGCAGGCAGCGGCAAGGTTTTCGGGCTGAATACGCTCAAAACCGTTTGAGGAAGATTCTGCCCGGAACGGCTCTGCCGCCCGACCTTGCAGCTGCCACCCAAGCCACGCGCTACCTTTGCATCCGTGCATCGGGAACAAGTGGCTGGCGGGATGAACCTCAGTTATACCATAGGTTGCTGTTTTTGCCACAAGAGAAAAATAATGTGACCAGGCTTCCTTTTTTGGTGGCGCAAATTTCATTTATTACGAACCGCCTGAACAGGACACTTCCTTTGCTACATATCCTGAATGCAACGGCTATAACCATTTCAAGGCTGTAAACATCATAGCTGATACCGTCCGGTTGTTTGATATACTTCATCGTCTCAACCTCGCTCAGCTCCTTATTCTTGTAGATAGCATGGATCGTCTTACGGATGTCATACGAGAACACCCCGAACAGGTCGGCTATTTCAAACTTGGTCATCCATACAGGTGCAGTCGGTATTGTGAATGCACCTGCTTCACTGATTGTTATTATTCCTCTGTCCATAATGTATTTATTTACTTTTTTCTTTCTTTTCGCCAGCCGATAGACTTTTTCTTCGCTCCATTAACCTATCCATATCTTTGGAGATTTTATCATCGGTTATCCGTGCATAACCCTGTGTCGTCCTAATATTGGAATGCCCCATCATCTTGGCGATGCTCTCAATCGGAATGTCCGCTGAAATCAGGAATGTTCCGAAGCTGTGCCGACTTTGATGGTAGGTCAAGTTTTCCTCTTTCCCTATGGTTATTCCCAACTCGTGAACCTCAAACCATAAGGCATCACGGCTGGGAAGAGGAAACACAGGGTGTTCATCATCGGTCGTGTTGTACAGCGACAATATTTGTTCCGCTATGGGGTGCAATGGTATGAACGCCTCTACCTTTGTCTTCTTACGATTGATACGGATGTACCGTCTGCCTTCCGCATTTGTCCCGATATGGTGCGGATGCAGAAGTTCGATATCCACATACGCCAGTCCGGTCAGGGTCGAAAAGATGAAAGCCCGTCTTGCCAGTTCCATCCGCTTGTCATACATCGGGGTGGAAAGGATTTTCTTGAATTCATCACGGCTGATGTACCTGTGCCTTGCCTCCGGCTTTGTCTCATACTCCAAGTCTTCACAGGGATTTACACGGATTATCTCCTTATCGACCGCAAGGTACAACAACCTGTTCAGCCAACGCAGACAATGGTTGATTTGGGAAGCCCCGAAATTCTTGCACTTCTTCAGATAGGCTTTGCAGGACTTACCGAAATCATCCGTGACTTCTTCAAGAGAAATGTCCTTTTTACCGATGGACGCAAGAAAATCCGCCAGGTATTTTTGGTAGTACATTGAAGCCCGATAGGAAGACGTGGAGTCTATTTCCTCGGAATGTTTCCTCAACCGCTCACGTTCCCATTCTCCCATTTTCAGGAGGGTGGTCGGATGGACATTATTCAAGGATATGTGGTTCTTCAACATCTCCGCACTGACCACACCCTGCGATTTCAGTATCTCGTCGTAGGCTTCCTTTGTCAGTCTGAGGTATTCCCGTAAACGGTTGTTCTCCCGGATGGTCTTTATCTCGTTCTTTTTGCCGTTCCAATCTTCGGGACGGCAATAGATGCCCGTACTGATGGCGGTCTGTTTCCCGTCAATAGTAATACGACAAAGTACAGCGGTTGTACCGTCAGCCCTCACCTTGCTGCGGTTGATGTATGGTAACAGTGAAAATGTGCTTCGCATATCGTTGTTGGGTTTATAGGGTCAGTTTGAAATCTTGGGTCGCTTCGATGAACTTGTCCATATCCTCGAAAAGTTTTTTCGGGCTGACACGGGCATATACCTGAGTGGTGGAAATGTCGGAGTGACCCAACATCCTGCTGATGGTTTCAATCGGCACACCCGCTTCGAGCGTGATTAACGATGCGAAACTGTGCCTCGCCTGATGATAGCACAAGTCATCCTTGATGCCTGCCAATGCCGCCAACGCTTTCATATGTCTTCGAAGATTTGACCAATGCAGTAAAGGGAACAGGGTATCCCTTTCCTCACTGTGATACTTCTCAATCAATGCAATCGCTTCGGGCAACAGTTTTACGCTGGCACGGAGTTCGTTTTTCTTCCTTCGATACTTCAACCACAAAGCCCCGTCCTCATCCGTATATAGATTTTCATGAGTAATCGAGACTACATCCGCATAACAGACCCCGGTATAACACCCGAAGAGAAACATATCCCTTGCCAGCATGTGGGATTTGCGGTAAGCAGGTATTTCCACGTCACGGATTTTCTCAAACGATTCACGACTCAATGCCCGTGGGGTCGTTTCCGTCTTCTTCGGCAGGGTGAAATGCTGGAAATGGATTCTGTCGGCATAGCCTTTCTTATACGCCAGACGGCAGACTTTCTTCAGGATGGCAAGATGATGGCGGACGGTATCTATCGCGTACCCTTTTTCTTCCGTGGCGAAAGCCTGATAGTCATGGATGAACTGCTCCGTCAGTTGCCCGAAAGCCAAATCCTTGACCTTGTAGCGATGTTCGATGAACTCTCCAAGTGTCAGACGCATATAGTGATAGCCCGGATAGGTCCCTTTCGCACGGTCTATGCCGATACGTGCCTTGAGGTCGTCACAGACAGCATCCGTCATTTTCATGAGTGTCATCTGTGTTTCCATACTGCCTTGAAAGAGGTCTTTCACATCGGTGGCATCGAAATCAATATTGCGGCTCACAAGGTTGTCGAAAGCGGTGTTTACCGCCAACAATAATTTGTCGATTTTGGCATTGGTCTCAACCGCCTCCCGGCTCTTTCCGTCCAATCGGCTTTCACGGGGATTCCACAGTTCAGGAGTGCATGACAGCTTGCATCCAAACTGCGCCATTGTCCGGTTCACGGTGATACGTCCCATGATGGGAGCCTTGCCCGACTTGTCCAAACTGCTCTTTTTAAGGTAGAGCAACACCTTGAATTTTTCTACTTTCATACGCTTATATTTTTAAGTGCAAATTTACTTGCCGTATAAGCGTTCCTTGATATGCAAAATACTGTGTATGAGTGCAAACAAAACGGTGAGGACTTCTTTTCATTTCCGACCGTTACCTGTTCCCGTTTCGGTAACCGGACGGCTAACGGTTTGGTAACTGAATAACCTCAATATTCCGTTATCATTTGCATTTTTCCTATTTGGCAAAATACTGAAACCTTGCTTATTCCTAACGGTTTACGTTTTATTTTCACCTATCCGCTTTTCCTTGCTTTGCCGTGTATATTCCATATGGCCCGCCACACGTTCGCAACGACCGTCACGCTCTCGCAGGGCGTACCGTTGGAGACCGTATCGCAGATGTTGGGGCACACCAATATTCTCACCACCCAAATCTATGCGAAGATCACCAATGAAAAGATAAGCCGCGACATGTCGGCGCTTACCGAACGTTTGGGCGACAAATACCGTCTGGCGGAGTAACAGCCCGTACGCCCTTGTGCGCCCTATGGGATTTTCGAAGGATCCCTCCGGGCGCACAGGGGCACGGGCTTGCGGGCCGTCGGTTTTCTTTCATCGCCCGCTCCTGCTGACGGACATGACGCCGGCACCGTCGCCCACAGATCGGCCGCTTCGCGCCCGCGCCTTTTTACAAAAGGCATAGCCTATTAGGGCATTTTCTTTCCGCATTGCTCCGCAACGCTGAAAATGCCCCAATAGGCCAAAGGGGCCGCGGCCCCTCTGGACACCCCCGACCGTCACCGATTATTCACCCACTTCAAACCATACCGCTATGGGCTATGTCGTATTACATATCGAAAAGGCGGCCGGAACGGACGCCGCCATGTCGGGACACGTCGAGCGGAGAATCGCACCCGCCAACGTCATAACGACACTTACCTACCTCAATGAAGAATTGGTAGAGTTCCCCAAAGGAGTTACCAACCGCACCGAAGCGATCCAGCACCGGCTGGACAATGCAGGACTGGAACGCAAGATCGGAAAGAACCAAGTGCGTGCCCTGCGTGTCATGCTCTCCGGAAGCCCCGAAGATATGAAGCGTATCCGGCAGGCCGGGCAGTTGAATGCTTGGGCCAAGGATTCCTGCGGCTGGCTGCAAAAGACTTTCGGAAAGGAAAACGTCGTGTCGGCCGTCCTGCATCTGGACGAGAAGACGCCGCATATCCACGCGACCGTCGTGCCGATCACACGGGGCGAACGCAGAAAGGCCAAGCTGGAGCGGGAGAAGAACGCCCGAAGCGGAAAGAGAACCTACCGCACTAAGAAAGACCGCCCGCGTCTATGCGCCGACGATGTGATGGCACGGGACAAACTCAAAGCCTACCAGACCACCTATGCCGAAGCGATGGCCAAATACGGACTGCGACGCGGCGTCGAGGGATCGGAAGCCAAACACATATCTACCCAACAATATTACCGCGAGGTATTCGTCCGCAAGAACGAAATCGCCGAGCAGGTCGAGAATCTCAAAGAACAGCGACAAACCCTAACGGTCGATATTGCCGCTTTGCAGGCACAGCGGGAGGCCGTACGGTCGGAACTGACGCAGCCCCGGCGCGAGATCAAAACCGACAAATTAAAAGGCGTGGCAGTAGATGCCACGACAAAGGCGGTCGAACGAATCGGGGCATTGTTCCACGACCCGAAGCCCGCGAGGTATGAAAAACAGATCGCAGACTTGCGGGACGCGATAGAGGGCAAAGATAAAGATATAAAGAGCCTGCAACGGGAAATAGCGACGATACAGGCCGGGCACGATAAAGAGGTGGCCGACCTTAAACAAGAAGCACAACAAGTCATAAAAGCCCTGATGCGTGTCGATGATTTATGTCCGTATGTAAAGGGGCTGTTAAAATGGGAAAACTATTGTAAGAACGTAGGACTGGACAAGGAGGGGACAAGAGCGTTGTTTACGATGCAACCCTACCGATACACGGGAGAACTGCACTCGATAAGGTATAATCATACGTTTCGGGCGAACGATATTGTCCTGCAACTCAAACCCGACAAGGACGGGCCGAGCGGGTTTCGATTCACCATAAACGGAAAGGACGGCGACGAGTGGTTCAAACAACAACGAAAGGAATTTTACCAGAAAATAGGGATAGACATAGAAGGAACCAAAAGTTTAGGGAAACGTATGTAGCTTCATTTTGCACCAAAAATATCTGATAAATAGTCCAATGACTCCCGAATCTGTCGATTCAATTCCGCTTCTCGGCGCTCGAAAGCAATCATTTCATCGTAATCTTTTCCGTATTGCATTCGCTTGTTCCACAACTCCGGATCATAGGGATAGCCCTGCCATGTTATCATCTTCCGATCCAGTTCGATTCGTTTGGGGGTATCTCTGCAACCGGTAATGTAATAGGTTGCGGCGAGATTATCGGTAAACTTGGAGACGAATGCCTCTCTGATACGAGAACATTTCTCATTGATCGAATTGTTCCGGTGATTGGAAATTTTAAAAATACTGTCCTGTATTTTCATATAATCGCTCCGGTTCGACAATGTTTTATAGATGAAATTGAGTTTTCGCATATATTCCGGTTTGCTTAAATCCCGGAACATGATCCCTTGCGGATAATCCAGAAAGAGAAAATAAACAGCCTTGGCCAACGGTGTCATCTTGATCTCCATATTTCCGTAGTCCGGCAGAAAAATACGATAGTCCGCCGTTATCTCCATACGGCTTAACTGCGGTTGGTGCATGTCCAGAATCTCTCGCAACAACGTATCATACCCATACCGTTGCAGTATCTCGATATTCTTTTCGACCTCCATCGTCAGCCGATAGGCGATTTCGGAGAAGTCTCGATCCGCATCTTCATCCGAATGCTTATACGCAGGTTCGATAGTGCATAAACTATTGAGAACCGTATGGTCTTCTGCATTTTGCAGAAGCCGTGCGATGTCGTCCGGTTTATCCGGAAAGACACAGATAATCTTTCCCTGTCCTCTTTTAAGGTCGTACGCATCAGTCAACAACATCGGTTTGTCCGGGCACGGCACTTTCAGCCGGTTGAATAATCTGTGGGTTAAATCGGCTGTAAAGCATTCTCCCGTCTTAGTCGTTCGATGTTCTCCGGGATAATTGTAGCTCAATATTTCGGTTGCCGGTTTTTGGCCATAGTAGATAAAAGACCTATTTTTAATCCGGAGCATTTCCGATAATTCATGAAAATGCGCCCGAATATAGACATGATACGGTTCGCAATATTCAGGTTCCAGATAATAGATGTTTCCCGATGCCAAGAATTGCGGACATCTGCCTGAAAAGGTGAGGGTACGACGCTGCATAATCCATTCTTTTCTGCAAAATACGAAATTATTCCGAGATATTTTTCATTTCTGCAAGACTTGCAGAAATGAAAATGCGAGCTTTCCTTTGGTATCTTTGCTTTATGAATTAGCGCAAATGGAAAAATGATTATTTTTGTTCTTTAGTGTGAAAAATGTCAAGCAGATTTTTCTGTGAAATTAATTTATTTTTTTATTTATGGATGTATATTTCGATAATATTCAAAATCGGATTATTGATTATCTCAAATCTTCGTGCTCTTCAATATATATAGCAATGGCGTGGCTGACAGATATGTCACTGTTTGATGTTTTATTAAATAAAGCAAAACAAGGGATATTTGTTGATCTTATTTTACAGAACGACGATATCAATAATCAATATAATAAAGCGCACGACCTACTAATATCTTTTGGTGGAGAAATTCATAAAATCAGTATGGATGGAGGAGTTATGCATAATAAATTTTGCATAATAGACGAAAAGTTAGTTATCAGCGGTTCATACAATTGGACTAAAAAAGCTCAAAGTAATAGAGAAAACATAATGATAATCAATGATAAAGATGTTGTATGGAAGTATATTAACGAATTTTATTGTATAAAATGGAATCAAGGGCAAGATACAGCTAAACGTCTTTGCTCTACATCTATCGACGGTTCTCCAATTACAGACGATGATATTTTGTATCAGAAAACAGAAACTATATTTTTCTCATTCGGAAAAGCAGTGGAGTTAAAGAATGTTTCAGATCGAATAAGCAATCTAGTTGTCAGTGAAAATTGTGTCGCTATTGAAAATTCGATTGGCGGAGAAAATTTAATGCAGATTTTTATTCCTGATACGGTTGCTTATATTAGGGCCGAGACTTTTTCTAACTGCAGGAATTTGAAACGTGTTATATTTAACGATAAATCAAATTCATGGATTCCATTATCTATTGATCTAGGAGCTTTTGCTTATACGAAAATAGAATCAATTCAGTTACCAGAACGCACCATTTCTATCCAGTTGGAAAGGTATTCTCTGCCTCCTCGTCGTTTAAAATATATATATTGTAATAATCAGTTTTATAAGACTGTAGAAGGCGTTTTATTTGGAAAAACAGAATTTAAGGAAAAAGAGTTTAATGAATTAATATTATATCCAGCCCAAAGAAAAGGTGCGATATACACAGTTCCTGAAGATATAACGAGCATTGGACAATGTGCATTTGCTTATAACGAAAATCTGGAATCAGTCAATATTTCGCACGTAGTAAGCTATGTGGGAGAGTGCGCGTTTAATGGCTGTTCAAAACTGACGGAAATCAATTTACCGAATAGTATTACGACCATCGGAGGGTCTGCATTCTTTGATTGTATAAATCTGAATAAAATAACATTACCTAAAAAATTGCAAATTATTAAGTCCAATACATTTTGTGGCTGTCGAAGTTTACAATATGTTAATATTCCGCATGGTGTATATACGATTGAATCTGGAGCTTTCGCCAACTGTAAGAACTTGAAGTCCATCGCTATTTTAGGACAACATGTAGAAATTGATAAATACGCATTTTATGGATGTGACAAACTATCAAGTATCTATGTCCTTCCTACAACAAAAATAGATTATAGCCCCATTGTCAAATTAATTAACATCGTTAAATTAAATACCAATGCAGCAATCGATGACAAACAGCGTTATGTCAATTTGGATGGCGTGTTTTATACAGTCGATCGAATGAAATTATTGTCAGCACATGGCAGATTATACAGACAAGTGCTGGCAACAGATCTTTTTAGAAGATATCATTGTTTGTCCAACAAAGAAAACAGCAAATTACAATCGCAAAAAAAATATACAATTTCCGACACCTGCCTATGTATTGCGGATAAGGCTTTTGAGAATACATCTTTTTTAGAGGTGCAAATACCTGATAGTGTTCGACTTATTGGCAGAAATGCTTTTGCAAACAGCCATATCAAAACGATTCGTCTGCCAGATAATTTACAATCAATCGGGTTTGGGGCCTTTCAAAATTGTAATTTACAGCAAATAAATATACCATCATCTATTATATTTATTGATGATTATGCTTTTCATAAATGCAAGGTGGAAGACATACACTGCGATAGTCCTAATTATAAATCTATAGACGGGATCTTGTTTTCAGGTGATCTAAAAATACTCATTAAGTATCCAGAAGCAAAAAAAATTGAAAGATATTGTATTCCAGAAGGTGTGGTCGAGTTAAAATCCGATGCATTTACAAATTGCTATTATTTAGAAGAGATCGTTTTTCCTCAGTCTTTAACTAAACTTGAAGCAAAGGCTTTTGAGTTTAGTAATAATCTTCGATATATATGTGATAACAAAAGCTATAAATCCGTTGAGGGAGTTTTGTTTTCAAAAGACATGACGGAATTGATAAGATTTCCACAAAGCTTTGAACTCAGACATTACCAAGTTCCGGAAACCGTGAGGATCATTAGGCAGGGGGCTTTTGAGCATAATCGACTTCTAGAGACGGTCGAATTGCCCCAAGGCTTATCTGTTGTCGAAGCCAATGCTTTTGCTCATTGCAATCGTTTAGAGGTGGTTAAACTGCCAGAAAGCTTGTCTTATATCGGATCGTATGCATTTTGGGGGTGTAGTCATTTGAAATCAATTAATATGCCGTCTTCTGTTAATTCAATTGGCGACAGAGCCTTCGGATATAACGATTCATTAAAATGCATATCAATAACGAAAGGATCGTATTTAAGATTCAAAAAAATGTTATTGCAATCTGCTAATACACAGGCTGCATCTAAATTAGAGTATTATTTTTGGTATAATCTCCACAAAATGTTAAAAAGAAAAAAGTATTAGAATTTATTTTAACGCGACAAAATATTTCTTGTTACACAAAACAGAATATGTGATGCTAATTAGGAATTATAATCATCCTGATTTGCTAAAAAGAAAAATTTATTTAATACGTCAATGTAAATTGTACCACACTTTTCCTTCGATGAATAAACCAATAATATTAATTGCCCCGCTATTGTTGTTATTTTCTTGCGGCCATCGGCAGGAAAAGACAGCAAAACAAGGAATTTCATCTACCTCACATCTCGATGAAATAGAAGAATCGGCTCAGCCGCTTAAGTTTGTCAAAAGCACCGATCCTGCCGATTCGGTATGGATTGGTGTACTTAACCGGATTCCACTACCTCCGACTATTGACCAAGGCAGTCTAATCAACGTCTATTTCAAATACAAACAGCCGATAAAAGGCTATGAGGTGACAGCTCGCTGGATGCTTTCCGATATCCACAGTTGGGATGGATATATCGTCATGAATTTCCGGAATACGAATTCCAGCGCATCATTTCATGTAAGTTCCGATGAATACGCCAATTTCAATACGGATGAAGTTGCTCACGCCGACAATTTCAAGGGATATTATGATGGCGATGTTTACTATTTCGAGTACCCGTCCAAAGAGGAGTGGCAGGACAGCCTATATTTACTGGGATATACTCCTCCACCTTTTCGGTTTCTCGACGTGGATTTTGACGGCAAAGACGAACTGCTCATTTCCGAGTGGGAAAACTATCTCCCCAACAATTATCATCAGGTATATAAAATCCGAGGGAACACCCTTATCGAACAGGATTATGTACCACTCAACCGGCTTTCGCACAATTCTCAAATAGATACGGTTCGTCAAATCATCGTATTGCGTGAACATAACGGGCCTGATGATATAGCGGATCTTTATTTTTCCAAAGCCACTGTGCCGATTCTAAAGATAGAGCTGCCGCAATTAAAAACATGGAGTGGTCAATCCATCGTTGAAGAATATGCAAAATTATCCCACCATCGCTTTTCTTTGGATTCTATTTACTCATATCACAATGATTCTCTATATAAATACCTGAACATTAGCGTTGCCTCTAATGAACGACTTTGGGGAAGATTGCGCGAATATGAAAAGATTTCCCAAATATTCGATAAATACTACGATCCGTCGTGGGATTTTCCCGGAGATTATACTATCGGAATCGCAGATTTTCCTATGCCTGAATCTTCCAAACGATTAGTTCTACGATACAAAACTCTCTTTGCAAAGGAAGCTGCAACCTGGGCCGAACTCATGGATAAGAGTTTCAGGAGATGGTTGTCGAAAGAAATAAAAGTCAAAGATTATTCGGTTGCTAACTATTGGCAGGAGATGAAGTTAATTCGGGCTGCGTCGCTACGGGATTTTTATATGTCCTTGTGTAATGGAGATTTCATTCCCGATCGAGATTACGCCCCGATTGATACCGTGGAGATAAACCGATTATCTTCGGTTGAAGAATATCAAAATACTACCGAGCAAAAGCGGTGGATAGCTTGGCTTAAGTCACGGGAACGAATTTCCCCATTTTTACCACCAAAACTTCGCAAAATATGGGATAATTGTACCTATAAAGCATGTCATTTAAGGCTCAAACAACTTACGATTCGGCATATGCAAGCTGATTCAACCAAACAAGTTCAAAAAAGAAATTAAGTCCACATTTAAATTATTTGATTTATCTCATAATTTTCTTATCTTTGTGTTAACCAAGTGCAACAGGGTAAAACGATGCAGATCGGCTGTGGTTTATTCGGTGTACTCATATTGGAGTCTAAACACAACAGACTGATATACGGATGATTCAGGGAATGATTCTGTTCCCTCTCTTTTCGTAACTTGCATAAAATCCTTTAATCTTATTGCCTGTTCGTCATCGAAAGCAGTCCTGAAAAAGGTAATAAGAAATAAAAGAGAAGAAGGTACGAGATCATAAGCCTCGTGCTTTCGTTTATTACACAATTTGAATATTTTTGCAGATTCAAAGAAAATTGCTATCTTTGCATAAGTTATTTAGAGGAGTAAAACACAGTGCAAATATCGGAAAAATGAGCCGTTGCTTAATCGTTACCTCTAATATTCTCTTTTTACGCAAACCACTTATAATCAACGAGTAGCACCTATCAAACGGTTATTTTAAAAGAGATTGCAGGATATTTTGAAAATGTGTTCAGTATAGATATTGGTGATTTATATCATTCTTATTTGGAAATGCGAAGCCGTAAAATAAATAGAACTCGGTATTTGGAAACATTGCAAAAAAGTCTGCTCCGAAGAATGGATGAAAACGATACATGATGCGAGTTTTATTCTTTTCGCAAGTAATTATATTCTTGTAATAAATAAACCATTCAGTATTTCAATCAATATTGAATGGTTTATTGTTTTCATTCAATCCTGCCATACTGAAATCTTGCTTTCAATCAAGCTATCAATATTTCAATAAAACAAGATTGCAGAATTACAAAAATAAACTCATCGGTTGGGGAACGCCCAGCGGCAAGGGGCGGGACCACCCGTCCCGACGAGCGAAAAAATCTTTAGTTAGGGAATGTCTTTCTTTCATTGGCAACACGACTTCGGAGTGAATTTGCCCAAGGTGTTTTGCGGCACGGAAAACAGATTTGTGTGCCACAAATCACACCTTGCTGTTATCTGACGATAACATAGTTTCATCGGCTGGCAGTCCTGTGTGGAACATCCAACTTTTGAGCCAATATTTCCATGTCGCTACTTACCTTCAAATCGGTAATCCTCGCATAAATTTGAGTGGTTCTGATGTTTGTATGACCTAAAATCTTAGATACAGTTTCAATGGGAACACCGTTTGCGAGCAGCACCGAAGTGGCGCACGAATGGCGCGCTACATGGTAGGTCAAGGTCTTTTCAATCCCGCAAATGGCTGCGATTTCTTTTAAAATAGCCGTCCCTTTATTAAAATCCCCATTCGCTTCTAAAGCATAAATCAGTTCTACCAACGCCCTTTTAGAGCCAGTCCAACGCAAAATAGTTTCTACAACCTGTCCGTTATCCGCTTTGCGCTGTACAATACGCTCCAATTCTTGCAATCTGTTAGTCAAATAGATTTTCAACAGTTCGTTGGTAATAATTTTAGCCACTTTAAAATCATATCCGGTTGAATATAGAGGGTCTTTATCAATATGGGAACTGTCTGTACATATTCGTAAATCGTTTTGGTTTCGGGTAAAATAATACCTATCCAAATAAGTAGATTTAGAACGGTAATACTGATAAAAGTCCAAGTTCCTACTGAAATAAAACGTCAAACTATCCAACTCTTTATATAAATACTCTCTTTGTGCAATATCACTACCAGTAGGATATTTACTTTCAATGACATATATTTTATTGTAATACAAATACTTGCTCAACACTTCTGGCTTATACTCCTTAAAAAAAGAGATTTCTTCCGTTTCATCAGCAAACTGATAAGCTAATATGTATTTTCTCAATTCATCACCTAAAGGCTGAATAAAACGCATCATATGCAAAGCACTGTCAATGCCCATACAATCATCTATACCGAGCTTTTCTATCTCTGTATTGATTTGGAACAATATCTTATCTACAAATTGCATAGAATATCTTTGAGCTGATTATAAAGACCTAATACTATCTCTATATCGCCTTAATTCTTTTTCTCCAGCATTTTTTATAGCCGAATCCAGTTCATTAAGAACTCTAACTCTATCATTAGGTATCATTCCGACAAACGGGACAGTGTTTGATACCGTATTTCCTAATAAAGTTGTTTTTATATGAAGTCTTGAAATAAAAGTCCGTAGTTCCAGCAACCTTTCGTGTTCGGTAGCTTCTACAAAAGAACCACGTTGTATTTCCTCGTATAATTCTGATTCGGAAAATACGGTCAGTGATACAAAGTTTACGGTAAAGGGATGTAACTGATTAAACACATTGGCAGTATTAATAGCGTTCCGCTCTCCCTTGCCTTTTCCTGCAAGCCCTGTCAGATACACGAGGTTATATCTGATATTTGCTTCTTCCAACTTCTTGCATTGCTCGATAATATCATTAGCCGTATATCCCTTGTTCATTACTGCCAATGTATTATCATCGCCCGATTCTGTTCCAATACTGATACCGTCAAAACCTAAATGACGCAGGTTCTTCAATTCCTCTACTGTTTTTGGCTTAATATCTGAAATCCGGGCAAACATACCGATACTTTCACAATGACGAAGATATTTCCTGATTAGAAGACCTAAATCCAGCAGCCTGTTATAACTTAGCACAAATGGATTAGCCCCCGTTAAAAATACTCGTCGGGCTTTGGGCTGGTAACTTTGTATCACTTTCAAATCTTCTTCGACTTCCGTAATGGGAGATAGACGAAACTTTGTTCCGTGATATAAATTACAAAATTTACACTTGTTGTGAGTACATCCGGCTGTTACCTGTAAGAGTTGGGAACTTGCTTCGTATGGTGGTCGCCATACTTGTCCCGTAAAATGTAATAGTTCCATATAATTATAAATTAAGCACTTGGAATTCGTTATTTTCCGTATTTTTGTGCTGCGAAGTTAGGACGTTCTTTTTGAATAAAGAAGAACTATACTATCTGTCAGCCACTTACGTTTGAGTTAGTTTTTCTCAATATCAATGTATTCAAGGACGGAAAAAATGCGAAAAAAGTTAGATTATGATTATTGTTCTGCTTCCCCTATACTGGAATGGTTGGGAGACAAATGGGCTTTGGTCGTTTTATTGAAACTACACGAGAATGGAGTAATACGTTTCAATGAACTATACAAAACAATTCCCTCTATATCGGAAAAGATGCTTTCTACTGTCTTACGTTCATTGGTGACGGACGGATTAGTAGGTAGAAAAATATATCCCTCAGTACCACCCAAAGTGGAATATTATGTATCTGAATTTGGAGAAACTTTAATCCCTCATTTAGAGCAGTTGAAACAATGGGGGCAAGAAAATTTTGAAACGATAATGGAGAATAGACGGAAAAATAAGTATTGAAATTTAGTGCAAGGTGCAAGTATATATCTATATATATAGCTTGCACCTTGCACTAACCTTAGAATGTTTATTTTCAACGGTTTGCATAATCCAAAAATAATGTGTACATTTGAACCCAAGATGTTGGCAGACAGACACCGGACAACAGCAGACAGTTTTTAAGGACTAAAGCGTGACGGATGCAAAGCCGAAATTTCTGAAAGTACTGATATTGAGGAAGAAATAACGTTTGGTTCACAACCCAGGCGGATCACGGAGAACGGCCGCCTTGTTTAAGGCGGCCGTTTTTTCGTGGCTGCAAGCCGCAATTCCCTGCATGATTGATTATTCGCAAGATTGTCGTATATTTGCGACACTATCGGACGACAAAACCTTTCAATGCCATTGGACAAGGATACCCTTTATTTCATCCGGCTGGTACGCAGCGGAGCGGGCCTCGGGGCCGCCCCCGTGAGCGATACCGCCGACACCGCCGTCACGCCGGGATCGTGGGAGCGGATTTACCGCATGGCCGCCGACCACGGGCTGAGCGCCGTCGTGTGGGACGGCATATGCCGGCTGCCCGCAGCACAGCAACCGCCGCGCGAAACCCGCATACGCTGGGCGCTGTCGGCCGAAAAACTGGAGGAAAGGTACCGCCACCAGCAGCAAACGGCCTCAAAACTCGCGGCGCGGTTCTCCGAAGAGGGACTCCGCATGTTACTGCTCAAAGGGCTCGGACTGAGCCGCGACTACCCCCTCCCGGAGCACCGGGAATGCGGTGACATCGACATTTACCTTTACGGCGAGTCGGACAAGGGCGACCGCATCCTGCATGAGATCGGGGCACACCTCTATTTCGACGTCCCGAAGCATTCGGAATACGTCTGGGACGGGGTGCTGATAGAAAACCACAGGACAATACTCAACGTGCGCCGCAACAGGACGGAGCGGGAGCTGAACGCCGTGTTGGTGCGGTTGCTGGAGAAGGAGGGCACGCACGGCCTGGCGCCGGGCATACAGGCACCCCGGGCGACATTCAACGCCATATTCCTGATACGCCATGCCGCCGTGCATTTCCAGAAGGAAGGAATTGTACTGCGGCACCTCTGCGACTGGGCATGTTTCCTGACACGGCATTGGGACGAGATCGACCATGCACTGTTCCGCACGGCGATGGAGGACTACCGCATGGACAGGTTCGCTGACCTGATGACGGCCGCCGCCGTGGAATACCTCGGGGCGGAGGTTCCGGGCCCGGAATGCGAAGCGGGGATGCTCGGACGGTTCATGGAGGAGGTACTCACCCTGTCGCCGATGCCGGACAAGCCCCTGCCGCGCTTGTTGCGCAAACTGTCCGGCCCGTACCGGAACCGCTGGCGGCTGCGCAAAGTGCTCCGGACATCCGTATGGAGGTACTATTACGATACGGTGCGCGGCCAGTGGAACGAGAAATTCACCGTATTCAGGTAGCCGCAGGCTGCAGGCGCCGGAATTCCCGGCCGAATCCGCCCCGGGGAAAGCTGGCTGCGAAAGGAGGAAGAATAGCCTCAGTCTTGGAAAATCTTTGCCGGATATTTTGGATTTAAAAATAAAGAGCTATATTTGCATCGTAAAACAACGCAAGGTATACGCTATTTAGTGCGTATCGGCAAGAAATAAGGACATAAAGAGGCGCAAAACTGGAATATCCAGCCCTTTTTGTGTCCTTTATTGTTTGTTACGCGGGCCCAATGGCCTATTCCCGGCATGGCAGCAGAGTTGTTGGCGGAGCGGGAAAAATTCGTATCTTTGCGTTCGACAGGAAAAAATGCGCAGGCCCTATCGTAGGGATGTACATGAGACAAGAGTCGTATTCCGACACAATTATTTCATCGCTTGACAACCGCACCCATGCGGAGGTGTCCCCAGGGTATGCCCATGGCTGAAAATCCGGAAAACAAACAACGCTGGTACGCATTGCGCGTCACCTACGGCCGCGAGATGCTCGTAAAGGGCTATCTGGACGGCATCGGCGTGGAGAGCTATATCCCGATGCACTTCGCCCGGCGGACATACGGGGAGCGGACGCGCAAGGTCTGGGAGCCGCTCATCCACAACCTGCTGTTCATCCGCACTTCGGCCCTGCGCCTGAAGGAGATCAAGGCCAGCACCACTCTGCCGATCCGCTACATCATGGATCGGGAGACGAAGGCGCCGACGGTGATACCGGACAACCAGATGCGGGATTTCATGGCGGTCGTGGCGACACGCAACGAGCATGTCGAGATCGTGGCACCGCAGGACGTCGACCTGGCCGGAGGCGATGCCGTCCGCGTGACCGGCGGGGTGTTCGCCGGGATCGAGGGCCGCTACATCCGGCACAAGGGGCACAGCAAGGTCGCCGTGGCGATCAAGGACATAGCCACCGCACTGACGGCTTACGTGCCGCTGAGGTATATCGAAAAAATAAATCAGCAGATCCTTCTTCCCACACATACGCAATCTGCGCAACGTTAATTCGAAAATTAACGCCTCTAAATTTTCGGTTATGAAACAAGTCATGCGGGAGTCTTTGCTCATAAAGCTTCCCGTCATCATCGGAGACCTATTCTTACTGAACCTGTCCTGGATACTGGCGCTCACGCTGTATCCGCAACCGGCCTGTATCGCCCGCTCGCTGGAGATATTCGCCTATCTCAACATCTGTTTCATCCCAGGCCTCTCGTGGTTCGGCGTGATCCTCTCCTCGCGGATCGTCCCCTACGAGGAGATCATCCGCCGCGTATTCTACGTCGTACTCTGCCACCTGGGGTTCTTCGTGCTCATCCAGACCGTATGGAGCTACGGGCTGCTGCCGGTGCACCTGATGGGGACGTTCTACATCGTGCTCACCGTATTGCTGATGCTGTGGCGCTACATCTGCCGCATCGTGGTCAATGTCACACGCGGACACGGCCGCAACGCCCGCCGCGTGATCATCGTCGGAAGCAAGGACAATGCGGTGGAGGTATACCACGAAATGGTCGACAACACCAGCACGGGTTACCGCGTGCTCGGCTATTTCAGCAACCACAACGACCACACCCTGCCGGACAACACCCCCTGCCTGGGTAGCGTGGACGAGGCGCTGCCGTGGCTGGAGGCACACCCGGTAAACGAAGTGTACTGCTGCCTCTCGACGGATCGTTACGCGGAAGAGATATTCCCGATCATGGATTTCTGCGAAAACAACTTCGTCCGCTTCTTCTACGTGCCCAACCTGCGCAACTACATGAAGCGCACGATGAACCTCGAACTGCTGGGCAACGTACCGATCCTCTACATCCGCGAGGAGCCGTTGCGGCAGGCGTCGAACCGGTTTATCAAACGGGCATTCGACGTCACCGTATCGAGCCTGTTCCTCTGCACGCTGTTCCCCTTCATCTATATTTTCGTGGCCATAGGCACCAAACTGACCTCGCGGGGCCCGGTGCTCTTCCTGCAGGAGCGCAGCGGGGAGAACGGCCAGACGTTCAGGTGCATTAAATTCCGTTCGATGCGCGTCAACGCCGATGCCGACAGGATGCAGGCGACCCGGGACGACCCGCGCAAGACCCGGTTCGGGGATTTCCTGCGCCGGTCGAGCATCGACGAGCTGCCCCAGTTCATCAACGTGCTCAAGGGCGACATGTCCATCGTGGGGCCGCGGCCGCACATGCTCCAGCACACCGAGCAATACTCGAAACTCATCAACAAATATATGGTTCGCCACCTGATCAAACCCGGCATCACGGGATGGGCCCAGGTGACGGGATACCGCGGCGAGACCCACTCCCTGAGCCAGATGGAAGGCCGCGTACGCCGCGACATCTGGTACCTGGAAAACTGGTCGCTGCTGCTCGACATCCGCATCATCTTCATGACGGTATGGAATGCCCTGCGGCAGGATGAGAACGCATATTAATTTCAGAAACCTATGAAAGGCATAATCTTGGCAGGCGGCAGCGGAACGCGTTTGTACCCGATCACGA
>PVMN01002300.1_pt1 | contig 20390 bp, 19 predicted proteins | sample 1853401 | NCBI WGS metagenome assembly PVMN01 (sample SAMN08533510, study PRJNA380276) | Human gut metagenome, whole genome shotgun sequencing project.
ATAAAAAAAACACCCGAAGGTGTTTATTAATCAATGGAGCAGATGAGGAGAATCGAACTCCCGTATCAACCTTGGCAAGGTTGTGTTCTACCATTAAACTACATCTGCAATAAATGGCGGTCCAGATGGGACTCGAACCCACGATCTCCTCCGTGACAGGGAGGCATGTTAACCACTACACCACTGGACCATTCGATGTATTTTATGTGACTGCCCTAATATAATACATGAATCAGAATTAAATTGCAAGCATAAATTTCAAAAAAATCAAAAAATATAAATACAGCCTAAATTACATCATATTATAGATCAGCGGCAGCATTAAAAGGATATAAAAAATCACTTCCCCAATCCCGCCTTGATGAGCATTATACTTCTGATACTGACGATAACGCATTGAATCATTGACATAATTAGACTTAGAAAGCAAACCGCCTGCCGACATACAAAGCAGTGCTAATAATACGATTCCCGCTGTCCAAAATGGCCACCAATCATATCCCTGCATGCTCTCATATTTACCTATACAAATCACAATAATACAATAAACAAGATAGCCTCCCACCTTTATCAGACGCTGTTTATCCATAAAACTCCCCCTTTAGTTTATTATACCATCCAACATCAATAATTTTTAAGTAAAAATTGAAAAACTGCCTTGATTTTCATCAAAGCAGCACTGCTTATTCAAATAAACGCGTCTTAACTAAAAGCTTATAACAAAGCGGTACCAGTATCAGCTGAATCACCAAACCCGGCAATGCCGTCACAAATACGGTTGTCAGATAAGCTGTAATACCAAACGCAGAAGCACTGAATCCAGCTATTAACGCATTGACAATGCCATTTACTAATCTTCCCGCCAGCATAGAAACAATTAAAGCAATCCAAATATTGCTTTTTTTAATGAGATAGCCAATCACCAAACCATAAGTACCCAGCTCCACAGCCATTGCCAGACCAACAGGCATCAATGGCGGCATGCCGGTTAATACAGAGGAAAGCAATGGTGTTATCAAACCACAGATCAAGCCGGCAATCGGTCCTAAAAGACTGCCGCAGATCATCACTGGCAGATGCATCGGCAAAAATACTTGGCTCGGCCCTAACCCCAGCATATGAAAGGCCTGCGGTACGATTGTTCCCAGTGCGATAAATAAGGCTGTCATTACTAATCTTTTTGTTTTTGAATTCATAAAAATCACCCTCTTTTGATAGGGTGATTATATCATATATTGTTTACAATTCCAAACTGATACGCAATGCAGCATTGATTTTCTCAATCGTTGACTGATCCAGTGTGCAGATCCATTGCCCCAGCCGCTTCTTATCAATCGTCCGCAGCTGTTCCAACAAGATCATCGATACATAATTCAGCTGTGACACCGAAAATATCACGTGTGTCGGAAGCGGCGGTTTGCTCATTTTTTTTGATATCGGAGCAACGATGAGTGTGGTAGAATATTTATTTCCTTTATCATTTTGAACAACCACCACAGGCCGTACACCACCCTGCTCGCTGCCAACCACCCCGCTTAAATCAGCGTAATAGACATCACCGCGGCGTATCATTTATTTCATCACTGCCACTTGCATGCTGGACAGCACACTCATCATTTCTTCCGGTGTCAGATCCTGTGAGAAAACCGTCAGTTCCACATTTTGCTGATACGCGCTCATGCTGGCACCATCATAGAAACCAATCACATCCAGCGTATCAATCATTTCACCTGGCATGAAGACAGTCTGCAGTTCATCGCTCGCCGCTTTCACGGTTTCCACAATCGTAAAATTCTTTTCACCGGTAAACTCAAGCACATGACGGGTCTGGCCATTCACCTGCATCACATTATTAGAAACCAATCTGGAATCATAGGTGCTTACCGGATATAACGGCAGATCCTCCTGAGCCAGCGGTAATGAAGCTACAGATGAATCCAGTTCCTTAGGCGCCGCAAATACATCATCTTTCACATCATTATTATATTCAACCTTCTCAAATACCATTTTCAGCTGCACAGTATTATCTTCATCAAATATCTGAATTGCCTGCGGTTTTGCTTCACCGTCAAAATCCATTTCCTGACGGATATAATTCTTATTATTCGGATAGCTGACCGGAGCAGTAATATGAGCGCCGTTCTTGTTTTGTTCAATGACGGCTTCTTCACTCTTCATAACCTCAAACATTGTCTGAATCAGATAAGGCTTCGGAGAATTCATCGGCCATTCACCTTCAAATTTAAAAATCTGATTTAAGCTCGGTGTAATCACAAAAACACCATCCGCATTTCTAAGTAAAATCTGTTCCTGATTCAAATTCTTATCAAAAAGACTTACCCGGTAATATTCATCTGTCTCAGCCTTTTTATAATTCACTTCAATCAGATAACTCTTAATATCCTCTCCTTTATTTAATTCCATTTCACCCTGCAGAGTATACGATGTAAGATTGCTCATTATCTTGTCACATTCTTTTGTGAATGACTTAGGTTTAAACGCAAAGAAACACGCAACGCCGATGCAGAGGACAACTACTGCGGCTATAATACCTTTCTTTTTCATATTGATCTCCCTTCACTTTCCCTACAACTTATGCAGCTTCGTGAATAAACATGACTTTATGAAAAAGAAAAAAATTACTCCAAAGAGTAATTTACATTACGATATAACCATTTTCCATCAATGCCCTGCGAATAGCGGCCAGCTGATCATTGCCGGCATTGTCAATCGTCAGGGAATGATTATATAGATTAATTTCATAAGCAGCCAGAAAACTGCTCATGATAGAATCTATTTCACGGACATCCTCATCAGTTTTCATATTTGTAAGAATCAGTATTTTTCGCATCAGAACACCTCATCCTTATTATACTCAAAACACAAAAAGAAACAATTATTTTATCGTTTGATAATCGTTCCTACATCATCGCTGAAGGTTCCCTTTAAAAAGATTCGAATATGGTTTTGAGCGGCAAAATCAATACAGCGGTCATGAATTACCCGGCAATGCAAAGCCAGCATATGATGATATGTGATCTCTTTATATTTCTTCGCATTTTTATTGATCTTAGGATCACTGTCATAGACTCCGTCAACATCAGTATAGATTTCAACCTCACTGACATCCAGCATTTTTGCTACCAAGACTGCCGTATAATCGCTCCCGCCCCGGCCTAATGTTGTAATTTCACCTATTGAATTCATCCCTATAAAACCGCAGACGACCAGTACATCATAGGCGTCCAGCATTTGTTTAAAGTCATGAGAATCCATCGACACGACATTGGCGCAAAGATAGTTATCATCGGTCAGGATTCCGGTTTCTTTAAAGCTGAGAGCATAGGCATTAATCCCGCACGCGCGCAGTTTTGAACAGAAGCGGATGCTTGACACCAGTTCTCCCATGCTTAACAGCCGGGCAGTTTCCTGTTCCGACAAGTATTCATTACCCAAGGATGCCAATGTATCTGTCGCATAGGGATCGCCGTAACGTCCCATCGCACTGACAACGACAATGACCTTGCCTTGTTTTGCTTTTTCTTTACATATATTGAGTGCATATTGACAACGTTCATCATTACTGAGCGATGTACCGCCGAATTTACAGATTTGAATGTTCATATTTAATCACCTTTGACACTTTAGACTATGGTTTTATTAGCAGTATGTATAGGCAAATCTTAAAGAAAGCAGTTGAAAAGTTCAGCAAAATACGTTATTATATTTAAGCAGCAGATATTCCATGCGAACGTGGTGGAATGGCAGACACGCTACTTTGAGGGGGTAGTGGGCGTATGCTCGTGTGAGTTCAAGTCTCATCGTTCGCACCATTTGACTGTAAAGCCTTAGAAATAAGGCTTTTTTTGTCTAATGAGCTTGACAATACTTGTTCTTGCGTTTATAACTTATATGAGCCTAATAAGTTTACTTATTATTACCAATTAAATATGTACTGTGTTTGCGAGGGAACTGAAAAGTTGAAAAAGGTTAAGACCTGACCTCTGGACCTGTCGGCTAATACCGGCGTAGGGAAGCAATTTGTTTTGCGTCTGAAAGAGCTTCTAACTTAGAGGCTCTTTTTATTTAAAGGAGGAAGCTTATCGATGACATTCATGGAAGAAACGATTCGTAATTCATTGGCAGTCTGGGATGCCTGTCTGCAAACAAAATTTATCAAAGAAATGCAGGCAGGCACATTGCCGATGGAAAAATTTGCATTCTATTTGATTCAGGATACTCTTTATCTGAACAGCTATGCCAAGGTTTTAGGCAAAGCGATTTATCTTGCCGAAAATTTAAACGAAATTCAGCTTTACACTTCAATACTCAGCTTTGTCACAGATACCGAAGCGAAGGTAAGACATGATTATCTGCACCAGCTGAAGATGGCTGAAAACATCCTTGAAACAGCCGAAGAGGCAGCGGTGAATATGCAGTATACCCATTTTTTACTTGAGCTGGCAAAGACGAATGACAGTGCGCAAATCTTGATGGGGATACTGCCTTGCATGCTGAGCTATGCTTATATTTTTCATAAACTGGCAGCAGACACCGTGTCTCAATCCCCTTACAGCGATTTTATCAAAGGCTATGCTGAGGAGAATATTAATGAGGAGTTCAAGCTATGGTGTGAGTTTGCAGATGCCAAATGTGAAACGGTTAATGCTTTGAAGAAAAAAGAGCTGTCGGCAATCTTTGAAAAAGCAAGCAAATTTGAGCTGGCTTTTTGGGAAATGGCATACAAGGAGGATACAAAATGAAAAAGGTTCTAAGCATTGCCGGTTCAGACTGCAGCGGCGGTGCCGGTATTCAGGCTGATTTAAAAACATTTTCAGCGCTAGGTGTCTTTGGCATGAGTGTCATTGTTTCCGTGGTAGCCGAGAACACATGCCAGGTGCTTGCCATTGAGGATATATCTCCCGCCATGATCCGCCAACAGTTAGATGCCGTATTTGAAGATATCACCCCAGACGCGGTTAAAATCGGCATGCTTTCTACACCCGCATGCATGCAGGCAGTCAGCGAAAAGCTGTTGGTATATCAGCCAAAAAATGTTGTCATTGATCCAGTGATGACGGCTAAAAACGGCTGTCCTTTAATGAACGCAGAATCCGTAAAACCGCTGCTGACAGAGGTCGTACCGCTGGCAGATGTTGTAACCCCTAATATACCTGAAGCTGAAATCATGACTGGCATGAAGATCCATTCACTTTCAGATATGGCCGAGGCAGCCAAGCGAATCATGACTCTGGGCTGCAGAAGCGTAGTCATAAAGGGCGGTCATGCCAATGGGGATGCCGTTGATCTGATGTATGATGGAAAACAGTTTTATCCTTTCAAAGCAAAACGGATCAACACGAAAAATACGCATGGCACCGGCTGTACCTTTTCATCCGCAATAGCGGCACAGCTCGCTAAGGACAAAGAATTAATCGATGCCGTATCTGATGCGAAAGCATATGTAACTACCGCAATTGAACACAGCCTGAATATCGGCAAGGGCAACGGTCCAACCCATCACTTCTACGATCTGTATAGGGGGAAGGTGACTTATGATGAAGATTGATTATCGTCTCTGTCTCGTCACCGACCGTTCCCTTTTACACGGCATCAGACTTGAAGAAGCTGTTGAACAGGCAATATGCGGCGGCTGTACAATGATTCAGCTGCGAGAAAAAAACTACAGCGCAAAAGCATTTTATGAACTAGCCAAAAGAATCAAAAGTATTACTGACGCTTATCATGTGCCGCTGATTATCAATGACCGCACAGACATTGCCATAGCGATCAGGGCGGCAGGTGTCCATGTCGGACAAAGTGATTTACCGGCATACGTCATCAGAAGCATGATTGGCAGCGATGCTTTGCTAGGTGTTTCAGTTACCTCCGTAAAGGAAGCATTGCAGGCAGAAAAGGAAGGCGCTGACTATCTGGGTGTCGGTGCCCTCTTCCCTACTAACACTAAAAAAGATGCCGCGCATGTAACACTGCAAGAACTTAAAAATATTAAAAAAGCGGTCACCATCCCCATCATGGGCATCGGCGGCATAAACAAAACGAATCTTGAATTGCTGAAACAAACCGGCATTGACAGCATAGCTGTCATATCCGCGATCCTCGATCAGCCAAATATCACTCAGGCTGCCGCTGAATTGAAACAATGCTTATAAGCAGACATACATCCGTTTACTTTTAGTTTGAACAGCAGACAAAACTTGAACTATTCAGCCGCATGCCATTCCTTTATAATAGGCTTAGATACGGAGGCTGTTTATGATCTACGACACATTAAATAATATGCATTTATATAAAGGTATTCACCCCAATCTTGACCGCGTCATCGAAATGATACAAACGCATGACTTAAGTCAGCTGCCGATGGGAAAAACCATCATCGAAGAAGATTTATGCTGGGTGAATCGAATGACTTATCAGACAAAGCCGCAGGCAGAATGCCGCTTTGAAGCGCACCGCCTCTATGGTGATGTGCAGATCAGCTTAATTGGCTGTGAATATATGGGTTATACCCCGCTGGCCGATATTAAGCTATGTGATGATTATGATCCAGACAGAGACATCGTTCATGGTTCTGGCTCACCGTTGACGCTTTGCTGTTTAAACCAGCAAATGGCTGCCGTCTTCTTCGCCGGGGACGCCCATATGGCTAAAATCAATCCATCACTTGAAACGGTTGACAAGCTCTGTTTTAAATTCAAATTATAATCCGTATCAAATCAGAACATTCCTTACCCTTTCTAAATGCTCTGATTGCGATGAACAAGAATCTTTTGCGAACAAAGATTCTTTTTTATTATTCAGTTTTTGATGAATCATAAAATTGTCTTAGATATTGACGGTTATACAGATATGCGGCATCATCAGGCTTAAAGCTTCCCGCGGCTTCATTAGCAAGCCATGCCTGCCGCCAATCCTTCAGCTTATCATAGCAGCAGCAAAGTGAAATCCACGGTATATAGCCATAACAATCTAAGCGGATAAAACCAACGCTTTTCAGCGGTACTGGGCATTTGGTTGCTAAATCAAACCAAAAAACCGCCTGATTCCATGCCTGCTGCCGATAAAAATAGTTCCCTAATGCACAGCAGACTTCCGCACGCGGCGGTGCATACAGAAAGGCTTGCAGCAAGGCTAAGGCGCCTTTTGTTTCGTGATGAAGTGATTCATAACATGCCGCTAATCCCAGACACGCTTCGATTTGATTCTCAGCCCAGCCATCCGGCGCATTCAAAAAGGCAGTGTATTGATCAATTGCTTCTGCATAACGCTTGTGATCCGCTAATTCCCGCGCATAGTAAAACTGCTGCCGTGCCGACAAACCGCCATACCTGCTGATTTTTTCCAAAATGCGCAGATTACGCATAGTATCTTTTGGTTTCAGCTTGTGATGTTCAACAGCAATATCCGTATTAAGGCAATGAGCCGCCAGCGGAATCGTTTCATGAACAGCCCCCTCCCAGCGCAGATTTGCTTTACGGCGGATCAGCCGTTCCCGCGCAAAGCTAAAGGTTGGCCTTCCCTGCACATCAAAAGCCGTATGATACTGCATCATAACCATATCATACGCTTCATCCATCGTTTGTTTAAGCTGGTTCAGTTTTGCCAGTTCAGCCGCCGGCACAACATCATCGGCATCAAGCCATAAGATATAATCCATCGATGCCTGATCAAAGGAATAATTTCTGGCTGCCGCAAAATCATCACACCAAGGAAATGAATAAACTTTCGCCTGATGCGTCTCAGCAATCGTGATGGTTTCATCCTCTGAACCGGTATCGACAATAATAATCTCATCCACTGCCGCTTCCACACTGCTCAAACAGCGATGCAAAACATCCGCCTCATTTTTCACGATCATACATAAGCTAATCGTAATCATACCCCCAGCTCCTTCCTTTTACCCTATGCCCCGCGTTATAACCTGTTACTTCAACATCAGATTTACAGCTATGAATATCACAAATCTATATTGCATTTTTGTATTATATTATTGAATACATATTGATAGTATAATTATCATTTCATAATTGTGATATATTTTTAGTTCTTGAACCATACTATAATATATATATCGGAGGTGTATATAACAATGTATGAGAAAAAAAAGCCAAGAAAATTCACTGTTACTAAAAAACCTCTCTACAAGGAAGATAAATCGGTTAATATGACGATCCGTATTGATAAAGAATTACAGAAGCAATATGATTTATGGGCCAGCAAAACAAACCGTTCCAGAAATGAATTGATGAACATGGCATTAGCTTATGCCATTGAAAACATCGAGTTTATGGATGATGATCAGCAGTAACAGTCTAAATCTCGTTCAAAAAAAACGGTCAGCGAATTTAAATCAGCAATTTAGGCAAACTATCTGATACTTTTCAATCTCCCCTGTTGATCAAAGTGACAGCGAATCAGGATTCTGAAAATTATTTTTTAATTCATTTGCATGTGATGCAAATTTTTTTAATATTATTTAATCATTTTTGTTCATTTTCGTACAAAGAATGTTATAATAAAAAAGAAAAGAATTCTCGAAAAGGGGTATCATAATGGATGGAATAATGAGCAATAAACTTATCGATCCATCACTTGGGGGAGTGTTTGAATGTTTATTTGATGAACATTTTACATTGCTATCCGCAGACGATTCACTGTTTCAGCTGCTTGGCTATACGCGTCAGGAATTCTATGAGCGTTTTCAGGATCATTTAATGGATGTTATTTATGAGACTGAACGCAGCAGCATTATGAATGAAATAAATGTCCAGTTGAAAAAAGGACATGTTTTTATGTATGAAAACCGACTGGTATGTAAAGACGGCCAGCTAAAGTGGATTTGGATCAGCGCACAGATAATGAAGGGGAGCCGTCCTTATTTTCACTGTATCTTTCATGACACCACTAAGGATAAGAATGCTTATGAAAATTTAATAATAAGTGAAAAAAGATTCCAAGTCATCATCTCTCAGACTCAGGATGTCATTTTTGAAATGGATGTGAAAAATAACCATGTCTATTACTCTGACAATTATGAAAAAGCATTTGGCTATAAAGTCCCGCTGGATAATTTCCCCGCTTCAATGTTTGCCGGTGATATCATTTATGAAGAAGATAAGGATAAGTTGTTTAACGCTTTTCAGTCTTTGCGCAATGGCAGCAATTCAATGCAGTGTGAGTATCGCTTAAAATACCGCAATCAGGGTTATCACTGGGTCGAGGTAAAAGCGACGGCCATCCGTGATGAGCAAGGCAAACTCTTGAATATGATTGGAATTATTACCGATATCAATGAAACAAAACAGGCCATTTTAACATCGATGAAAGAAGCTGATTTTGATGCGCTGAGTGGCCTTTACAACCGGCGCGGCTTTTTGAAGCAGTTTGATACGCTGTTGGCAGATAAACAGGCCTTCACACTGATTCTGATCGATCTTGATGATTTTAAGGATATCAATGATAATCTGGGTCATTTAGAGGGAGATCATGTATTATATAAAGTCGCGGAAAGTCTGAAGCTTGCCTTTCAAGATCAGATTATTGGCCGATACGGCGGTGATGAGTTCATTATCTGTACGACGATGCCCTATACCCAAGAAGCATTAAGTAATAAAATCTTAGCATTCCAAACCAATATCCAGCAGCAGTTCTATGCTGATTATCATATCGATTTAGGCTTCAGTGTAGGTGCAAGCGCTTATCCGCTTCACGGCGAAGACTTCCTTTCCCTGTTTGATAAAGCTGACGCGGCCATGTATGAGGCTAAAAAGAATGGCAAGCAGCAATTTGTGATGTATAAGGAAAACCATTATTTCTTTAACGCACCGCAAAAAATCATGAAGAAAACATTCCGTGATCAATGCATTGAATATATTCTTGATTTAATCATGAAACAGCCTGAGCACAGCGATCTCATTCCTGAACTTTTAAATTATTTGGGTAATGTTTTCAACTGCGACAGGATTTCTATTTATGCGGCGCGGCAGCGAATCTATGCGTGGTACCGTTTGGCTGAATATGAAATCACTGATTCCGATTCATCAATAATTGAAACACTGTTTGATGAACAGGGCGGTATCTATTTTTATGATAATGTAGAAACCGTTGACGCATCAGCAATCAAAACATGGCTGAAGCAGCGGCAGGCGCTGGCAGCGGTTTTATCTAAGACAGCCGGCAGTCAGTTAATCATTTGCATCGAGGACTGTCATGCAACCCGTGATGTGACAGAAGAATCTAAATACACCATTCAATTAATCTGCGAACTGATCTCAACAATCCTCTTGAAAAAGCTTTCTCACAGCAGCAGGCAAGAGGTTGTTCCTACAGCTGATTTTGACGATTTTCCAGCATGTATATACAGTCTTGATACGGATCAGCCGCAGCTGAAAGCCATCAGTAATAAGCTGCTGAAGATGCTTGGCTATGAAAATGAATCACAGTATCTGCACAGCAGCACCGGCAGTTTTATCGATATGATTGCACCAGAGCATCATACTCTTGCTTATCAAGCCTTAACCAAAGCAAAAAACGATGGCAAATATAACGCTGTATATCAAATAATCGGTAAAGATAAGCATTCCATATGGGTAAAAGCAGAAGGCCAAATAATCAAGGATCAGCCGTTTATCATCCTGTGGTACACTGAATTTACCGAAATTAAAGAAAAGCTGATGCAGCTTGAACATAAAGAATTCTTATACCGCACCGCCCTTCAGAAATCACACGTTAACGTCTGGGAATATAATGTGAAAGAAAAAGCCTTATTTCTGACTGAAAGTGCTGTAGAAAAGCATTCGCTGAATGTTGCGGAAGGAAATATGCCTGAAACATTAATTGAAAAAGGCATCATCCATCCGATGAGCATTCCCATCGTTCGTCAGCTCTATCAAAAACTGGATGAAGGCATCAAGCAGATTCAGGCTGATGTCTTAACCAGAGATAAAGACGGCAAAAGCTGGTGGTGGGAACGCATCAATTACCATATGATTTATGATCAGGACGGACAGCCTGAACTTGCGGTTGCGATTGGTGAAGATGTAACGAAACAGAAAGAGACTCAGCTGCACTATCAAAAGGAATTATTTTACCAAGTTATTCAAAACAAAGATCTGATTGCCTCCTTCCAAGGCAATATTACCAAGAACCGGATTGATACAATTGAAGGCATTGCGGTTCATGACTATGAAATCCTGACCTATGATGATGTGCTGGAGCTGCAGAAAGTATTCTCTGCCAGTCAGGAAGATGTGTTGAGAGTTCAGAATGTTCTCAGCAAGGAAGCGGTTATCAGCGCCTACTCACACGGTGAGAATTTCATTTTCTGTGATTACCGCCGCAAGGATTTAAACGGCAATCTGTCTTGGGTGCGTGCATTAAGCAAGATATTCTTAGACGGCAACGGCAATGATCTGCATATGCTAGGTGTCCTGCAGAATATCGATGCCAATAAGACATTGGAAAATATGATTCACCAAAATATTGAAAGAGATCCTTTAACCAATGTCTATTCAAAAGAGACGTTAATCGCGATGATTGAAAGAATTCTGTTTGAAGCACCGCCTTATCACGAGCCTTTTGCACTCCTGCTTTTCCATGTCGATTCCAATAATTTTAATGCGGATACACAGGATAATATCAGTAAAGTATTGAAGGAGCTGGCAAGCCATCTGCTGCTTTGCTTCTCTAAAAATAAGCTGGTTGGTAAATTATATGCCGGTGAGTTTGCTGTATTTATATACAGTAATTTTGATGAAGAAAGCATTCTTCGCTATATCAATGAAATTAAACAGTCGATGCGGATGTATTCAATCATCCCTGGGATTCAGGAGCCGATTAATATCCTTTTTGGAGCCGTTATCGATCAGACGTCAAAATCATTTGATGAGCTTTACAGCCGTGCTAAAAAAGCGATGCAGGATATGTCACAGAATATCTATATTGAAGGTTCAAATGATTTGATGAATGAAGTGCCTGTCTCATCTGAAAAGACGCAGATTGATTTGACAGAATTTATCAATCATCTGCATTATTCTTCCGCATTGCCGATCAACATGCAGGAAATATTAGGTGAAATACGCAAGCTGTATCAAGGCGACAGAGCCTATTTATATGATGTTATTCACGATCAGCTTACAGTCAATACTGATGTTACCTCTGAACATGACAGTCAGCTTAAACTAAATGCTGATAAAATCAAGCAGTGGGCCGCTTTGCATAACGAGGGAGCTTTACTTAAGTTTAAGCAGCTTGAGGAATTACGTGACGCAGATTCGCTGCAAGCTAATCATGAGTATCCGTCCTTAATGGTACCAATGATTGAAAATCATGAATTAATCGCTGTTATCGGCATTGATAAACAGTATAAGGATCAGCTGGCGTTTTTACATGCGATTCTCTTTATCATGGTTCATGAACAGCATCTCTTGCGCTTTCAGGAGGAGAACGAATATTACCAGGCTTTTGATCCTTTGACAAAGGTTAAAAACCGGATGAGTTTTTTCCAGTACAGCAAGGATTTGAATGTCGATGCATTGATTTCTTTAGGTGTAATTACTCTTGATATTAATGGTTTAAAAGACTTAAATAAACAATATGGCATGGCATATGGCGACGCGCTCATCACCGAACTGGCAGCCGCTTTAAGTAATACTGGCTGTGAGCATATTTATCGCTATGACAGTGATGAATTCTTAGTTATCTTTGAGAATATTACTTATGAGCGTTTCATTGAAATGACCGCGGCAGTAAAAAATGACGCAAATTCAATCTGCAGTGTAGCGATTGGCTTTGCATGGGCCGAAAAGCAAATTTCATTATATAATTTGATTAACAGTGCTGTTGATCAGCGCACGATGGATAAACAGATTCATTATGGCGAATATGCATTACTGAATAAAAACGATGAACGGACACAGGAGCATCACAGGCTGATGCAGGCTGTAGAGATGCAGTATTTAAAAATGTACCTTCAGCAAAAGGTAAACAGTGCCAATGGTCATGTGGTAGGTGCTGAAGCCTTGATTCGCTATCAGGATCAGCCGCATGGGCTTGTCGGACCGGATAAGTTTATTCCTTATTTAGAAAATACCGGCTTGATCTTCTACGTTGATTTCTTTATTTTTGAAGAAGTTCATAAGCTGTTGGCAATGTGGCGGCAGAAGGGCATTGAATTAATTCCGATCTCACTTAATTTCTCAAGGGTTACCTTATTGGGTGATAAGCTGGTAGAGCGGATGAATCAGATCAATCAGAAATATGGCATTGACCGTGATTTGATTGAGATAGAGATTACAGAAAATATGGGAGAAATTGAAAGAAATACAATTATCAAAATCGGTCAGGAAATCAAAGCTGCCGGTTATCGGCTGGCCCTTGATGATTTTGGAGCTAAATATAGTAATCTTTCCATCATTTCCGATCTTAAATTTGATACCTTAAAGTTTGATAAAGGTTTAGTCGACTATCTCGTACAAAATGAGAATGCCCGCTGGATTCTTGAATGCATCATCGCGCTTTGTAAAAAGATGGATATCTATAATGTAGCCGAGGGTGTAGAAATCAAGGAGCAGGTTGCGATCTTAGCTGAATTGGGATGCACTTACATTCAGGGCTATTATTACAGCCGGCCGGTGGCCGCCAGTCTGTTTGATACGAGTCATAATTATCGTGAACATTAAAAGAAGAACTGCTTCCGCAGTTCTTTTCTATTTATCGATGCAGCTTAAAAATCACAACCGTAATTTCACCTTCACGAGCCTCTGACGGGCTGTTATAGGTCAGATTGAATATCGTTTCCTGGGCAGCTTCAATAATAAATGAGGCTGATCCCACAGCGCTGACATTTGCCGCCGCGGTTCTGAAATATACGCCATGTTCCAGATGCGCCTGAGCGTTATAATAAGGTGTTATCTGCATATAGGCTGGACATGCCAATAAAGCTGATATATGATAGGTGATTGAATATATCCCCGGTTTCAGGGTAATTGACGCGGTGCCGGTTAGTTCAATAGTACCGCTTGGATCACTGATACCGGTTTGGAGCGGAATTCTTTCTCCATTCATATAGCGTGAGGAAATATTAAAGAAGGATGCGAAAATTTGCTCCGGACAAGTACCGGCCGGGCCGGTTGCGCCAGTTGCTCCGCGTTCACCCTGCGGACCCGTTGGACCGATTGGGCCGGTTACACCCGTTACACCGATCAAACCCTGAATGCCCTGGATACCTTGTGCGCCAGTTGGCCCTATCGGGCCGATTGGACCGGTTGGACCCGTATTGCCGATAAGACCTTGAATGCCCCGCTCGCCCTGAATGCCGGTTGGGCCGGCTGGACCCATTGGACCCGTAGCACCCGTTGGGCCAACAAGACCTTGAATGCCCTGTTCGCCCTGAAGACCGGTTGGGCCGGTTGGACCCATCGGACCGGTTGCACCCGTTACACCGCGCAGTCCCTGAATACCCTGCACACCTTGAATCCCGGTTGGACCAGCTGGGCCAGTAATGCCGGTTGGCCCCTGAATGCCAGTTGCGCCGCGCAGTCCCTGAATGCCTTGTAACCCTTGCAGTCCCTGCGGACCTGTCACACCAGTATTGCCCTGCACACCCTGAATACCTCGTTCACCTTGAAGTCCACGCGGACCGGTCGGGCCCATTGGACCTGTCACACCGGTATTGCCGCGTAGTCCTTGTATCCCTTGGATACCCTGGATACCCGTTGGGCCGATTGGACCGATGCTGCCGGTTGGACCTTGTACACCAGTTGCACCGCGTACTCCCTGCACACCCTGAATACCCTGCGGGCCTTGAATGCCTCTTGGGCCTGTCGGACCGGTTGGACCGGTTACACCACGCGGACCAATAGGACCAATGGGACCTGTTGCACCTTGCGGACCCTGCGGACCAAAAGGCCCTTGCCTGCCGGCAGCGCCGCGCGGACCAACTGGACCCGGACAGCCGCGCGGACCCATTGGGCCTGTTGGGCCAGGACAGCATTGACAAGGATTACATGGCTTTGGACAGCAATCCCGGTTCTCCTCATACCAGTCCGCTTGCGGATGGTTATAATTATGCTTATTATAATTCATTAAATCGCCTGCTTTCTGAATGAAACATTCATTCAATTCATACTATGCTTGGCTTTGAACGGCTTAATGATACCTGCCTATTTTATCCCTTATTTATCAGCGATTTGGAAAATCATCATAACTGAAACCAAAATAATTTAAAATTCCAATATAAATTGCGAAAGCAAATAAATATTGATCATTTTTCAGTTTTTCCGCATCCGATAAATTAGTCAGATAACCCAGTTCCACTAATATCGCCGGCATCACTGTCGCTCGCAGTACATATAAGGATGGATTCAACCGAACCATATTATAGCGAGTCCCAACTAGCTCCACAATCGAAGCAAGCACCTCAGCCGCTAAATCGGCCGCCGCCGAGTTCGCCCGATAAACATATACCTCTGATCCATTCAATGCCGGACTTGGGTTAGAATTAACATGAATACTGATAAAATAATCAGCCGGCCAGAGGTTAGCAGCTTCTACACGGGTACGCAGGCTGCTGCTTGTATCTTCTCCTACTACCGTATCAGGAAACGGTCTGGAAACACGAACCCCAAAACGCGGATCTGCATACAAAAAACCCGCCAAGTAGATGCCTACCCAATAAGTAACCTCACTCTCTATGATTCCGTTGCCGCTTGCGCCGGCATTAATTGTACCTGGATTATGACCCTGATCAACATAGATATTTATTGCCATAAAACACCCTCCTTTAAACAGGCTATGCTGTCAAGCCATTCAATCATAGATAAACGCACAAGCAAGCACTTTTTTTAAAAATCATAACTTAAAAACAAAAAAAGAATCCTTAGCATATACATCTAAAGATTCTATTTGCTTTAAGCTTACCAGCTGCCGCCTCCGCCTCCGCCGAAGCCGCCGCCTGAAAATCCACCGCCGCCCGAGAAGCCGCCGCCAAAACTACCGCCGCCGCTGCCGCCTTTTGGTGCAGGCACATAACTGGCTGACGAAGACATAGAATGGAAGCAATGGTGGAAGCTATGCCACGATCCGTCTCATACCAATCAGGCTGTTCAATAATGATATTCTCAAATTTATTTGACCATGTATCGCTGATTCCAAGCACATACGCATAAGGCAGGATATCATAGAATGCTGAAGGATTCTCCTTAACAAGCATCTCGATGCGATCTTTCTCAGCATACAGGATAAACTCCTTCAAGCCCAGAATCTGTCCGAGCCATTCATTTCCCTTAGGCGTACGTTTTTCCATGAATGCCATCATGATGATCAACGCGGCACTCAACGCGATATAACACAGAATTGAAAGCAGGGAAGCCTTAAAGAAAATCAGAATAATAACATTGATTGATGCAACAATAGCATTCAAAACAATCGTTCCGACACAGGCCATAATTAATGATCCCCGTTTCATCACATAGCGTTTTTTCATAATCACGATCCAAAGTACCAACGAGAACATAAAGAATAATGAAGGGATGGCAAATGGAATTGCCAATGGCAATATCTCATAATAAGAATATGCGCTCAGCAGTGTAAACACAATGGAAGGCAAGCCTGCCACAATGACAAACAGCCACTGCATCACAGAAGAGGCCTGTGAGAAAACCCGTCTTCCCTTGGCTCTGGTAAAGTAACTGCTGACCTGATTTTTAGCTCGGTACAGTGCTTCGCCAACCTTTCCGTCGGCTAAATCATCCTCACTCATTTCATCCTTCTTCTTAAAAATAGCATCGAAGAATTTACGCTCATAATCGGTACTTTCATCTTTTGGAATATCCATCAGCTTGATTAAAGTTAAAGCTTCTTTTTCTTCCTTAATTTTCAAATATCCCTTATTGGCCCATTCAATAATCAAAGACAATACATCTCTTGATTCAACTGAACCATCAATGACATAACCTACACCCGCACTATTTAGATCCTTAGGCGCGCTGAATTCAACGGTAACTACAACCTCATCATCCTTGCCAAACTTCCAAAACAGCACTAATGAAACAACCAGCAAAACAGCACTGAAAATCATCAGTAAAAAAGTATAGTCCTTAGGTTCAGGGAAGCGGAAATAATCAGAAGGCAGACGCACCATAATCGTTGCCGCCTCATAATTATCCAGCGGTACTAACGTTTCACCGCTGATTGTATTGCCGTTAACCTCATAATGCATATTGTTTTCAATACCGCCGTAATATCCAGTATAAGCTGAAATATCCTCATCACTGAATGACTTTGGCATATTGATTGTAAAGCTCAAATGCTTGATTGTCGTATCAAAATTATCCGCAAGATTCCAATAAAGCATTTGGGTATCCTTTAAATCAAGATCCTTTGTCTGCACCGTATAGGAAATCGTATAAAGCTGAGATCCAATCACTTCCCGATCCGCATCGCCAAGCTGAATAATCACACCCTGACTGTCATAATCAAGCGAACATTTTGTCCCGCCGCATTGAATATCAGTAACCGGAAAATAATAATTCTTCTCAACCGATTTGCCATCAATCATCCATGTCATAGAATAGGACGTCGGTATATTCCGATAAAAACCATGCCGATACTGACTGAAATCAAGCATCAAGGTTTCCTGAATATGCAAAGCTCCGTTCTCTTCAACATTGATTGTAATATCATAATCATCAATGGTAAAAGCCTCCTGTGCTTTAGCTGGCATGATTGTCAGCATCAGCATCGCTGTGACCATCAATCCTTTTTTTAGCCATGATCTAAAATTCATTTCGTCACTTCCTTTCTAAATCATCACAAATTAAAAAGGGGCAGAGCGCCCCTATCAGTTAAAACTGAACCTTAACGTTTTCACGTTGAGCTGCATCCGTAATTTCATACATCGGCTGGCGATGAAAACCAAACATACCTGCCAGAAGATTACTAGGAAATGTCATAACCATATTATTGAACTTAACAACAATAGCATTATAGTACTTACGTGAATTAGCAATCTCTGATTCAAGATTTTGAAGCTCATTCTGCAGACTGAGGAAATTCTTATCTGCCTTTAAGTCAGGATATTGTTCACCAATCGCATATAACGGTCCCAACATTGACTGGAAATTCTTTTCACTGGAAATTTTCTCATCCATCGTATTGGCTTTTACCGCAAGATTTCTGGCACGGATTACTTTTTCCAAGGTTTCCGATTCATGCTTGGCATAGCCCTTAATCGTTTCCACAAGATTAGGAATCAAATCATATCTTTTCTTTAAATAGACATCCATTGTTGAAAATGCTTCTTCAACTTTATTTAAACCCCTTACCAGACCATTATATGTCATAATGCCCCAGACAATCAGCAGCACAACAATAACTACTACTACCCAGATAGCTATATTCATTTAACTCACTCCTTTGTTTAACAGCATTATATCATTAAGAATTTTAAGATACAATCAAATTAGGGCTTTTCAAAATAACATTTCTGTCATATAATATTAAATAGCCATGCGCCCATGGCGCAATTGGATAGCGCATTTGATTCCGATTCAAAAGGTTGGGGGTTCAAGTCCCTTTGGGCGCGCCAAATTAATTGCTGCCGGATGAAATCATCCGGTATTTTTATTATCCGTAACAGAAAGTGAGGATTCTATGGACAACTTACTCTTAGTGAATCTCTTTGATCAGCCAATTGGCACCGCATCTAAAATGGAAGCCCATCAGAAAGCACTGCTGCATCGAGCTTTCTCTGTATTTATTGTGCACGATGGGAAGATGCTTATCCAAAAACGGGCGGCTGATAAATATCATACACCGCTGCTTTGGAGCAACGCCTGCTGTTCCCATCCGCGTTATAACGAAAACCTTAAAGATGCCGTACATCGCCGTTTAATGGAAGAATTAGGAATCGATGCTGAATGCCGGGAATTATTCTCCTTTGTCTATCACGCGGCTTTTGACAACGGGATCGCTGAATATGAATATGATCATGTTTTTCTAGCTGACAGTGCTGAAACAATCAAGCTGAATCCTGATGAAGCAGAAGCCATTGAATGGATCAGCTATGATGAGCTGGCAGAGGATTTACGTCAGCATCCTGAAAAATATACCCCCTGGTTTATTATCGCCTGTCCGCGCGTATTAGCAATTTGTATGAAGGAGGCAGAAAGTGATGCAGCATAAAATTGTCGTATTAAATTCTGAATTGGTAGATTATGATAATCAGATAGATTTTCACGCGCTTGGCGTGCAAGTAACGATTTATCGTCATAGTCAAGCTGATCAGATTCTTGAACGGGTTAATGGTTATGAAATTGTAGTTACAAAAGAACTGACGCTGCCAGCCAGCCTTATCGCCCAGTTCCCTGCTTCCGTGAAATGTATCTGTGAAGCCGGTACCGGGTATAACAATATTGATTTAAAAGCCGCAGATGAAAAAGGCATCATCGTCTGCAACATCCCTGCTTACAGTACCCAGCGGGTAGCACAGACAGCAATCATGATGCTTTTAAATCTAAGCTCTGAGGTTCAAAAACAGATTCGCATGCAGGAACGCAATTGTTATGATAACTTCACCAAGCATTTGATGGTCAATCATTTTGAGGTCAATAATAAGGTTTTGGGAATTGTCGGTTATGGCAGCATCGGCCGTGAAGTGATTAAGATTGCTCAGGCATTGGGCATGAAAATCCTCGTTTATACGCGCACGCCAAGAACGGACAGCGAGATTGAATTTACCGATTTAGAAACCGTACTGCGCAAGTGTGATTACCTCTCACTTCATTGTCCGTTAACCGATGAAACACATCATCTCATCAATGCTGAAACATTAGCTTTAATGAAGCCATCCGCTTTTATCATTAATACATCACGCGGTGCGCTGATCGATGAACAGGCATTGATTGCAGCACTGAAAGCAGGTAAACTGGCAGGCGCCGGTTTAGATGTTCAGGAACATGAGCCATTACAGAGCAGCAGTGAATTGTTTAAAATGGAGAATGTCCTGGTGACACCGCATATGGGCTGGAAGGGATTGGAAACCCGGCAGCGTTTACTGAAGCTGCTCGCGGAAAATATTCGGGCATATGAAAACGGACAGCCGATTAATGCCGTACATTTAAAATAGTTAAGGAGAGGTTTAGCTGCCTCTCCTTTTTCATCCCTGCCATAATTTATTGATTGTTGTTTTGGCTGTTTTATGATAAAATAATAAACGCGAACATGCCCCCGTAGTTAAATGGATATAACAAGATCCTCCTAAGGTTGCGTTACAACGGCCACCTCAAAAAAAACTAAATAAGGGATTGCAGTTCGACTTTGATCGGGCTATAATCATATATCAGACACGTCCATATAGCTCAGCTGGATAG
>PVMN01002309.1_pt1 | contig 20273 bp, 13 predicted proteins | sample 1853401 | NCBI WGS metagenome assembly PVMN01 (sample SAMN08533510, study PRJNA380276) | Human gut metagenome, whole genome shotgun sequencing project.
ACGCAGAATGTTTCACGTGAAACATCAGCAACAAAAGAACGAATGTTTCACGTGAAACATCCCAATTTCCCAGTCCTCTTCGAGCGCGATTCGTCTCCCCAAACCCCCTTGCAAACGACGAATCGCTCTCGAAGAGGGCTGGCGGCCTTTCCGTCCCCAGGCACCCCTTCCTGAAAACCGGATTCGGCACCCGTTTCTGCGACTTTTTCGGCTTCGTGGCAAGCGCCACGGGAAAGCCAACTTTTGGCAGGTTTTGCACGATATTCGTAGTCATTTGAGGAATGCTCGGCCAAGCCACTCTCGGCACAACCCTGCGAGCAGGCGAAACGCAAACTGCTTCGCGGCGGTGTTCCTTAGGGCTTTCTTTTAGCGGTTTGAAACCACGAATATCGTGCAAAACCTGCCAGAAATCGGGAAAACTCTGGCGCAAGGGTCATTCGCAGGTCCTTTGCGGGTTGTCTGAAGGTCATTCGCTGAGAGACGGTCTGCTGGTTGCTTGCTTAAAGTAGGGCTGCGCATATAGTACAAAGTGCTAAGCGCCCGAACGGTACGCAGTTGCCTCCCTCGGGCGTTTTTTCATTTGAGGGCGTTATGCTACTCCCGCCCCTCGATCACGTCCAGGAACTCCTGCTTGCTGTGGACGTCCATCTTTTGGTAGATGTGGCGCAGGTGGGTGGTCACCGTGCCGCGCGACAGGTAGAGGTCTTCCTGGATGCGGGTGCTCGAGCGGCCCTTCGCGAACAGGATCATGATCTCGGTTTCCTTCGGCGACAGACCGTATTCCCCGGCCACGTCTTTGCAGCGGTCTTGGAAACGCTGGCGCCTCGGCTCGGCGCCGCCCTTGTCCTCATCGCCCTTCGCCAGCGCGATGAGGTCGTTCTCGTTGAACACGAACATGTACGAGATGAGGATGGCCAGCGTGGCCAGCAGCGCGATCAGGCTGAGGCTCTGCGGCGAGAACGGCGCGAACGTGCACACGAACTGCCCCAGCGAGGAACCGAGCAGCACGCCGAGCGTCACCATGCCCCAGCCGATGCCGAACACCATGACGCCCGACAGCCGGTACGTGAACGAGATGTCGGCGAGCAGTATCCAGATGAGCACGTTGAACGTGCCGTAGCCGGCCAGCGCGATGGTGCTCTCGATCTCGGAAAAGCCGGTGAACACGGGCAGCAGCATGAAGAACACGGCCATGACCAGCATCACCGAGCGGTACACGGGGCGCAGGCCCGTCTTGCTGGAGAACAGCACGCAGCCGTAGATGATGGCGATGGTAAGCAGGCTCGACCACAGCAAGGGGAAACGGTAGAAGGTGTCCACGGTTGCGGCGTTCGCGGTGATGAACACCGCGCGCACCACGCCGTCGGCCATGCCGATGAGGCATGCGCATATGCCGATCTTCCAGGAGAACTTGCCCAAGTGGATCTCGAAAGGCTGCACGATGGGCTCGATTTTCGACGACCATGTTTTCAGCTTCACGAACAGGATCCAGCCGGAAATCGCGGGCAGCAGCGCACAGATCACGCATGCTCCAACAGGCGGCAAGGCGAGCACGGCGGGGAAGAGGGCCGCCGCGATGAGGAAGGCGAGCGGCGCTTCGAACGAAGTGCGACGAGGATCGACGTTGCGGTACAGCTCGCCGTACCCCAGATCGATCAATCCCGATCCGGCACCGGTCAAGATCGAGCCCAGCGCGCATAGCTCGATCGACGGAGCATCTGGCAGCGTCGCGCAGGCGAGTGCAAGCGTGCCGACGGTGGTGAGGGCCGGTCCGAGGAACCGGAAGGCGCGGCGATTGATAAGCGTCGCGAAGCGCCGATGGAAGATCGCGCTCGCGAACAAGGTGGCGCATAGCACGAGCGTCGACCCCAGATACGCTCCCGCGGGCAGCGGTTCGCCGTTCCAGGTGATGGAGCTGGTGGCGGTGCCCAGGAACATGAGGTACACCCAGGCGCGCGCCAAGGCGAAGCCGACCATGCGCAGGTTCAGAAGGCTTCGCGGCGACGTTTCCCGCAATCGATCCTGAGCGGTTGTCAGCGGTTTCGGCATGTGCGTCACGAGAATTCCCCCTCAAGATCTCGATCCCCTGAGCCTCATTATAGCGTGCGCGATCCGTCCGGCTCACGTGGCCCGATAGGTTGATGCGTGACGTCATGCTTTGCTCATCAGGTGTTTCTCCAAAATCATGGGAAATGCATGATGGGAAAGCCTCCGATTCGCCCGATTTTTTGCAGAAACGCATGATGCGCGGACGTCCCCTGCCGCGCATGCTCGAACAAAGCGGCGGGCGTTCTCGACGAGCCGTCGCAAGGACGAGACGGAGAAGGAGGAGGAATGGGAAAGCTCAATCTGACGCGCCGTGCGTTCACGAAGCTCACGGCCGTGACGGGTGCGGCGTTGGCCTGCGCGGCAGCGGTCGCCCCGAACGCGGCGCTGGCCGAAGATGCCGGAGCGGCCGCGCGCGGCGACGACGTGAAACGCGTGCGCACGTGCTGCCGCGGCTGCGGAAAGATGGAGTGCGGCGTGTGGGTGACCGTGCAAAACGGCCGCGCTATCAAGGTGGAGGGCGACCAGTCGTCATTCCAGTCGAGCGGCAACTGCTGCGGCAAGTCGCAGTCGTCCATCCAGGCGGCGTACCACCCCGACCGCATCTACCATCCCATGAAGCGCACGAATCCCAAGGGCGAGGATCCCGGCTGGCAGCGCATCACGTGGGACGAGGCGATGGAGATCGTCGGCACCAAGTTCAACGAGCTGATGGACCGCTACGGCGGACAGTGCATCTTCAACATGGCGGGCACGTCGCGCCAGTGGGTGTACGGGCCCTACGCGTTCTACAAGTGGCTGTTCGACACGCCGAACGCGCACGTGGCGTCGGAAATCTGCAAGGGGCCGCGCCGTTTGATGGGGTGGATCAGCTCGGTCGACGGCGCGCCGTGGATGGCGCTGCGCGACGGGCCGCGCGTGTACGTGCAGTGGGGGACCGCGCCCGAAAACTCGAACTACGATGACAGCTGCCGCAACCTCGTGGACAAGATGACCGAGGCCGACGTGCACATCTGCATCGATCCGCGCCTGTCCGGCTCGGGCAAGGAGGCCGACTACTGGCTGAACCTGCGTCCCGGCTCCGACGGCGCGCTGGCGCTGTGCTGGCAGCACCTCGTCATCAAGAACGACCTGGTGGACTGGGAGTTCGTGAAGCGCTGGACGAACTCGTCGTTCCTCGTGGTGGAGGACCGGGAGCCCACGGGCGGCCGCTACATCGACCTGTCCACGCCGCTCAACAACGCCGGCATCCCCGCCGACGTCGTGGGCACGAAGCTCAAGACGCGCCTGCTGAAGGAAAGCGATGTGGTGGAGGGCGGCAGCCCGCGCAAGTTCTACGCGTGGAACAAACTGGCCAACGACGGCGCCGGCGGCTTGGTGATGTGGGACGTCGACACCACGCAATGGGAGGGCTGCAACCACGTGGCCCCCACGCGCGACCAGATGGAGGTCGTGTACAAGGGCACGTCGCAGGAGGGCTATTTGCCGCCGCTGTCCTATCACGAGCTGGAGGAAGCCGGCATCGACCTGGATATGCGTGGGACGCATGAGGTGGAGCTGCTCGACGGTTCGAAGCACACGGCGAAGCCGGTGTGGGCGTACCTCGAGGAATCGGTGGCGGACTGCACGCCCGCGTGGTGCTCCGAGATCACGGGCCTCGATCCTGCGCTCATCGAAGAGGCGTGCCTCGTGTGGGCCACGCGTCCCGAGGGGCAGGATTACGGCAACGGCGGTATCCACCTGAACCTCGCGCCCGACCAGATCGGCAACTGCACGCAGACGGTGCGCGCGGTGCTGCACCTCATCTACATGACCGGCAACTTCGACACGCCCGCCGGCAACCGCGGCCTCACGCGCTCGCCCATCGACGAGCAGGCCACGGCCGCGCCCGGCTCGAACATGCCGCAGGAAGTGAAGGCCCAGCTGATCGCCTTGGGCGAGATCCCCGTGGAAGGCGTCACGCCCGATCCCCTCAACGTGCCCGACCGCTACGACACGCTGTCGAACATGGTGGGCGCCGACGAGTTCCCCATCACGGCGTACTACAACGAGTGGGCCGACGCGACGCGCATCTGGGACGCCTGCCTCACCGGCGAGCCGTACCCCGTGCGCGGCGGCATCAACGAGTCCGGCTCGTTCATGAACATGTCGAACGCGAACCTGGCCTGGGAGGCGTTGCAGTCGCTCGATTTCTGGGTGGACATCAACATGTTCCACCATCCCGGCACCGAGATGGCCGACATCCTGCTGCCGTGCCAGCATTGGCTGGAGATCAACAACATCCGCGTGTCGCAGGGCGCGTCCGGCGGTATCGGCGCCACCATCCGCGCGGTCGAGCCGCCCAGCGACACGAAGTTCGACTACGACATCAACCGCCTGCTGTTCGACGCCGTGGGCGGCCCGAACGGAACCTGGACCAACATCGCGGGCGACGCGCCCGGCGGCTACCACGTGGACGAGCGCTTGGAGGACTGGTTCCAGAACAACTCGAAGACCAATCCCAAGGTGAAATGGCAGCATTGGGACGACTTCGTGGAGGACTTTCAGGAGAACGGCTGGATCAACGCCAAGGAGATCGAGCCCGACCGCTGGGGCACGTACCGCCGCTTCGAGACCGGCTGGATGCGCATCGGCAAGGACGCGTGCACCGGCTCCACGTTCAGCGCGGCGTTCGACGACGCCGGCAATCCGGTGAACAACTTCGGCTGCCCCACGCCGACGGGCCTCGTGGAATTTTGGCCGCTCGTGTTCGAGACGTACTGCGTGGACAAGGCGAACGAGTTCAACCCCGGCAAGTTCGACCTGGTGCACGAGATGATGCCGCACTACGACGAGCCGAAATCGGGCCCCAAGGGCGACGTGGACATGAACGAGTATCCCATTATCCTCACCACCGGCCGCCGCATACCCGTGTACTTCCATTCCGAGCACCGGCAGCTGCCGTGGTGTCGCGAGCTGTGGCCGGCACCGCGTTTGGAGGTGAACCCCGAAGACGCTGCCGAGCTGGGGCTCGAGCAGGGCGATTGGGCCTGGATCGAGACGGAGTGGGGCAAGGTGCGCCAGTGCGTCGATTTGTACTACGGCATCGCGAAGGGGTGGGCGAACGCCGAGCACGCCTGGTGGTTCCCCGAGCTGCCCGCGCCGACGCACGGGTTCGAGCTGTCGAACATCGAGTGCATCTGGAACCCCTACGGCCAGGATCCGTTCATCGGGTCGTCCCACATGCGCGGCGTGCCCGTGAAGATATACAAGGCCACGCCCGAGAACTGCCCCGACGGCAAGGTCATCCCCTGCGCGCCCGAGGACGGCACCGAGATCATCTACGATGCCTCCGACCCGCGCCTGAAGGAATGGCTGCCGAACTACACCATCCGAGAGGAGGCGTAAAGCCATGACCCAGTACGCGATCGTCACCGATTTGAACCGGTGCGTCGGCTGCCTGGCCTGCATGGTTGCCTGCAAGGCGGTCAACAACGTGCCGGTGGGCAACTATTGGAACAAGGTGCTGCGCATCGGCCCCTCGCTGAAAGAGGGGGCCACGTCGTCGCACGACGTGGAGATGTACTACCTGCCCGTGCAGTGCCAGCACTGCGCCGACCCCGAGTGCGTGAAGGTGTGCCCGACGGGCGCCTCGCACAAACTGGAGGACGGCACGGTGCAGATCGACAAGGCGAAGTGCATCGGCTGCCAGTTCTGCGCGATGTCGTGCCCCTACAACGTGCGGTACCTGAACGAGGAAGAGGGCGTCGTGGAGAAGTGCACGCTGTGCGCGCAGATCGTGGGGCAGGGCGGGTTGCCGCAATGCGTCATCCAGTGCGGAGGGCGCGCCCGGTTCTTCGGCGATCTGGACCAGGGGATCGAGTCGTTCGAAGCCCCCGCCGTCGGCTACGACACCGATCGCACCTACGACGGCCTGTATGCAGGCAACCGCGTGACGCTGGGCGAGTTGGCGCAGGACTTCGATGCGAGCACCGATCTGCATCATCTGCCGAACGTCGGCAACGATCCGAACTTCGCGTTCATCCTGCGCAACCGCGACTGGAAGGGTGATGAATAATGGAACTCCAGTGGCCTTTGATTTTGTTCACCACGCTGGTTGCGTGGAGCGCGGGGCTGTTCGGGACGCAGGCGCTGATGGCGGTGTTCGGCGTCGGGAAGAAGGCGCAGGTGCCGGCGTGGGTTGCGTCGGCCGTCTTGCTGGCGGCCGGCGGGATCGCGGTGTTCTTCCACCTTGAGCACTGGGAGCGGATCTTCAACGGGTTCGGGCATTTGACGAGCGGGATCACGCAGGAGCTGATCGCGATCGTGGTGCTTGCCGTGGCCGCCGTGGCCTACCTCGTGCTCATGCGCAAGTCCGACGACGGCGCGAGCGTGCCGAAGTGGCTGGCGTGGCTGTCCGTCGCCTTGTCGGTCGTGCTGGTCGCCGTCATGGCGCACTCGTACACGATGGCCGCCCGCCCCGCTTGGGACTCGGCCCTCTGGATCCTCTACGTCCTCGGCAACGCCTGCGTGTTGGGCCCCGCGACGTTCGCCCTCCTCTCCACCTTGGCTGCAGGGGGACCCGCAGGTCAGCCCGCCGAGCGCGCAGCCGGCGCCGGGGCCCCCGCGGGTCTCGCGGCCCTCGCCGGCGCCGCCCTCAACGCCCTCGCGGCCCTCGCCTTCGCCGCCTTCCTCCAGCTCTCCGCCGGCTCCTTCGCCGACGTCGGCCTCTACTTCGACCCGACGCACCCCACGAAGGCCATGGCCGACGCCGCCGCGACGGTCGCCTCCCAGGCCCCGCTCCTGTGGCTGGGAGCGGTCGCCGTCGGCGCGATCGTGCCGCTGGCCGCCGCGTTCATGGGCAGGCGCACCGGCAACTGGAGGCTCTGGGCCCCGGCCGCCATAATCGCCGCCCTCGTCGGAGCCGTCTGCATGCGCGTCGTCTTCTACAACCTGGGGCTCTCGGTCTTCATGTTCTACTAGCGCGTCCCCCGGGTCGCGCCTGCGGAGGCCCCTCCAACGAAGCAAGTCCCTCCGCAGGCGCACAGGGCGGCCCCGGCCCTCCTCGAGCGCGATTCGTCTCCCCATACCCCCTTGCAAACGACGGATCGCTCTCGAGGAGGGCTTTGCCAATGCTTTCATTAACGATAGATTTGAATTTTGACAATCCTCGATAGCCGTTCTATACTATCGAAATAAAAATCTATCGTTAATGAAAGCATTGACACATGGAACTGATCGATTTCTCCCTCTATGAGCGCGGCTGGATAAACTACGGAGGCTCGGAGCGCAAGGAATCCATCCTTGTTCCCAACGGCGACGGAACCTTCAGTGACTACATGCTCAAATTTCGCAAACGCACGCCTTTCGGCATGAGGTACAACCACGTTTCCGAATACCTCGGCTCGCATATCTTCGAGCTGCTTGGATTCGATGCCCAAAAGACCTTCCTCGGCACATTCGAGGGCGAGGACGTGGTTGCCTGCAAGAGCTTCGTAGGCGCGGGCGAACAGTTCGTCCCGTTCAACGATGTGGGCGAGAGCACGCTCGACCAGGATAAGGAACGGTATCAATACGAATACGCGGACATCATGCAGATGCTTCGCGACAATTCGAAGCTCGTCGATGTATCGGGGACGATCGCAATGTTCTGGGAGATGTTCGTTGTCGATGCGCTCCTCGGAAATTTCGACCGGCATGGAGCCAACTGGGGATTCGTCAAGCGGAACGGAGCTTATTCGCTCGCGCCGACCTTCGATAACGGCTCGTGCCTGTTCCCCGCGCTTGTCGACGAGGACGAGATGGAGCGCGTCATGGAATCGGAAGACGAGACGGCGAAGCGCGTATACGGGTTCCCCACTTCTCAAATCCGGTTGCGCGGGCGGAAAAGCTCGTACTACGACGTCGTGTCCAGCTTGGAATTCGACGAGTGTAATCGAGCCCTGCGAGAGGTCATGGAGCGTATGGATTTGGAAGCGGCTCATCAGCTCGTGCGATCCGTTCCGAACATAAGCGATCGGCGCAAGGAGTTTTACTGCCATATGCTCGATGCGCGCTATCGGGTCATTCTGGAAGCCCCCTATTCGGACCTGGTGAGGAGGGGCGCATGAGGGAATCGACGACTACGGGGATGATCAGCCTCGATGGTCCCGGGGGCCTGGTATACGAGGTGGGGGCGATCACGTACCTGGTGCGCGAGGACGAGTCGTTTCGCTATACGTTCGTTCCGAATTGGCCGGTGATCGATTTGCTCGAGCCCCCGCTTTTCCAGGGGGTGCCGGGGTACGACCTGTCGTTGCGCAAGACGGAATACGTGCGCGAGAACGTCACCCCGACGTTCGTGAGCGAGCGGGCGCCGTCCGAGAGCCGCGAGGGCTTGTGGCAGCTCCTCGATGCATGCGGCATGGAGTACCTCGACAAGATCGAATGGCTCATCAGGACGGATACGCGCTACATAGGAGATGGCTTGTACGTTCGGCCATTTGAAGAACGCGAGGTCGGTGCCGATGTCGACGTGGCCGACGCGATCGCGGGCGCCGCGAACTCCGAGCAGGCTGCAAGAGCGGTGCTTTCGGCGCTGTGCCGAGGCGATGCCCTCTTTCTGAACGGCGAGCCTATTGCCGACAGCGAGCGCAAGGTGCTGCACGACGTCCTTCTATCCATGTACGAGAAGGCGTATCGCGCGCGCGAGGAGAAGCGCATCTCGGGCGTGCGCGCGGCTGCCGAGCGGGGCGCGTACAAGGGCCGCAAGCGCAAGCCGATGGACGAACTTGTGCTGCGTGAGGTGGTTTCGAGCTATGAAGCGCGCGAGCTGGATGCCGAAGAGGCGGCGGCTCGGCTCGGCGTGAGCGTCTCGACGTTTTTCCGGAGACTGAAAGAGCTTCGGTTGCAAGGGTAATGGCTGTGCAGCATGCTCATGCCTTCTTCTGCTCGTCGATGGTCTGCTCGACCAGATTGAGGATCTCCTGCTGGTTGTGGACGTCCATCTTCGCATAGATGTTGCGAAGGTGGGTCTTCGCGGTGGACTGCGTGATGACGAGCGTGTCCGCGATATGCTGCGCGGTGCGGCCGCGTGCCAGCAATACGAGGATCTCCTCCTCGCGCCCCGTCAGCTGGTACTGGTCGGTGAGCGCATGGCACGCGTTCTGCAGCTTGTTCGCGTGGGGAAGCGCATCGTGAACGTCGGGTGCGTCAGGGCCGGGCCATTGACCGCGGATTGGCGTGTGGTAGTCGGTGATGCTTCCCGAAAGCGACGTGATGGCTCCGCAGGCGAACAATACGACAAGCGCGATGACCGAGCTGGACACGAATACGTCGGGCGACATATGCTCCAATAGAAGAGAGCTCGCCGCTTTGCCCGCGGTGAACGAGAGGAACGCGACGCACCAGGGCATCAGGTAGGGTCGTTTGCTTTCGATGAGGAAGGGGGCCAGCATGATAAAGAGGAACACCAGCTTCTGCGTGATGTTCAGCAAGACGAGGTAGAGGAATATCCACGTCTCGTTCACGAAGGACGACAGCCACAAGGCAAGAAGCACGGTGGGTATGAGGAACACCTTGTACAGCTCGAGGCTCCGCCTGTTCCAGAAGTACTGGACGAGCACGAGGATGGCCGCTCCGCCGCATGCGGTGCCCACGGCCGTGCCCAGCTGGATGATGAGCGATACCGTCCCGCCGTCTTGCAGGGGAATCCATTGGTAGTGGATATGTCCGAACACCACGGCATAGCAAGCCAGCGACAGCATCATCGTCACGACGAATACTCGTCGACCGCGAGGAGCCTGGTCCGAGGGGACGATGAGGGATCGATCGGGGCAGCCGATTCCCGCCACCATGCTCCGCTCCGGGCTCGCGCAGGCATCCTCGCTCGGGATGTCGTCGCGATCCGCACGCGGCGCGCGCGAACGGGCGTATTCCCTGAAATAGCAGAGCAGCACCATCGACACGATGGGGAGCAGCGATACCGTGCCGTAAGCGGCATCCACCTTCAGAAACGCGATGAGGCTGTTCATTGCCGCAACGACGATCGTTCCCAGGCCCAGCACGGCGGCGCAGGCGCGCGCCCCGTAGGGAAAGAGCGCTTTCATCCAGAGAAACAGGATGACGCCCTCTCCAAGCCCGAATACGATGCGCGCGATGGAGGATACGATGGGGTTGTCCTCCCATACGCTTTGCTGCAAGACGACGAACATGGAAGCCGACATCAACGCTCCTGCGCCGATGACGATCGCGGCGGGAACGTGGGTGGGCGCGTCCAGCTTGCGATACGCAAGAGCCAGCATGATCAGGAGAAGGAACGATACGAGCGACGCGACGGCGTGGTAGTCGCCGCTGATATTGACGGTTCTGATCGTCGAGAGGCGGTCGCCTTCGATGGCGAGCAGCGCGCATCCGAAGCCGATCGAAGCGATCGCGATTCCCGGCACCTCGCGAATCGCCAGCGCAAGCGGCGACGATCCTCGTTCGTCTGTCATGCGGACCCCCTTTTACTCACATCCCCATGGCGATAAGGCTCGTTCGAGCATTGTCGTCAGTATAGCAATTCGCCGATACCGCGGCGGCGGGCGGATGGCGAAATACCACTCTCGGTGGTAGGTCTTTCATGAGCTCGATAGTAGGGTTTCTGACCTGGTTGAACAGAGTTCGCATCAGCGGTGGGGTGCTCAACTCGCGCTCGATCTGCATCATGGTTCGCACGGACGCTTGGTCCGGCCCGCTCGTTGGAGTGCGGGTGAAAAGGGAACCGGCAGAGGAGGAGCTATGGCGAACACCACGCAAAGGCGGTCGTTCGGCACCATGAGCCGTCGCAGCTTCATGAGGCTCGCAGGGGTGACGAGCGCTGCGCTTGCGCTGACGTCGGCAACGGCGCCGGCGGCGCTTGCCGAAGAGCACGACAGCGGAACGGTTGCGTCGTCGGACGGCGTGCAGCGTATTCGCACGATGTGCCGCGGGTGCGGCAAGATGGAATGCGGCGTGTGGGTGACGGTGGAGAACGGCCGCGCCATCAAGATCGAGGGGGACGAGAGCTCGTTCGCGTCGTCGGGGAACAGCTGCAGCAAGTCGCAGGCTTCGCTGCAGGCGTGCTACCATCCCGATCGGCTCGCGTATCCCATGAAACGCACGAATCCCAAGGGCGACGACGATCCGGGTTGGGTGCGCATCAGCTGGGACGAGGCTCTCGCCGAAGCCGGCACGAAGCTCAACGAGATCAAGGAGCAGCGCGGCGGGAACTCCATGTTCTCGATGTGCGGCACCAGCCGCATCTACTGCATGGCGAGCGCGCTCGGCATGCAGGGCATTCTGAACACGGCGAACACCCATCAGGCGTACCAGATTTGCAAGGGTCCCCGCCATGTGGCCACCGGTATGGTGTCGGCTCGTGCGTACAGCTGGATGGCCACGGTCGACCGGCCGAGCGTGTTCGTGCAATGGGGCGGCGCTTCGGAGCTGTCCAACTACGATGACTCGTGTCGCACGACGGTCGATGCTGCGGTCAAGGCGGACAAGCACATCATCGTCGATCCGCGTCAGACGAACCTCGGCAAAGAAGCCGACATATGGAATCCGCTGCGTCCCGGCACCGACGGCGCGGTGGGGCTCGGCTGGCTCAACGTGATCATGGAGAACAACCTGTACGACGAGCTTTGGGTGAAGCGGTGGACGAACGGCCCGTTCCTCGTGTGCGAGGATATCGAGCCTTCCGGTTGGCAGCAGATGGGTGCCGGCGGTCCAGAAGAAATCAAAACGCGCCTGCTCAAGGAATCCGATGTGCAGGAAGACGGCAGTCCGAAACGGTTCATGGTCTACGATCAGTTGAACCAGCGGCTTACGTATTTCGATGCGGATACGGGATACTGGGAGGGCGAGCAGCCGCGTACGCTGACGGGGAAGGAGGCGCGGCAAAAGCACCTCGCACCCGGCGTGACGCAAGGTTGGGTGCCCGATCCTACCGGGTTCGATCCGGAGATCGATCCTCAGATATTCGGGCAGGTGGAAGTCACCCTGAAAGACGCTTCGACCTCGGTCTGCAAAACGGTGTGGCAAACGTTCTCGGACTACGTAGCCGATTTCACGCCCGAGAAAGTGGAGGAGATCACCAGCGTTTCGGCTGATGCTTTGCGCGAGGCGGCCATCACCTATGCGACGCCTATCGATCCATCGACCGGATACGGCAACGGCGGCATCCAGTACATGCTGGCCATCGAGCATGCGTGCAACTCGGTCCAGAACAGCCGTATCTGCGATCTCATCGTGGGGATCACGGGGAACTTCGACACCCCCGGCGGCAATCGCGGCGCAACGGCCGCGACTTTCGACGAAGAGTTCGCCATGATGGGCAGCGGTCTGCCCATGGCGTCGGCTGACTTGTGGGACAAGGTGCTGGGCGTGGAGGACATTCCTTTGCTCAAGCATCACGGCATCTGGGCCGATTCGACGGCCATTTGGGATGCGTGCAACAACGAAGGGGCGCCGTACCCGTTGTACGGCGGCGTCTGCCAGTCGGGCGATGTGATGAACATGTCCAACGCTCTTTGGGGTTGGGAAGGCTTGAAGAAGCTGGACTTCCTGCTGGACATCGACCTGTGGCATACGCCCACGTCGCAGCTGGCGGATATCCTGCTGCCTGCGCGCCATTGGCTCGAGGTGGATTGCCCTCGCCGCTCCCAAGGGTCTGGCGGCATGGAGGGAAGCCATTGCAAGTGCGTGGAGCCGCTCGGCGAGAGCTGGTTCGACGTGGACATCATCATCCAGCTGTGCAAGGCCATGGGCATTCCCTGGAGCGCCGACCCCGACGATCCGTGGCCGGACTCCATCAAGGAGCTTGATGCGGCATGCGAGCCGATGGGTCTTACCTGGGAGGAGTGGAAGCAGGAGTTTCAGAAGACCGGTTTCCGCGACTGCAAGAAGGAATACCCCGACGACTGGGGCACTTACCGACGCTACGAAACGGGCCACTGCCGCTCCGATGGCAAGCCGGGCTTGCAGACGCCCACGCTCAAGCAGGAGATATGGTCGACCATCATCGAGACGTACCATCCTGACGGCCGGTACAACCTTCCCACGTATTCCGAGCCCCCGGAGAGTCCCGTTGCGCAGCCTGAGCGGGCTCAGGAGTACCCCTACATCATGACGACGGGCCGTCGCATTCCCGTGTACTTCCACTCCGAGCACCGGCAGCTGCCGTGGTGCCGCGAGCTGTGGCCGGTGCCGCGCGTAGAGATCAACCCGAAGGATGCGCTTGAGCTCGGCATAGAGCAGGGCGATTGGGTGTGGATCGAGACAGAGCGCGGCAAGGTGCGACAAGTGGCGGATCTCTATCACGGCATCCGCCCGGGGACCATCAACTGCGAGCATCAGTGGTGGCTGCCCGAGTTCCACGGCGCGACGAAGGGTTTCGACCTCATCAGCATCAACTGCCTGGTGAACAAGGACATGCGCGATCCTCTGTGCGGATCTTCGTACGCGCGCGCTTACAACGTGAAGGTGTACAAAGCCACGCCCGAGAACTCGCCGTTCGGCAATCCCGTGCCGTGCGACGTCGACGGGACCGAGATGATCACGTCGCCCGATGACCCGCGTTTGAAGGAATGGCTGCCGAACTACGAGGGGAGGGACTAGGCTATGACTCAGTATGCGATTGCCACCGATCTCAATCGGTGCGTAGGCTGCCTGGCATGCTCGGTGACCTGCAAAGTGGTGAACGACGTTCCTATCGGGTCGTATTGGAACAAGGTGCTGCGCATCGGCCCGAATCCGAAGTTCGAAGGCGCCGAGTTCCCCGATGTGGAGATGTACTTCCTCACCGTGCAATGCCAGCACTGCGCCGACCCCGAGTGCGTGAAGGTGTGCCCGACCGGTGCCTCGCACAAGCTGGAGGACGGAACCGTGCAGATCGACAAGTCCAAGTGCATCGGCTGCCAGTTCTGCGCCATGTCGTGCCCGTACGGGGTGCGGTATTTGAACGAGGAGGAGCGCGTGGTGGAGAAGTGCACCTTGTGCGAGCAGAAGATTGCCCAGGGCGAGCTGCCGCAGTGCGTCACGCAATGTGGCGGCCGTGCGCGCTATTTCGGTGATCTGGAGCAAGGGATCGCAGGTTTCGAGGGCCCGGCTCCCATCGATATCGCTTCAAGGAACGTCGACTACGATGCGACCGTCCAGAGTCGCGCGAAGTTGGTCGACGAGATCGAGTCGTATGCCGAAAGCGATGTGTATCGCCTGCCGAACGTGGGGAACAACCCGAGCTTCGTGTACATCCTGCGCAATCGTACGTGGCAAGGAGGCGGTGAATAATGGAACTGCAGTGGCCTTTGATTATCTTTACCACCCTGGTTGCCTGGTCGGCGGGGCTGTTCGGGACGCAGGCGCTGATGGCGGTGTTCGGCGTCGGCAAGAAGGCGCAGGTGCCGGCTTGGGTTTGCTCGGCCGTCTTGCTCGCGGCCGGCGGGATCGCGGTGTTCTTCCACCTGGAGCACTGGGAGCGGATCTTCAACGGGTTCGGGCACCTGACGAGCGGGATCACGCAGGAATTGATCGCGATCGTGGTGCTGGCGGTCGTCGCGGTCGCGTATCTCGTGCTCATGCGCAAGTCCGACGACGGCGCGAGCGTGCCCAAGTGGCTGGCGTGGCTGTCCGTCGCGCTGTCGGTGGCGCTCGTGGCCGTCATGGCGCACTCGTACACCATGGCCGCGAGGCCGGCGTGGGACTCGGTCCTCTGGATCCTCTACGTCCTCGGCAACGCCTGCGTGTTGGGGCCGGCGACGTTCCTCCTCCTCTCCGCCTTGGCTGCAGGGGGACCCGGGGACCAGCCCGCCGAGCGCGCAGCCGGCGCCGGGGCCCCCGCGGGTCTCGCGGCCCTCGCCGGCGCCGCCCTCAACGCCCTCGCGGCCCTCGCCTTCGCCGCCTTCCTCCAGCTCTCCGCCGGCTCCTTCGCCGACGTCGGCCTCTACTTCGACCCGACGCACCCCACCAGGGCCATGGCCGACGCCGCGGCCACCGTGGGCGCGCAGGCCCCGCTCCTGTGGCTGGGAGTGGTGGCCGTCGGCGCGATCGTCCCCCTGGCCGCCGCCTTCGTGGGCAGGCGCACCGGCAACTGGAAGCTCTGGGCCCCGGTCGCCATCGCCGCCGCCCTCGTCGGAGCCGTCTGCATGCGCGTCGCCTTCTACAACCTGGGGCTCTCGGTCTTCATGTTCTACTAGCGCATCCCCCGATAGCGCCTGCGGGGGCGCCGCCGACCAGGCGAGCCCCTCCGCAGGCGCACGGGGGCGGGGCGCTACGCCCGCAGGCGCACGGGTCGGGGGCCTCCCCTGCGCGCACGACCCTCCCCGGCCCTCCAAGAGCGCGGTTCGCCATCCCCACACCCCCTTGCAAACGGCGAACCGCTCTCCCGGAGGGCCCGGATTCAGGCTTTTTCGTCTCGGCGGTGGCGCATGATGATTTCGCGTGATTCATCAAGTGCTTCAATGAGCGGCTTGAGGCGTTCTTCGTTTTCCTGCTTGTAGATGCAGTAGATGATGAAATGCGCATCCTCGTCCGAAATGGGGATGCTTACGGTTTGGTTTACATCTTCGAGAAATTTGAGTTGCCGAAGATTCTTCTGCAAGATGAGCACGCCGCCGTCAGGAGAGGTAGTCGCATAGCTTGTCACGGCACGCCCTAGTTTGGGACGTTTTTTTGGCTCGAATCCGTGTTCGTGGCATATCTGCTCGATCCGTCTCCATCCCGAAACGGAGTATTCATCGATGAACTGGATAAACGTCTCGTCAGCTAGTTCGTCTATGCTGATTTCCGAGCGATCAGCAAGTGGATGGTCGCGATCAACGACGGCAACAAATGGCGTTTGAACAAGCGGGCGGAAAACCAGCCCTCGCTCTTCGAGCGCATGAGCCTCGTCGTACGCGAACACCATATCCACCTCGTCTCGATCCAACTGATCGAACAGAGGTCGATCCTGATGGTGCTCAAACAGAATGGGTACATGGTGCTGGTCATTGAGCAGCACGGTGGACAGCGAGATGATGCTCGACACCGTGTTGTCGTAGAGTATCCCGTCTACCCGGATGGGCCGTTCTTTCACGACCGTGGCTATGGCTGCTTGGGCCCTGTCGTATGCATCGACCATCTCCATCGCGCATCCGAACAGAATACGTCCTGCTTCGCTCAGTTGCACGGTTCTTCGGTCGCGGATGAATAACTCGGCGTCGAACTCGCGTTCCAACGCAACGATATGCTTGCTCAGCGCAGGCTGGGTCATATGCAGCTTCTCAGCTGCTTCGGTGTAGTTGAGGCAGCGCGCCAAAACGATGAACTCGCGATAGAAGTCGATGTTCATAGGATCCCCTTCCGCCCGTTAGAGCGTTCCCCGCTTCATGGTATCACGTCGACGGCGTCCGCGCGTTTCCGGATTGTCTGTGGTAGAAAACGGAATAACGATATGCACCTTCATCTCGGTTGGCCTGCGACGTTCGTTTTCATTATTTCCATATGCTTTGGCTGCTCGCCATACTCAGGTTTAAGGAAAGCCTTGAGAGAAGGAGGGTGTATGGGGAAGACGACCGTGACAAGGCGCGCGTTCGCTCAGCTTGCCGCCGCGACAGGCGCAATAGCCGCTATGGGTGTTGGAACTCGTCCTGCGGTGGCGCTTACCGATGGCAATTCGGGGACGGCGGGCGAGCGGGGGATCAAGAAGATACGCTCGTGCTGCCGCGGCTGCGGAAAGGTCGAATGCGGTGTGTGGGTGTACATCCAAGATGGCAAAGTGGTTCGAACCGAAGGTGACGAAACCTGCTTCAACACTATGGGCAATCATTGCAGCAAGGGGCAAGCGTCCATTCAGGCTGCATATCATCCTGATCGTATCAAGTTCCCAATGAAGCGCACGAACCCGAAGGGCAGCGAAGATCCAGGTTGGGTGAGGATCAGCTGGGACGAGGCCTACCGGACCATTGCGGACAATATTATGCAGTTGCGTGAGAAGTACGGTCCTGAAAGCTTGTTCACGTGGTGCGGTACGGGCCGACAGTGGTGCATGCAGTCCGATGCTGGCATGGCGCTTGAGCTGTTCGGTACGCCGAACATCATCGCGGCGTACCAAGTGTGCAAGGGTCCGCGCCATTTTTCGTCGCGTCTCGACAACGTTCAGGCGTGGTCTTGGAGTGAGGTGATAAACCATTCGACGAAATACGTCCAATGGGCTACCGATCCCTCCGTTTCGAATTACGACGATTCGTCTCGTTTGGTAATTGATGTGGCGCGCGAAGCTGAGGCTTTTATCGTGGTTGACCCTCGCCTGTCGAATCTTGGCCGCACTGCGAAGTATTGGTTAAACTTGCGACCTGGCACCGATAATGCCATGGCGCTAGGATGGTGCCATATCATATTGAAGCACGATCTGGTGGATTGGCAGTTCGTGAAACGCTGGTCCAATGCCTCGTTCATCGTCGTGCCCGATATGGACCCTTCGGGCTACACCGAGGCGGTTCAAAACACGAAAAGCCCCTACGAATATCGTACGCGTTTGCTGACCGAAGCCGACATAGATCCTTCTATGGTTGACTGGGAGATTGAAGGCGAGGGGAATCCAAAACGTTATCTTGTGTACGATCAGATCAATCGGCGCTGGACATATTGGCAAGCCGATCCCGAAGACGCGCATTGGGAAGGCGAGACCTGGACAAAACAAACCTCTGGATTCACGCAAGACGTTTCGCGTCTTCGCGACGACGAATCGAAGGTGGCTGGCTGGATCGCGGATCTGTCGGAATTCGATCCGCGTATCGATCCGGCGCTCACCGGGGAATTCGAAGTAAGGCTTAAGGACGGAAGTACGCATATCGGCCGTCCTGCATGGGATTTGTGGGCTGAGTACCTGCAACAATTCACTCCCGAACGAGTGTCGGAGATCACGGGCGTGGATGCCCAGCTTATCGAAGACGCCGTGGTTGAATGGGCAACGCGCGATGACCCGCGCATACCCAACGGCGGTATAAATTACGGTCTGGGCGTGGAGCATGCGGGCAACTCAACGCAGAATTGCAGGGCCATTATGGCGGCTTGCGCAATGGTAGGCGCCATCGACACGCCGGGCGGCCAGCGCGGTGCGACGAACGGATGGACCGAACAGTCGGGTCCGTGCGCCATGCTTCCGTCGATGGCGGCATTCGCGTTCATGCCCACGCCCGACTTGTCGCTCAAGATGGCCGGAAATGAGAAGATGCCGCTTCTATACTGGTACGGTGTGTGGTGCGATGCCAATGCCGCCATGGAATGCGCGCACAAGGAGCCGGATGCGCCCTATGAGATTCATGGTGGCATGATCGGCTCGGGCGACCATATGAACATGGGCAACGCAACGTACAATTGGGAAGCGCTCAACATGCTCGACTTTCTGTTCGAGGCGAATCTGTGGCATTCCCCTACTTCAGGTGCGGCCGACATCCTCCTTCCGGTCTGCCATTGGACCGAGATCAACGCGTATCGCATTGCCCAAGGGGCATCCGGTGGGTTTGGCCTATGCGTGAAAGCTGTTGATCCTCCTGGCGAATGCAAAAGCGATCCGTTGTACTTCATGGAGCTGTCGAAGTATTTCGGCGTCCCAGCGTTTGACGGCGACGATCCGTGGCTCGAGAACAAACCTGATGCCGATCTCGAAATCGAAAACCTCACGATTCAGTGCTGTGTCCAAGGATGCGCGCCATACAACAATTGGAACGAGTTGGAGGCTGCATTCCAAGAGCACGGTTGGTGGAACATGAAACGCGAGATCCCGGAAGACTGGGGCACGTACCGTCGATACGAGGTGGGGCAGGCGTATCGGTTGGCTCCCCATCAGCAACCGGCTCAGCTGAACATCAATAAACCGGGGTTCCCCACACCTACGATGAAACATGAGTTTTGGTGCACTTCCATCGAATCGTTCTTCCCGGAGGGGGCGGATGGCCCTGAGCTTGCACCCGGGTTCACTTCCGAAGCGCTGCCTTATTATGCAGAGCCCGCACACGGCCCTGTGGTCGATGCGGAAACGTACAAGGAGTATCCCATTACCTGCATCACTGGACGACGCATACCGGTGTACTTCCACTCCGAGCACCGACAGCTGCCCTGGTGTCGCGAGCTTTGGCCGGTGCCTCGCATGGAGATCAATCCCGATACGGCTGCTGAACTTGGACTCGAACAAGGAGATTGGGCCTGGATCGAGAGCCCTTGGGGCAAGGTGCGACAGACGGTCGATCTCTATTACGGCATTAAGCCGAACATGATCAACGCCGAGCATCAATGGTGGTATCCGGAGTTGGCTCAAGCGGACAAAGGATATGAGTTGTCATGCATCAATTGCATTACCGATCGGAAGACTCAGGATAAATACAATGGATCGTCGAATGTGCGCACCTATCCAGTGAAGGTGTACAAAGCCACGCCTGAGAATTCCCCCTTTGGGAATCCTATCCCTTGCGGAAACGATGGGACTGAGATCATTCATGACTCTTCTGATCCTCGCCTCAAGCTATGGGAAATCGGCGCTGCTGGCATCCATCCGGATCACTTCGAGTAGGAGAGGGGGAATTATGACGCAGTACGCTATCGTCACCGATCTCGATCGTTGCGTAGGTTGTCTTGCCTGTTCGGTTGCCTGCAAGGTAGTCAACGGCGTTCCGACGGGCTCGTTTTGGAACAAGACATTGCGCATTGGCCCGAATCCTCGAGAAGGCGGCAGTGGGCAATGGCCCGATGTGGAGCTGTATTTTCTCAATGTGCAGTGCCAGCACTGCGAGAACCCCGAATGCGTGAAGGTGTGCCCGACGGGCGCCTCGCACAAGACCGAGGACGGCACCGTGCAGATCGACAAGTCGAAGTGCATCGGCTGCCAGTTCTGCGCGATGTCGTGCCCGTACGGGGTGCGCTACCTCAACGAGGAGGAGCGCGTCGTGGAGAAGTGCACCTTGTGCGAGCAGAAGATCGCTCAGGGCGAACTTCCTCAGTGCGTGAGTCAATGCTGCGGTATGGCACGCTGGTTCGGCGATGCGGACGAAGGTATCGAAGGTTTCGTCGGGCCTCGCGGCGAGATACTGGGCGAGTATATATCGCCATTCTCGGATGATCAGGTGTATAGCCTGCCGGATGTGGGCAATAAGCCGTCGCTCAGGTACATCTTGCGCGATATGAAATGGCAAGGAGGCGGTGAATGATGGAACTGCAATGGCCTTTGATTTTGTTCACCACGCTGGTTGCGTGGAGCGCGGGGCTGTTCGGGA